>Ga0302326_10006310_pt1 | contig 26613 bp, 21 predicted proteins | sample Palsa_T0_3_FD_202264 | JGI IMG/M metagenome (GOLD analysis project Ga0302326, IMG submission 202264) | Peat permafrost microbial communities from Stordalen Mire near Abisko, Sweden - Palsa_T0_3 | ecosystem: Environmental > Terrestrial > Soil > Palsa > Peat permafrost | place: Sweden: Abisko... | reverse complement strand
CAGCAAATTGCGGTCATCGATGTGGGCATGGACCGGCAGCAGCTCGATGGCAGTCACGCCCAGTCTCTTCAGATGCGCAATGATTGGCTCTGACATCACCCCGCCGTAGGTGCCGCGGCGCTCTTCGGGCACTTCGGGGTGCAGCTGCGTGAGGCCCTGGACGTGTGTCTCATAGATCAATGTTTTGTGCCAGGGCGTGCAGGGACGTCGATCATCGCCCCAGGTAAAGGCAGAATCGATGATGACTCCCAAAGCGCAAAATTCGGCATCGTCCCGATCGTCGAAGGTCAGATCATCGGTTCCCACTTTGTAGCCGAACAGCGAATCGTCCCATTTCACGTCTCGCCCAATGGCTTTGGCGTAGGGATCGAGCAGGACCTTGTTTGGATTGAACCGATGCCCTTTTTCCGGCTCATATGGGCCATGCACGCGGTATCCATAGAGTTGGCCCGGCTCCACCCCGGGCAGATAGGCGTGCCAGATCATGTCGGTGTGCTCTGGCAGCACGAAACAGGCGTTCTCCTTGTCCGCCTCGTCGCCGTCGAACAGGCAAAGCTCGACTTTCGTTGCATGCTCGGAAAAAAGGGCGAAGTTCACCCCGGCGCCATCAAATGTCGCGCCAAGGGGATAAGGACGGCCCGGTAACACTTTCATTCATTCTTCCTTGTCAATTGATCAGGAAACTAGCGGTTCATACTCGCTGTGACTGCGCCCAAAAAAATGCGCCGCCGAATTTTGGGGCTTGCCCAAATGGTCTAATGGGCGTTTACTCTGAGGCGAACATGGCGAATGTACAAGTGGTTGCGACAACCCCTCGGTTCGAGAGGCAATGCGAAACCGGGCCTCCGGCCGGTCGGTGCCGCGCGGTGATCGAGAACATTATTCCCTCGGTAGACGGCGGCAGATTTGCGGCGAAGAGCTCGGTTGGTGAAACAATTCCGGTCAGCGCCGACGCCTTTGCCGACGGCCATTCGCAGATCCGCGTCGCAATCAAACACCGTGTTGGCCAGGTAAGCGAATGGCACCTGGCCGAGATGTCTCCCGTGATCAACGACCGATGGGCCGGCGAATTCGAAGTGTATGAGTGCGGCATACATGAGTTCGCCATCATTGCCTGGGTCGATCATTTCGGAACCTGGCAGCGCGACCTTAAAAAGCGAATCGCCGCCAACGAAGTTGAGACCATCGATTTGTTGGTAGGCTCCGGTCACGTCGGCGATGCCGCCAGCGCAAGCGAAGGTGAGGTTGCGCGCCGGCTGCAAAGTTTTGTCTCTCTCCTTCAGTCGGATCGGCGCGGGGAAGCGATCGAAGCTGCGATCGGCGCGGAGTTGACGCAACTCATGCGGCAGCACGCGCCGCGCCGGTTTGTGACCGAACAGCCCGGAGCGAAAATACGTGTCGATCCGGTGCGGGGACGATTCAGCAGTTGGTACGAACTGTTTCCCCGCTCGGCGTCGGGGGATCCCTCGAAGGCCGGCACGCTGCGCGATGTCGAGAGCCGGCTGGATGGTATCGCGGCGATGGGCTTTGATATTCTGTATCTTCCGCCGATCCATCCAATCGGTCGGCAGTTTCGCAAGGGCCGAAACAACTCTCCCACTGCCGAACCTGACGATCTGGGGAGTCCCTGGGCGATCGGCGCAGCGGAGGGCGGACACGATGCCATCGATCCGCGCCTGGGCACCCTGGCGGACTTCGAAAGTCTGGTTCGCTCCGCTGCTCAGCGCGGCATGGAAATCGCCATGGACCTGGCTTTTCAGTGTTCGCCGGACCATCCGTACGTGCGGGAACATCCCAACTGGTTCATCCGTCGCCCTGACGGCTCAATCCAATATGCGGAGAATCCGCCGAAGAAATACCAGGACATCTATCCACTCGATTTCGAATGCGAGGACTGGGTCGCGCTCTGGAACGAACTGCTCCGCGTGGTGCTGGTCTGGCACGGTCGCGGCATACGGACGTTCCGCGTCGACAATCCTCATACCAAGCCCTTCGCTTTCTGGGAGTGGCTGATCGCGGAACTCATGCAGCGCGACCCGAACGTGATCTTCCTCGCCGAGGCGTTCACGCGGCCCAAAGTAATGAATCGCCTGGCGAAGCTCGGCTTCACGCAATCGTACACCTATTTCACCTGGCGAAACGATCCCTGGAACATTCGCAAGTACTACACCGAATTGACCACGCCTCCCGTCGTCGATTTCTTTCGCCCCAACTCCTGGCCCAATACTCCCGATATCCTGCCGGAGTATTTGCAGTCGGGAGCGCGGGCCGCGTTCATCGTGCGTATTGTGCTCGCCGCGACGCTCTCCGCCTCCTACGGCGTCTACGGCCCGGTGTTTGAATTGATGGAAAGTCGGCCAGTGCGGCCGGGCGCCGAAGAATATCTCGATTCGGAAAAATACCAGGCCCGGCATTGGGACCTGAATGCCCCCCATTCGCTGGCCGACCAGCTGAAGCGCTTAAACCGGATTCGCCGCGACAATCCTGCGCTGCAATACGATCGTAGCCTGCAATTTCACGATCCCGACGATTCCTCTGTCGTCTGCTACAGCAAGACGCACGGGGAAAATGTGATTTTGGTGGTGGTCAACACCGATCCGTTTCAAACACATTGGGCGAACATCAAACTTGATCTAAAGGTGCTGAACCTGCGCGCCGACCAGCCTTATCAGATGCACGATCTGCTGACCGACGCCCGCTACCGCTGGCAGGGGGAGTGGGGGATCGTGAAGCTCGAGCCCGGCATCAATCCTGCTCACGTATTCGCGGTTCGACGATACGCCCGCACCGAGCATGACTTCGACTATTTCACCTGAAGACCGCGATCGCGAGCATCCGACACATGAGTACCGCAAGCTCAGCAATGATCCAGAAGCCGGCCGAGCCAGCGGTCCGCGATCTGTGGTATCGCAACGCGATCATCTATCAGATGCACGTCCGCTCCTTCTCCGACAGCAACGGCGACGGAATCGGAGATTTTGCCGGCCTGATCTCGAGGCTCGACTACCTCCAGGATCTTGGCGTTACCGCAGTCTGGCTCCTCCCGTTTTACCCCTCCCCATTGAAGGACGACGGTTATGACATCGCTGATTATACCTCGGTGAATCCCATCTACGGAGAGATCGAAGACGCACGCCGGTTCATTTCCGAAGCCCATCGCCGGCAAATTCGCGTCATCACCGAATTGGTGATCAACCACACCTCGGATCAGCATCCTTGGTTTCAGCGCGCCCGGCGCGCACCTAAAGACAGCCCCGAACGGGCCTTCTATGTCTGGAGCGACACGCCGGAAAAATACGCCGGCGTGCGGATCATCTTCAAGGATTTTGAGCCCAGCAACTGGTCGTTCGACCATCTCGCCGGCCAATACTACTGGCACCGGTTTTTCAATCATCAGCCCGACTTGAACTTCGACAATCCTGCCGTGCATGCCGCGGTCCTGGAGGTATGTGATTTCTGGATGGCCGCCGGAGTCGATGGCGTGCGGCTCGACGCCGTCCCGTATCTGTATGAGAGAGAGGGGACCAGTTGCGAGAATCTCCCCGAGACGCACGCGTTTCTCCGTGAGCTGCGCAAGCATGTGGATACGCACTGGCCGGGAAGGGTGCTGCTGGCGGAAGCGAACCAATGGCCGGATGAAGCATCGGCGTATTTCGGAAAGGGGGACGGCGATGAATGCCACATGAACTTCCATTTCCCGCTCATGCCGCGCCTGTTCATGTCGCTGCGGATGGAAGAGCGGTATCCGATTATCGACATCCTCGAGCAGACCCCGCCGATCCCCGCCACGGCCCAATGGGCGATGTTCCTGCGCAATCACGACGAGCTCACGTTGGAGATGGTCACGGACGAGGAGCGGGATTACATGTGGCGAGTCTATGCTTCGGATCCCGCCGCCAGAATCAATCTGGGAATTCGCCGCCGGTTGGCGCCGCTGTTGGGAAACGACCGGCGCAAACTCGAGCTGATGAACGCGCTGCTATTCTCGATGCCGGGCACGCCGATCATCTATTACGGCGATGAGATTGGGATGGGAGACAACATCTTCCTCGGCGATCGCAACGGGGTTCGCACCCCCATGCAATGGAGTTCCGATCGCAACACCGGCTTCTCGCGCGCCAATCCGCAGCGCCTCTTCTTGCCGGTCGTGATCGACCCTGAATATCACTACGAAACCATCAATGTCGAAGCCCAGTCATCCAATGCCTCGTCATTGCTCTGGTGGATGAAGCGGCTGATTGCGCTGCGCAGCCATCATCCGGTATTCGGGGATGGCGAGATCAAATTCCTGAGCCCGTCGAACACCAAGGTGCTCGCGTTCATCCGGCGCAATCACCGAGAGCATATTCTTGTGGTCGCGAATCTGTCGCGCTTCGCTCAACCGGTGGATCTCGACCTGTCGGAATATAAGGGGGCATTGCCAGTTGAAATGTTTGGAAATGTTCACTTCCCGGTGGTGGGGGAGGCGGGCCACTACTCCCTCTCCGTGGGGTCACACGCGTTTTACTGGTTCATCCTCAAGCGTGCCGAGACCCCGGTTACCGACGTTTCGGCGCTGCCGCCCCTGAGCATCGACGTCGGCGGGGATCTGGCGCTGAGCTTTGGCGTATTGGACCGGACGATCGAAGCACGTATGCCATGGATATTGCCCAAGCGGCGATGGTTCGTCTCCAAAGCCAAAACCATTCGCCTCACCCGGGTGATGGCGCGTCTGCCGATCGCGCCACAAAAGGCGATCTTCCTGATCAACGTCGAATTTGGCGAGGGCGAACCGGAAATTTATGCGTTGCCGCTTTCGATTCAAAGCGACGCATCGCCCGCGGGAGATGACGCTGCTTTTTTGCACGTTGTCGACGTTGCCGGGAAACGCTGGACCATCACCGACGGGCTGCGCGACGTGGAGTTTGCCCGACTGTTATTGCAGATGGCCGTGGAGGGGCGCGAATTCACTGGATCCGGTCTTCGGCTGGAGGGTCGTTTGATCGGTGCGAACGCCGCGCCGCTGCCGGACGTGGCGACTCTTGCCGGGAAGGTGCCGGAGACCGAGCAGAGCAACAGCAATGTCGTCTTCGGCGATCAATTGATCCTCAAGCTGTACCGCCGGCTCGGCGAGGGAATCAATCCCGAATTGGAAGTGGGAGAACATCTCACCGCCAAGTCACACTTTGCCAACTCCGCGCCGCTGGTGGCGGCAATTGAGCTGCAGGGGCTGCGCGGCAGCTCGATTCCCCAGACTCTCGCCGTGGTGCTGACCTACGTGCCCAATCAGGGCGATGCGTGGCACAACTTCGTGGATCACGGGCAGCGATACTTCGAAGCGCTGGGCGCACTGACCCCCGAGCACATGTCCGCGCTGAGCATGCCGGGCGACGGGGGATGCGGCGGCGATGGAGCTGACGTTCCGCAACCGGTGCAGTCGATCATTGGCGCACCGCTCGGATTGGTGCGGCTTCTGGGTCAGCGCACCGCCGAAATGCACGCGGCGCTTGCCGACGATCATCTCGATCCCGCTTTTGCGCCCGAGCCGTATAGCGCCAACTACCAGCGATCCCTCTTTCAATCGATGCGGAATACGACGCGGAACATGATTCAGTCCCTCTCGCAGCGTCTTGCTTCATTGAACCCAGACGCCCTCGACATGGCGCAGTGGTTGCTCGCAAATGACACCGCCGTCCTGGCGGTGTTCCGCCAACTCACCAGCCTGCCCGCCGGCGTGCCGCGCATCCGCATCCATGGCGATTATCACCTCGGCCAGGTCCTCTGGACCGGCAAGGATTTCATCATCATCGATTTTGAAGGCGAACCCCTCCGCTCGGTCGGAGAACGCCGCTTGAAGCGATCACCCATGCGGGACGTGGCTGGCATGGTCCGAAGCTTCGACTACGCCGCCTGGACCGCGCTTCGCCACCACCGCAGCCTTCTCCCGCCAGAAACCGTCAGCAGCGAACGCGATGCGACCGGCGCAAACCTGTGGGCCGCCTGGCTCAGCCGGGAGTTTGTGCGGGCGTATACGATCCGCCTCCGCGAGTTGCGCCCCGATCTTGTCTGGCCCAACGTGGCCGATACCGAAGTTGTGCTGCGATGTTGGGTTTTGGAGAAGGCACTCTATGAAGTTTCTTACGAGCTGAATGCCCGGCCCGACTGGGTCGACATTCCCCTTCGAGCCATCATCGACATTCTCAAGGATCGAAAGTCATGACTACCTCGGCCGATCCAACTTCTCCGCAAGCTATCGCCACAGCGCCCGGATGTGCGTCCGCGGAACTTGGGGACCAGGACATCTATTTTTTCAACGAGGGCACCCACAGCCGGCTCTACGATAAACTCGGCGCGCATTGTCTTCCCGAGGGCGGAGTGCACTTCGCCCTCTGGGCCCCCAACGCCCAGCGCGTTTCGGTGATCGGCGACTTCAATGGCTGGGGCCACGACCGTAACCCGATGCAGGAGATCGGCTCTTCGGGTGTCTGGGAAACATCTATTCCCGAAGCTCACATCGGCTCGTATTACAAATTTCACATCGATTCCCGAGTGAACGGTTACCAGGTCGACAAGGTCGATCCGTTCGGCTTTCGGCATGCGGTGGCCCCGATCAAGGAATCGATTGTCTGCAAACTGGACTACCACTGGAACGACCAGCGATGGATGGGTACGCGCGGAGACCGGCAAAAGCTCGATGGCCCGATCACGATTTACGAAATGCATCTCGGCTCGTGGATGCGCATCCCCGAAGAGAAAAACCGCTGGCTGAGCTACCGCGAGGTTGCGCCCAAACTGGCCGACTATCTTACCGATCGCGGCTTCACCCACGTCGAGTTTCTTCCCATCATGGAGCATCCGTTTTACGGCTCCTGGGGATACCAGACGACTGGCTACTTCGCTCCTACGAGCCGCTTTGGCTCGCCGCAGGATCTGATGTTCCTGATCGATTTCCTTCACCAGCGCGGCTTCGGCGTGATCCTCGACTGGGTGCCATCGCACTTTCCTGAAGACGAGCACGGCCTCGCATTCTTCGACGGCACCCACCTTTTCGAGCACCAGGACCCGCGGCAGGGATTTCATCCCGACTGGAAGTCGGCGATTTTCAACTATGGCCGGCACGAAGTGCGCGCCTTCCTCCTTTCCAGCGCCGCCTTCTGGCTGGAGAAATATCACATCGACGGCATCCGCGTCGATGCCGTCGCTTCCATGCTCTATCTGGACTACGGCCGAAAGGCCGGGGAGTGGATTCCCAACATCAGAGGCGGGAAGGAAAACCTCGACGCCGTCAGTTTTCTGCAGCAGCTCAATCGTGATGTCCATGCCGATTTCCCCGATGTGCTGACGATCGCGGAGGAATCCACCTCCTGGCCCAAAGTCACGGGACTCCCGAGCAACGGGGGACTCGGATTCGATCTGAAATGGGACATGGGATGGATGAACGACACGCTGCGGTATTTGAGAAACGATCCGATCTATCGGAAATATCACCACGGCGAGCTGACGTTCCGCAGCGTTTACCAATATGCCGAAAAATATCTCCTGCCGCTTTCGCACGATGAAGTGGTTCATGGAAAAGCCTCGCTGCTCGGGCAAATGCCCGGCGACCCATGGCAAAAGTTTGCCAATCTTCGACTTCTGCTCGTCAATCAGTACACACAGCCGGGAAAGAAGCTTCTGTTCATGGGGGATGAGTTCGGTCAATGGACCGAATGGAATCACGACGCCAGTCTCGACTGGCATCTGTTGGCCTGGCCGTCGCATCGCGGCGCGCAAAAGCTGGTGGATGACCTGAACCGCCTCTATCGAAACCAGCCCGCACTACATGAAGGAGATGGCGAAAGTTTTGGCTTCGAGTGGTTGAACGCTGATGATTCCGAGCGGAGCGCGATCGTTTTTCTCCGTCGCGGCAGACGTGAGAATGACATTCTCCTGATCGCGATCAACTACACTCCGGTTCCGCGAGAGAACTACCGCGTCGGATCGCCGATTGGGGGAATGTGGCGGGAAATTCTCAATAGTGACGCCAAGATCTACTGGGGCAGCGGCTGCGGAAACCTCGGCGCCATCGAAGCATCCCCCATGCCCTATCACAAATGGCCGAAGTCCTTAACGCTGACTCTGCCGCCGCTGGGCGCTGTGATTCTCCAGCCCGCATCGACTGAAGCATCGGCAAGAATTGCGCGTTGAGAGTCCCTACGTTCATTAATGCATGAGCCCCCTTCCCCTCTCGCCGTCCGTATTGTTATAATATCGGACGACGGAGGATGGGCGTTATGGACTTTCGTATTCGGCTGCAGTTGGCCGAGGCATTCGGCCCGGTAAATCGCTGGTTCTGTTCCGAAGCTTACGGCCGCGAGGTCGATGACAAGGAATCGCTTCTGATCTATTACATCAAAAGCGGCGGTGCCGCGGACTTCGCGAAGAGATACAATCAGGCCATGGGGGTGCTGAATCGCTGGTATTGTTCCGAGTTCTATCGCCGCGACATCCGCGATCCCGAGATCCTCTGGGACTATTACATGAACCGCGCCCCGGCACGTGCCGCGCGGAGAAATCCACGATACGAACGGCGCGAATTGCTCTGTGAGCTGAGCGTCGCCTGTTGAGGTCCGGGAGAGGGGTTTTTCAGTTTTCGGTGTTCGGTTTTCAGTAGGATCTCTTGCTGAAAACTGAAAACTTTCCGCCGAGTTGCCCGTATTACTTCCACGCCTTCGGATCCGCCTCCGGCGTCACTTCCTTGATGTTCGCCGTCACGTCCACCTCAACCTGTCCCGTGATCCACCGCAGCGCGCCCAGCGTCAGGCCCTGGAACTCCGGCTTGGTCCAGACATCGTCGCGATGGCCCATCGAGGTGTAGAAGACGCGCCCTTTCCCCTCCATGCGTGCCCAGGTTTCGGGATAGGGCGCACGCTGATACATCGGGCCTCTCATTCCTTCACACTGCTGCGTGAGGATCACGTGCAGGTCGGGGGCGAAGTTTTTCAGGGAGTACCACTCTTCAGGGAAACTGGCATCGTTGAACGCCTCGGCTCCGGGGAACTTGGGGTCGATCGTCTTCAGCACGGCCGGCTGCTGCGCGCCATGAATGATGAATTCGCCGCCGATCATCTGAATGTACGGATCGAATTCGTCCTTCCCCTCTTCGCTGGCATCCCGCAGCAGTTCGCCGGGCTTATGCGGGTGCGGCTTGCCGTGAAATGTGTCGGTGGCGCAGTGAAACCCCATGAATCCCTTGCCGCCGTTAATCGCCTCAAGCAACGCGGCCTTCCCCGCGTCGCCCATGCCCGGCTCCTTGTAGATCAGTTCCCCCTTCTCCATGACCGTTTTGCCCTTCTCGTCTTTCACCGGCTTGCCGTCGGCGTCGAGCTTCGGGGTCATCTTATATTTGTCCGAGTCCTTGGTCAGATCGCCGGTAGTGTAGAACGCCAGGGCATCGAACTTGGCCAGATACTCCGGCGTGAAGAGCGAACCGTCTTTGCTGCACGTGACGTCAAACCCGTTTTTGCTGCCCCAATCCGTTAGAAGCTTCTCCGCATACGAAAGCTCGTCGGCCGATTTACGCGTAATGACGCTGTGCTGAAACCCCGAAGATTTGGTGAAAAACAACACCTTCTTCGTCGGCCCCGCCGCCGTAGATGTCTCGTCGGCGAGCAGCGCCCGCGACAAAAACGGCGACATCGTCAGCGCCGCTGCGCCAATGCCAAGGGTCTTCAGCAGTTCACGACGGTTCACTCCGCTACGGTTGGACATGGGATTTCCTTTAGATGATTAAAGATCGGGGCGTTGATCATTCTATCGCATCGCAACGCCGATGTTGAATCGTTGTGGCACAGGCGTCCCGCCCGTCTAAGCGGCACCAGGGTAAGCAAAAAGCTGTGATGCCCGCGTTTTTCTTCTCCACATCGCTAACACGGGCGAGACGCCCGTGCCACTCATCGGCTTGACGCGCGAGGCCCCAAACCTAACCATTCGCCTGTGCAGCGGAGTCGGAAATTAGCGGGCAAGCTCATCAGCGGCGCAGTGGTGCGCGGCATGTTGGCTGTGGTTGCTGCCTTCGTGTTCTGCCGCGGGGCCTACGCGGCCGCGCCTGCCGAACCTGGCTCGGACATCCGCGTCTCCATAATCACGATGGGCCCCGGCGATGCGTCGTGGGAGAAGTTCGGGCATATCGCGCTGCGCATCGAGGACGCGGAGGCGCGGTATCCCGACGTGCTCTTCAACTGGGGGATCTTCGATTTCCAGCAGAAAAACTTCTACTGGAATTTCCTCCAGGGAAGAATGATCTACACCACGGCCGCGGAGGACGGGCCGCTGACGCTGGAGGATTATCGCCAGAGCGGACGGACAGTTTTTGAGCAGGTGCTGCGTTTGAGCGGCGAGCAGAAAATCGAGATCGAGCGGCGATGCATGGTGGCGATCGACCGGGACAACCGGGATTACCGCTACGACTACTATCGCGACAATTGCTCAACCCGCGTGCGGGATCTTCTCGACGCAACTTTGCGCGGGCGAATCAAGCAGCAGACTGAATCCAAGCCGAGCGGCGTCACCTACCGTTGGCATACCCGCCGGCTGCTGAGCGATGATCTTCCGCTGTATGTGGCGCTGCAAGCGGTGCTCGGGCATCCGGTGGATGAGCCGATCTCGCAATGGCAGGAGATGTTTCTGCCGGAGAAACTGCGCGAACGTTTGCGCGAGATCACCGTGATGCTTCCCGACGGCAGCAGCGCGCCGCTGCTGGAGAGCGAAAGCGTGCTGGACCCGGGCGATAAGCCGCCGGAGGCTTCCGCGCCGCCGCACTCGATTCCGCCGGCGCTGCTTGCCGGCGTTTTGCTGGGGGGAGCGTTTGTCGGGCTGACATTGCTGATCGTTCGCAGGCGCCGCGGCGCGCGTGTGGCGTTTGTGATCCTTGGCATGGCTTGGCTGCTGCTGATCGGCGCCGGGGGAGCCATCAGCGCGTGGGGGTGGTTCGCGACCGATCACTTCGTTTGCAAATACAATGAGAACCTGCTGCACGTCACCCCGCTGGCGCTGGTATTTCTGGTGCTGCTGCCCAAAGCATCGGGCGGCGGCTGGCGGCTGGCGTTTGTGGTATCGGCAATAATTGCCGGCTTGTCGCTCCTGGGGTTGGCGCTCAAGGTCACGCCATTTTTCTTCCAGGTGAATGGCGATATGATCTCTGTTTGTCTACCGGTTCATCTTGCGCTCTGCTGGTCGCTCTGGCGGCTGGCGAAGTTGCCATCGCGGGTACAGGCGGAGCTACCCGATGGCGAGCGGAAGTTGCCGGAACGTCCGGATGCGATCAGCTCGCGCAAGCGCCCGAAGGCCATTGCGCGGTGAGACGCCAGGCCTTTCTTCTCGATACCAACCATGCGCTTTGTTCACTCAACCATCGTTCTGGGGCTCTGCGGCTGTCTACTCGCCGGGTGCGCCAATGGAAAATCGCAGGATCCCAATGCCCGGATGACACCCCCGCCGCCGAACATCCCCCCTTCGCCTCCGCAGAAGAATGTCCCGCTCGATCCGGCTCTCGCCGAAGCCGCCCGGCAACAGATCACGCGTTCGCTGCAGTCGACCGGTTCAGTTACCACGCCACGGGTGCACGCCCTGGAGGCCGTCAAAGATCTGGGAGAAGTCGAGCATGCTCCCGAAGTGATCGCCGCGCTATCGTCGGATGAGCCGATCGTCCGATTCGCCGGAGCGATGACGGCCGGCGGGTTGCAGCTCGAGGCTGCCCACAAACCGCTATTGACCATCGCGGAGGATCCGGACTTCAACGTGCGCGTGGCGGTGCGCTATGCACTGCACCGACTGGGCGACACGCACCTCAGTCACGATCTGGAAGCCTACGCCCGCGATCCGCGCAAGGAGGTTCGCGGGAACACCGCGATGGTTCTGGGGATGCTCAATGAGCCCAGCGCGCTGAAGATTCTGCGCGTGCTCCGCCTGGACCCCGAGCCCTCCGTTCGGCAGCAGGCCGCCGAAGCGATGTGGCGGCTGGGGGACGAATCGGGCTTGGAAGCCCTCATGGGCATGTCGGTGAGCCGGTATCCCGACGATCAGATGCTGGCGCTGTTGGCGTTGGCCGAACCGCGCGACAATCGGGTTGGCCGAACGGTCGAAGCGGGGCTGACCCACGACTACATTGAAGTGAATCTGGTGGCGGCGCGGGCACTGGGGATGCTCGGTACGGATGAGGGATACGGCGTAGCGCTCCGCGGCGCATCCAGCGGAGACCCGCGCCAGCGGTTCATGGCTGCCATGGCGCTTGGAGCGATCGGCCGATCTGATGCGCAAGATACGTTGCGCCGGCTACTTGCAGATGATTACGAGAGTGTCCGCGTCGCCGCCGCGGAGGCGATTCTTCAGTTGAAGGGAAGCTGAGGGGGCAAAACCAAAACTCGAATGACGAAGCTCGAATCCTCGAATCAAATTCGAATGTTCGAATGTCGAAACCGGGAGCAATCCCGCCTTTGTTTCGACATTCGACATTCGACATTCGGGTTTCATTCGAGGATTCGAGCTTCGTCATTCGGGTTTCTCATCTGAACCCTAGTTGAGTCCGATAACTCCCGCAGCGCCAAAAGCGTACCGCGTGTCCGAAAATCGGGAATTTCTTGACACTCCGAGCCGCAGAAGATTAGGATGTTAACTGGCGGTTTCAGACTTGCCGATGCCGGATCGTCCTTGCCAGGCCATCATTGCTGAAGATTCCTAGTCCCAGGAGCACACCTTGAGCGTACTCACCAAGACGTTTGTCGTTCTGCACGTGATTCTGTCCATGGTTCTGGTTTCAGCCTTGGTTGTCTTTGTCAACCGGACCGAAGACTTCCGCAAACTGAACACCGAGGAGACGGCGAAATACTCCGCCGCGAAGAGTGACGCGGCACTGGCGGTTGCCGATTTGGCCAGCGTCAAGGCCGCGATGCAGCAGCAGATTAACGCCAAGGATGCCGCTCTCACCGCCCAGCGGGAGTCGCTGAGTGCCGATCAAACGACTGTCGGCGGACTGAATCAGCAGGTCGCGCAGCTGACCAGCAATCTCGCGATGGCCACCAGCGCGCAGACCACCACGACCGCCGCGCTACAGGTCGCCCAGCAGCAGAACGCGACGCTGGAGACCAACTTCGCCGCCCTTCGCAAGGAGCAGGATGGTCTACAGACGCAGTACACCGAAGCGGGCCTGCACATCACCGATCTGCAGAACAAACTCGACGTGACCGAAAAGCAGCGGCGCTATCTGGCGGAGCAGGTCGCCCAGCTCACCTCGGAGAACGCGCAGCAGGCCGATGTTATCCACAAGAACCTGCCCGCCATTGAAGAGCGTCAGGGCCAGGTGCTCAACCCAACTGCCACGATCGCGCTGGACGGCGTGGTGCGCGACAAGACAGTGATCGCCGGTGTTCCCTACGCCACCATCTCGATCGGCAGCGCCGACCAGGTGCAGAAGAACATGCAGTTCAAGGTGATCGACCACGACAAGTTCCTCGGATATCTCACGGTCGACACCGTCGAACCGCACGAAGCGACCGGCCGGCTGGACGGGCCGCACATTGAAGACATTCACAGCGGCGTGGAAGTCAAGACCCAACTGTAGAATCAATTCCTCAGGGACCCGCAGCCGGAGTGAATCATGAGTCGAGCAGCAAGTTCAGGCGCGAACATCGTAAAGCCTCGCAACAACATCTACACGGTGCTCGTGGTCGCCGCGATCGTTGTCGAAATCGTCGGACTGGTCTACATTTGGATGCAGGCGATCGTTCTGCACGGCAAACCCATCTTCTCGACGTAGCAACCGCGACTGTGTACCTCAGACTCGGCGTGGTCCGCTGAGCTATGGTCCCAAAACCGCTACGACCGGCATCAGCAATGAGGGGACCGCCCTTTCGTCCCACTTTCGATTTGTTCGCCGATGCATTTCAATTCCGCGAACCCGGCACGTTGCGGGACGGCGACTTGGAGCTGGTCGAGCCCGAAGCGCGATGGGTCGATGATTTTCTCGAGTCCTGCGGCGATCCGCTCACCCGCCGCGACGCCTTCGACCTTTCCTGCGTTTCCCGCCGGCAACTCCAGCAGTTCCTCAACATCACCCCGCGCGGCCGCGAAGCGGGAAACCCGCTGATGGCGCGCACGCCGACGTACCACTATTGGATGCTCTGGCACAACACGCCCTCCGGCGCCAAACCGCCGCTGCGCATGGCCGGCGGAATCAGCCTGCGCGTCGGGATGACGCGCGCCCTCGAACTCTATTACGGCCACTTCGGCTATCACGTCTACCCCTCTGCCCGCGGGAACCATTTCGCCGAGCGCGCCTGCCGGCTTCTCCTGCCGCTGGCCCGCGCCCACGGGATGCAAACGATCTGGATCACCTGCAATCCCGATAATTACGCCTCGCGCCAAACCTGCCAGCGCCTGGGAGCAGCACTGATCGACATCGTTCCCGTCCCCCCCGCCGATCCGCTTTTCGCCCGCGGAGATCATGAGAAGTGCCGGTATCGGCTCGATCTGCGATGATCCGTGATGCAGTTTGCGGGGCCCGTGGTTGCCATCTTCCAACAATCCAGCGATGAAATCAGGATCGCGCTGCACCGCCGACACGGGCTCCGATGCCGTCGCGTTGCCGCGTTTACCCCGCACCGAATGTGCCTTCGGCGATCAGTGCTCGCCGCAGCCGGACTCGTTCCTGATCGTTCAGGTCCAGAACGGCGATCGTGGCCCTTCCGCGTGCCGTGAGTCCAAGAACCAGCGGTCCGCTCCAGCGAAAATGTTGCGCCCACTCGTCGTTCCGAGGATGAAACAACGGGACCATCGACCGAGTGAGCGGGTCGATTCCTGCGAGATTTGGACCCTTCTTGCGGTTGCATTTTGGACAGCAGAACGCCAAGTTTCCCCGGTCGTCGTCGCGGAGATGCGGCAAAGAAATGACGTGATCGACATTCAAGGCTGCAACGTAGCCCTGCTGAGGGAGGTGGCAGTATTCGCACCGGTTGCCAGCCCGGGCAATCACAAACGCGCGGGTGGCTGGGTTGATCACGTCAGGCCGCCGAAGGATGCTGCCTCATGGACAGCCGCGCCTTCGATTTCCAAATGGAAAGCACGTCCGCAGCCACGATGTAACCGTCATACTCCCCACCCTCGGCTGGCGTCAGAATGCCCTCATTTGACTTTGCGGCCAGTTCGGTCATGCGAGCTTGGTCCGACTCCGAGAACTGAAGCTGAAGCACTGCCTCGGCCGCCGCCGCAGACAGATTCCCCTGCTCGGGATCGATGAGGCGCTGCAGTATTGAAAACATGTCGTCGCCGACCATGTTCCGATTTTACGCACGGACGGGGCAATTCAGCAAGATCCGCATATGCGTTGAGCTTTCCCCCCGTCCACACCAATAAAAGTCGCATCGCCATCCCGCAAGTTCATGTCTTCCGGCGTGAAGTTGCTACCAGTTCCCGAAAAAACCATGCGAGCCGCGGAAAGCGATGCGACAGAGCACAAAGGCCAGCGCGGCGATCATGATCAATCCGAGCAGAATCCGTCCCATTTGAGCTTCTCGTTAGACTGGGCTGAGTCTTCAGAGCCACTATCGGCAGCGACGGAACGACGATCCCAATTTTAACAATCCGCTTGCAGATCTTCTGAAACCGGTCTTTTCTACCACATGCAACTCATTTGCATTACCCCGGCTTGGCGGCTAGCATTACTCCTGCATTGGGCGAGGATCGACGTTTTTGGAGCGAAACGAATGGCCATTGAGATTCACGAGCTGATCAAGAGGTACGTCGGACCCGACGGAACGGTTGTTCCTGTAATCGATATCCCGCAACTCTCATTGGCCGATGGCGAGCAGGTGGCGCTGATCGGAACCAGTGGTTCGGGGAAGACCACGCTGCTGCATCTGATCGCTGGAATTCTCGCCGCTGACAGCGGGCAGATTTTTTTCTCGGCCGACAAAGTGGACGGCGCCTCCGCTGGCGGTGACGTGGGATATTTCACCGGCACCGCTTCACGAGTGAATCTCACCGGCCTTTCCGAGGCCCAGCGCGATGTCTTTCGCGGCCGAAACATCGGTTACATTTTTCAGACGCATCATCTTCTGCCCGGCTTCACCGCACTGGAAAACGTGCTGCTGGGAATGAGCTTCACCGGCCGGCGGCACGATCCGGAGTGGGCCCGGCACCTGCTCAATGAAGTCGGCCTTTCCGATCGTCTGCACTATCGGCCGCAGAAGCTCTCTGTCGGACAACAACAGCGCGTGGCGGTTGCGCGGGCGCTGGCGAATCGGCCGCGCCTCGTGCTGGCCGACGAGCCCACCGGCGCCCTCGACGCCCGCAACGCCCAACAGGTTCTCGATCTGATCCGCAAGCTCTGCACCGAGATCAAAGCGACCCTTTTGCTCGTGACGCACGATTTGAACATAGCCCGGCAACTGGGGCGCACGCTGACGCTCTCCGAGATCAACCGTGCTGCCAGCACCGCCCCCGTCGCTCCAGAGGTTGCAGCGGCCGTTGGCGTTTGAAATCTGTTGCAGATATGAAAGACTTTTAACTGACAGCGAACCACCATGAACCCCTTCCAACTCGTCTTGAAAAACATGCGGCAGCGAGCCCTCTCCAGCTGGCTGACGCTCCTATCCGTCACCCTCGGCGTGGCGCTGGCGACCTCCATCATCATCCTCCGCGGCCAGGCGGGCGCGCTCTTTGGCCAGACCGATTACGGCTATGAAGTCATCATTGGAAAAGCAGGCTCGGGAACGCAGCTCGTGCTCAATACCGTTTATCACATGGACAAGAGCCCGGGGAACATCCCTTATTCGTTGTACCGGGACATGCTCAATCCCCTGAAATTCGGTCGGCAGGTGAGAATTGCCGTCCCCTACGTTGTTGGTGACACCTATCAGGGAAAATTTCGCATCGTCGGAACTTCGCCAAAACTCTTTGGAGTCGATGACGATGGGCATCCACTGGATCCGGAAAAGGTGATGGAGTACCGCCCCGGCAAGCGGTACGAACTGGAGAGCGGTGACGTGTTCGGCCCCGAGAAGTTCGAGGCGGTCATCGGTTCGGACCTCGCCAAGCTGACCAGCCTGCGGATCGGATCCACGTTCCAGGCAACGCACGGCATGCCCCGCCCCGGCGAGACGCCCGACATTCATCCCGAGGTCTGGACGGTCGTCGGCATCCTCAAGCAAACCCACACCGCCAACGATCGCGTCGTTTTCATCCCGTACAAGAGTCTCTACACGATCGCGGAGCACGCGGTTGGGTTGAAGGCGCAGTGGTACATCCAGAACCACCTGCCGCCTCCGCCGCAGAACATCGACGCGGATCAGATCCCCGTATACGTGATGAATCCTGACCACACGTTCAAGTTGCTCGTGCCGCAGGAAATGTGGGAGGTGTCGGCGATCCTCATCAAGGCGCGCAGCGGTTTCACCGCCGAGTCGCTGATATACACAATCAACAACGGCAACGATGCCATGGCGGTCAACCCCGCCAGCGTCATGCGAGAATTCTTCAGCACGTTCCTGCAGGGACCGACGCTGGTGCTGCTGATCATCGCGCTGTTGGTGACCGTGGTGGCAGCTGTGGGAATTCTCGTCAGCATTTACAACTCCGTTTCCGCGCGGCTGCGGGAAATCGCCATCCTCCGGGCGCTGGGTGCAACCCGCGGCAAGGTGCTGATGCTCATCTGCCTGGAATCGTGCGTCATCGGCCTGGTTGGCGGATTGCTCGGGTTGCTTGCGGGACATCTGCTGGCGGGCATCGGTTCATTTTATCTGGATCGATACATCGGTGAAGGAATTAATTGGATTCACATCGACACCGTTGAATTAATCTACCTGGCCGCCGTGCTTGTCGTGGCCCTGATCGCCGGGCTCGTGCCGGCGCTCAAGGCGTATCAAACCCCGGTCGCGACGAACCTTGTCAGCGGCTGACGTAAGCCGCGGAGCGATTCATGGACTCGGCTCATCACCATTTTTCTGTCGAGCAACTGCTGCGCAACGCCAAGCTTCGATGCACGCCGGTGCGGGTGGCGCTGCTGAAGCTGCTGGAGGGAAATACGCAGCCGCTGACCGCGCCCGAAATGCTCGAGCGGCTTCCTCCCGCCACGGACACCGTCACCGTCTATCGCACGCTCAACACCTTTACCGAATTGCTGTTGATTCATCGCATTCGCGCCAAGGACCGCTCGTGGAGCTACGCCCTGGGCGCGCCGCAAGCCCGGCAGGCGCACCGCCATCCGCACTTTGTCTGCGACGAATGCGGCACGGTCGAATGCCTCGAAGACGCGCCGATTCCCGATTCGTTCGTGAAGTCGCTCCATGTGCGGCAGGAATATCGGGTGAAATTTCCCGAGGTGCTGCTGCATGGATTGTGTCCGAGGTGCGCGTGAACGCTCGGGGAGGGCTCGGGGTTCAGGGTTCAGGGTTCAGGGCTTGGGAAAAGCGCGGCGCGGAGCTTTGGGACTGTGGCCGCCTTCTTTGGCAATTTGCGACGATTGTTTGCATTGTCGGCGCGGTGATGGTTTCGATCGGCTGCGGGCGCGACGACGCGAGCAAGCCGGATAATCGGCCGGTGATTGTGGCGACGATTTTTCCGCTGCGGAGCATCGTCGGACAGTTGGCCGGGGACTGGGCGGATGTCGAGCTGCTGATGCCGCCCGGCAGCAGCCCGCACGATTTTGAGCCGCAGCCGGCGCAGATGGAGCCGCTGAGCAGGGCCGATCTGCTCGTGGCCGTCGGCCTGAATCTCGACGGCTGGGCGGAGCGTGCCGCTCAGCAGGTTGCGCGCAAAGACCTGCGGGTGATCCGCATGACCGGCTCCACCCCCGCGGAAGTCACGCGGAGCCTGGCCCGCAATCCGCATTTGTGGATGGACCCGGCGTTCACAAAAGACTTCGTCGGCACGCTGGGAGACGCTCTCGGCGGGCAATATCCCGCTCATGCGGATGACATCAGAACCAGAACACGTGCAATGCAGCAGGAGCTTGCAACAATGGACGCGGACTTTCGCCGGCAGCTATCCGCCGTGCCGGTGAAGGATTTCGTGGCGTATCACAACGCGTACGATCCATTGGCGATGCGGTATGGTCTGCGAGCGGTGGCGCACCTGACGCAGATCGAACTCGCGCCCGGCGGAGAAGTTTCGCCGCAGGATCTGGTCGCGGCGCTCGACGCGATTCGGCTGCATCGTCTGCACGTGGTCTATATCGAGCCGCAATACCCTCCCCGGGCTGCGGAAATCCTGCGCGAAGAAGCGGGCGTGAAAGTGCTGTCGTTGGATGATTTGGGCGGCCCATCGATCCCGGGCTACGACAGCTACCAGGCAATGCTCAAGTCGGACGTGAAAGTGCTGGTTGAAGGGCAGTCGATTCAGCCATGAATGAAGCGGCCCCGGCAATTTCCTGCGATCATTCGCATCACGACCATCGCCGCGCCCCGGCCGCGCAACGCTCCGAAAACGATGTCATTCGCGTCGAGCACGTCAGCTTCAGCTTTCGCGGCCGCGGCTCTCCCGCGAACAAACAGACGCAGGTTCTCGAAGATGTGAGCCTCAATATCGAAGCGGGAATGAACCTGGGCATCATCGGACCCAACGGCGCAGGAAAGACAACGCTCCTGCGCATCATGCTCGGCCTGCTCGACGGCTACAGCGGAGCCGTCACCGTCGCCGGCCTCTCGCCGTTGCAGGCATGCCGGCGCGGCGACATCATCGGGTATGTTCCGCAGCGCCCCAGTGCCGAGTGGCGCTTTCCCCTCACCGCCCGCCAGGTCGTCCGCCTCGGACTGGTCGGAAAGACCGGCTTGTTCCGCCGCCACGTCCCCGCCGACCTCGAATACGCCGAGCAAATCATGCGGCAAGTGGGCGTCGCCCATCTCGCCGACGTGCCCATCGGCGAGCTTTCCGGCGGTCAGCAGCAGCGTCTCTTCATCGCCCGCGCTCTGGTGGCGCGCCCACAGATCGTCATTCTCGATGAGCCCATGTCCGGGATCGATGCGCCCGGGCAGCGCGAAATCGGCTCCTTGATTCGCGATCTGCACCAGGCGTTGAAACTCACGGTCATCGTCGTCAGTCACGACATCGAAGCCCTCGCCGCCGGCTGCACGAGAATTGCCTGTTTGCGCAAAACAATTCATTATCACGACGCCTCGCACGGCCTCACGCCGCAAGTATTGCGAGCCGTGTTCCAACACGGATTTGAGGCTGTTTTGGGAGACGAAAGTGCTCAGGTTTAGAGACAGAGCATCTTCGATCAGTCTTCGCTTGCTCGGGACGGAGAAGACGTGCCCTCATTGCGGGACAACGTTTATCTGTGGGGCAAACACATCGGATTGTTGGTGTGCCCATTTACCAATGGTCATGCCCCTGCCAAGCTCAGCTGCGCCACCGAGCGCCGCGGTTGGCGCCGGCGAAAAATGCTACTGCCCAGCATGTCTGAAGCAGGCCATCGCCGATAGGAGAGACAAAATGCAATAGTGAATAGTGAATGGTGAATAGTGAAGTAAAGAAGATCCGGGATTCTGATATCCGCCACTCGCTGGTCGTCCTTTTCTGTTCGCCCTTAAGTCTCCCCCATCCTTACTTCACTATTCACTATTCACTATTCCCCTTTTTTCCCCTCCTGAACCCTGAACCCTGTGCCCTTCCATGCACGCCTTCCACCTGATCATCGAGCACCAGTTTGCCCGCCACGCGATCGTCGCCGGCGCGGCAATCGCGACGCTCTGCTCGCTACTCTCCGTGATCGTCGTTCTCAAACGCATGGCCTTCATCGGCGAGGGATTGAGCCACGCCGGCTTCGGCGGAATCGGCACGGCCGTCTTCCTCGGACTCGTGGGATTCAATCAGGATCTGCTGGTGCTTGCGTTTTGCATTGCCATGGCCGCAGGCATCGGCCTGCTCACCCGCCGGCGGCAACTGGAACCCGACAGCGCCATCGGCATCGTGCTCGTCGCGGCCATGGCCTGGGGCATCTTCATGAGCGACCTGCGCCGCAACGTGCAGGGCGATGTCTGGTACATCCGCTGCTTCGGCCGTCCGCAAGCTCCGCCCAATTTGGAAAGTCTCCTCTTCGGATCGCTCGTTTCCATCGGCCGATCGGATGTGTACCTCGCGGTAATCGTCACCGCCCTGGTGCTCCTGCTCCTCGGCTTGTTCTTCAAGGAGATCGTCTTCTTCTGCTTCGACGAGGAAGTGAGCCGGGTGTACGGCGTTCGCACCACGCTGATTCATTATCTGCTGCTCGTCGCCCTGGCCGTCACCGTTGTCCTGACGATCCGCCTTGCCGGCTTCGTGCTCGTCTCCGCGATGCTCGTAATCCCCGGCGCCACCGCCCTGCTCGTCAGCCGGCGCCTCGGCCCCGCTCTGCTGCTCTCCTGGACGATCGGCCTTTTCGGCACCCTCGCCGGAATTCTCCTGAGCCTCGAACTCGGCGACATCTCCAGCGGCGCCTGCGTCGTCGGCACGCTCTGCCTCCTCTTCGGCATCGTCTTCGGGGGGCAGTCAATATTGCGCAGAATGCGCAGCTACTAACGACGAACAACTGCGAGGGACCGGGTTCGCTTCATCCTACTAGCTCAGCCAAGTATACTCCGCTTGGGCTTTTTGCTAGAAGTAAAAGTGATGTCTGAGCAACGTGACCAATTTCAGAACCGTGTAAGTGCGCTCGTCAAGCAGGTGAAAGGGTGGGTTGAGCTGCACGAGTGGGTCACCAAGGCATACCCGAAGAAGATTCGGGACGCCGACCAACTGGTCTACGAGGTTCCCGCGCTTTTTCTCCAGAAGGGTCCAGTCAGGGTGTTGCTTGATCCGGTGGCCTACTACGTGCCAGGCGCCCAAGGGGTAGTCGACCTGTATCTGATGCCGACGTACGACGACTTGGCAAGCCTCTATTTCGAGCAGGGGATGTGGAAAATCCACTACGCCTTCCCGCGCGATCCGAAGGCAACGCACTCTGTGATTGAGGTGGAGGTTTTTCCCCTCAGCGAAGAAACGATCAGTCAGGTCCTCGACTCGATTGCCGCCCATGCCGAACCGTCGTTTTGACTGGCACGAGCACATTGAGGACGTCGAGGGCGAGTACCAGGTACGCAGCTACTGGGCGCATGAAGCCGACGCGATGCCCGATCCCATGACCATAGCCGGCGCCAGGGCTCGACTTCAGACGTACCTTTCATGGCTGCCTGACGAGTGGGGCTAAAGCTGTAAAAGCTGTGTGAACCGGCGTAAGCGGCTCATCAGTGCACGCTACGTTAGTAACACTCTCCCTGTGGCATGGGCGTCCCGCCCATGTCAGTTGCATGAGAGTAAGAAACCATCTGAAATCGAAAAGTTCTCTTAAGCACGACGTTGCCAACATGGGCGGGACGCGCGGGACGCCCATGCCACTGAAGAGGTGCTGAAAAGCAGCAGTGGGAGCAGCGCCAGCCTATGATTCACGGCATGACTGAAGAGGCTGCCTTTGAAGTCGAGGGCATGAACTGCGCAAGTTGCGTTGCGCACGTCGAGAAGGCGGCGCGCGCATTGCCGGGCGTGGAAGACGCGCGGGTCAACCTGGCCCGCGGCCGGGCGGTGGTGCGGTTTGATCCGGGGAAGGTTTCGCCAGATCAAATCGCGCTGGCGATGACGAACGTCGGATATCCTTCGCATCCCCAAGCCGAATCTGAGAGCGGGGAGGAGCAGCGGCTGGCTGCGCAGGCGATGCACGCCCGCGCCTGGCTGAAGCGGGCGATCGCGGGGATCGTGCTCTGGCTTCCGATCGAGCTGCTGCATTGGGGGTCGCATCTCGCCGGGCACATGGTGAATCTCGACTGGGCTTCGCTGGTCACCAGCACCATTGCAATCCTCTACGTCGGCCGGGCGTTTTATGTCAGCGCGTTTGCGGCGCTCCGCCGGCGCACGAGCAACATGGATACGCTGATCGCAATGGGCGCGTCGGTGGCCTACTTCTATAGCCTCATCGCGTTTGCGGGATATTTGCTGCACTGGTGGCAGAGCGAGCCGCAATTGTACTTCATGGAGGCCAGCGGTTTGCTGGCGCTGATTAGCCTCGGGCATTATCTCGAAGCCCGCGCCCGGCAATCGGCCGGGTCGGCGATTCATGAACTGCTGAACCTGACGCCGACGATCGCGCACAAGCTGGTCAATTTGCAAATTGAGGATGTTGCGGTATCGGAACTGGTCGTCGGCGAGCGCGTGCTGATTCGTCCGGGCGAGCGCGTGCCGGCCGACGCGGTGGTTTTTGCCGGCGAATCTTCGGTGGACGAATCGATGATCACCGGCGAATCGCTTCCCGTGCCGCGCGGGCCGGGCGATCAGATCATCGGCGGCACGATCAATCAATCCGGCGCGCTGCGGGCAAAGATCTCCGCGACGGGGAGCCAGACGGCATTGGCGCAGATCGTGCGGATGGTCGAAACTGCTCAATCCAGCAAGCCGCCGGTGCAGCGGCTTGCGGATGAAGTCGCGGCCGTGTTCGTTCCGGCGGTGCTGATCGTCGCCGCAATTACCGGCATCGGCTGGTATGCTTGGGGGGCGGCTCACGGGTCGCCGGCCGCGACGATCTGGGCGCATGTCGCCAATGCCGTCTGCAGTGTGCTGATCATCGCCTGCCCGTGCGCGCTGGGATTGGCCGTTCCCGCCGCCCTGATGGTCGGAACCGGCCGGGGCGCAAAGCGGGGAATCCTCATCCGTAACATCGACGCATTGCAAAACGCCCGGCGGATTGACACCGTTGTCCTCGACAAAACCGGCACGATCACCGCCGGCAAACCGACGGTCACAAGCGTCATTCCCGCCGGGGGACATGACGACGCGGAAGTGCTTCGGCTCGCCGCCGCCGCCGAGCAGTTCAGCCAGCATCCGCTGGCCGGGGCGATCGTCGCTGCCGCGCGGGAGCGAAAGCTGAGCTTCCCGCAACCCGCTTCGTTTAAGACCGAACCGGGCTTGGGAATCATTGCGGAAATCGATGGCCGGACAATTCTCGTCGGCAGCCGTGAACTGCTGGAACAACATGGAAACGTCTCAAATCTTGATGGTGCCCGCCAGACGCAGACGCTGGTGTATGTCGCGCTGAAGATGCAGAGCGGCGTCGAGTGTCTTGGCTCGATTGCCATTTCCGATCCGATCAAGCCAGATTCAGCCGCGGCGATTGCCGAATTGCGGGCGATGGGGCTGGCGATCGTGCTGCTCACTGGAGATGCGCCCGCCGTCGCCAACGAAGTAGCCCGCGCCATCGGGATCACGGATGTGCGCGCCGGGGTGAAGCCCGCGCAGAAGGCGGAAGCGATCTCCACATTGCAAGCGGCGGCGCATGTGGTTGCGATGGTCGGCGACGGGATCAACGACGCGCCGGCGCTGGCGCGGGCCGATCTCGGCATCGCGATCGGCAGCGGCTCGGACATCGCCAAGGAGGCCGGCGATATCGTGCTGCTTTCCGGCAGTCTCCACGGCGTGGCCGCCGCGATTCGCCTCAGCCGCGCAACCATGTCCAAAATTCGGCAGAACCTCTTCCTCGCGTTCCTCTACAACGTCCTGGCCATTCCCCTGGCGGCTCTCGGCCTGCTCACGCCCCTGATCGCCGCCGCGGCGATGGCCCTCTCCGATGTCACAGTCGTCGGAAACGCTCTGCTCCTGCGCTCGGCGGAACGCGCACGCCGAACTGGTGATTGGTGATTGGAACGTGACACGCTGCGCGAGAAGATGCAGGGGAGGGAGTAAAAAGTGGACGGAGCCGCTCCCGTCCAGTCTCTACGTTCGTGCGCACCAGGCTCTAGCGCAGCGTGTCACGTTCCAATCACCAATCACCAATCACCGGTCCCCAATCACCAGCCGGATGCATAATCCGGCGGTTGGCGTTACGATTGCGGCCTGAGGAGAACGGTCATGTTTCGTCGTCGTACGCTGCTAGAGCGTTTTCACCTGACGCGTATCGCTTGCTGGTCGAAGCCGCGGATGTACATCCGCGGCTCCGCGCATTTCGGCCGCTACACCACAAGTGAAGTTGCTCAAAGAAGCAGTTTCAGAACCGCCGGCCGCGTCAATGGTTGCTTAGCCGCGACGCGCAGCGGAGCGAGTCCAGCGACGTTTTTTCGCGCTATTATCGTCACCCGCACGCACACGCAATCGGACTCGCGCCCCTTCGGGGCTGCCGCTAAACGGGTTCTGAAACCGCTGGTGTGCGCAGGTTGCATTGCGGGCGTTGCATTCGCGACGCTGCTCGGCGGCTGTGCGGATGTCATCTCGCCGGCCCACCCGCTGGATCCCCGCTCTTTCCTGATCCGTGCGCCGGATGCGCCTTCGGAGGGACCGGTCGACAAGACCTGGCCGCCGCTTTACAACACGCAGCGCCTCACGCCCGCGGACTCCGGGCGCAACGATCCGGCCAATCGTCCGATCTCCAAAACGGTTCGGGAGGCGGTAGTGACGCCCGAGATAGCGGCTAACGACGTTTCCACGCCATCTCCCACCGCGCCTTCCGCCACGGCGCCGGCAACGCAGCCGGCGGGCGGCAACACGACCGCGGTCGATGAGGTCATCGGCAGCGTTCTCGGCGATGTGGACAGCGATCCCATCTACGCCGACAAGGTGCTGGCTGTTCTGGACCGGGCGCTCGCCGCCGAGGCCAAAAAGTACGATGCCACCCGGTTTCGAGAAGTGGCGGCCGACCTCATCCAACGCCAGGTGATGGAGTTCATTCACGCCGATGTGGAGTTCACCGCCGCCAAACGCAACCTCGAGCCCAAGGACGAGCAGATCGCAACGCAGGAGACGATCCGCTGGCGGGCCGAACAGGTAGCCCATGCCGGCGGTTCGGTCGAGCTGGCCAAGCGGTGGGCCATCGAGAAGGAGGGCACCACTCTCGAAGAGTTGGCCCGCGAGCACTACCGCCTGACGATGACCCAGCTCTATTACCAGCGCCGCGTCGTCCCGCAGATTCAGATTTCCGCCTCGGATATCCGCGACTATTACCAGGCCAATCGCGATAAGGATTTCACCCAGCCGGCACTGGTGCGCTTCCGCGTGATACGGATCGATAACGGCAACGCCGGCGGCGCCGATCAGGCCATCGACAAGATCAGACAGTTGCGCGAGCGGATCGAAAACGGAGGCGATTTCGCACAAGTCGCCGGGCAGGTGAATGACGATGCGCTGCTGCTGGCCAACAAGGGCGATCCGCAGCCCGGCGAGTGGATGAGCCGCGGCGCATTCGTCAGCAAGCCCGTGGACGACGCGATCTGGAACCTTCAGCCAGGCCAGATGACGAAGATCATCAAGGACGGAGATTCCGTCTATCTGGCCAAGCTCGAGCAGCGCAAAGGCGGCACCGTTCAGGCGTTCGAGGATCAGGAGGTGCAGGAAAAGATTTATGAAACCCTGCGCCGCTCCCAATTCAACACGCTGCGCCAGCAGGTGCGCGACGAATTGGAGAAAAAGGCCGCCATTCGGCTCAACCCCGACATGATGGAAGTCCCGCTGGAGATGGTGATGCAGAAATACCCGGCGTGGGCGGGAACGGCGGAGTAGGTTGAGAGGTGGGTTCAGGGTGTCAGGGTTCAGGGAAGAATCGAACCTTGAGCGCTCCGGGCTTCCCGCCCGCCATGTACCGCGCCACTCGCGCGCTGTCGGACGCCGCCGAGA
>Ga0302326_10006309_pt1 | contig 26614 bp, 23 predicted proteins | sample Palsa_T0_3_FD_202264 | JGI IMG/M metagenome (GOLD analysis project Ga0302326, IMG submission 202264) | Peat permafrost microbial communities from Stordalen Mire near Abisko, Sweden - Palsa_T0_3 | ecosystem: Environmental > Terrestrial > Soil > Palsa > Peat permafrost | place: Sweden: Abisko... | reverse complement strand
TCCCGCCATGCGCAGCACGAATTAACGACCCGCCGCCAGCCCCGATAGCGTGAATGTCCACCATGGGAAGGGCGATGCAGTAGCGGTGCCGCCAGTTCCAGTCGCTGGTGACCTCCGGCCGTCCATCTCGGATGAGACATACGTCGTAACTGGTTCCACCCATGTCGACACTGACGACATCGCCAAGCCCAGTTCTTGAGGCGGCCCGTGCTGCCGCGACCACACCACCCGTTGGACCGGAGCTCATCGTGACGATCGGTCTTGTCCGGACGTCCGCAGGCGTCGCCACCCCCCCAGAACACGTGGCGAGCAACAATTCCCGCCCGAACCCGGCGGAGGAAAGAGAGTCCTCGAGCGTGTCCAGATAACGAACAATCGGGGGACCGACGTAGGCATTGACAAGGGTGGTCGAGGTTCGTTCGAACTCCGGAGGTTTCGGGTACACCTCGTGCGACAGCGAGAGCAGCTCCAGATCTGGGAACTCTTCCAGGATGATGTCGCGAGCCCGGAGTTCATGTCCGGGATTCAGGTACGCGAACAAGAACACGACCGCGATTGAGGTAACGCCGAAGGAACGAAGTCGTGCCGTCGCCTTGCGGACGCCCTCTTCGTCGAGGGGGATGTCTACCCGCCCCTCGGCCGTCAGGCGCTCGGACACCTCGAGGCGCAACCGTCGTCGGGCGATCGGTATTGGCGCGGGAAGGGCGGGGTCCCAGATATCCTCTTTGAAGCATCTCCTCAACTCGATCTCGTCTCGGAACCCTTCGGTGACGATCAGTCCGGTCACGGCACCGGACATCTGTATCATCGTGTTGTCGGCGGTCGTCGTGCCGTGCACGATTGACTCGCAGTTCTCCAGCAATTGCCGGGCGTTTTGGAGATTCTCCGCCTCGGCAAGTCGGGCGATTCCCGAGAGCACACCGATCGACTGATCCTCAGGGGTGGTCGGCGTCTTCTCAACGACGACCTCGCCGTTCGGGCGCAGCAACACGCAGTCGGTGAAGGTTCCGCCGACGTCAACCCCAATGCGGTAGCCGCGTCGAGTCACGAGTCGCCGCCGCGCTTTTCCCTGAGCTCCGAGCGCAGCACGGCGGTGGCGGGTTCGTCAATCGCCAGGTTCATTTCTTCCAGGGAGCCGGTGACGACGACCCCGTACTCGATCCGGGCGCCCTCGACCGAGACGTACTCGTCCCACACGTCGTCAAGGACGCGCCACGTCTCTCGCTCCAGTGGATCACCCCAACCGCCACCGCCACCGAAGTCGTAGACGAGCTGGTCGCCCGCCTCCAGCAGGTGTCCGGTCACGGCCGGCGAGACGATCACCTCCCGTTCGCTCCCCGCGCTCAAGGTGCAAGAGTCCGGGCTTCCATGCTCGCCACCGGCGATGCCGGGGTGAATGTGCCGTTGGTTGACGATGTACTGGCTGACATAGGTGGGAGTACGGGCTTCTTTGACAAAATGGCTGCCGCATCCGCCTCGGAATTTTCCCGGGCCACCCGAATCCGTTATGTAGTTGCGACTTCGCAGGAGGTGGGGAAAGAGCCCCTCGTTGAACTCGGCTTCGGCCTTAATCAGGTTACCCATTGCCGCGGCCATTGCGCCCCAACCGTCGACTCCGTTCACGCCATTGACCCAGCCAGCACTGACCTCGCCTCCATGGTCGAAGAACGGGCCGCCGGACCGGAGATCGTGGTCTCCCCACATCTGACGGGGACTACCGAACTTGTACGTCTGTGGCGCACAGCGATCAGGAATGATCTGGGACATGCCCAGTGCGATGGCGTCGCCGACTTCGACACCGGGATGATGAGTGCCACTGCTGACCGGCTTGCCCTCGGTCGGATTGAGGCAACAGCCGAGCGGTACGCGAAGCTCGACGCAGTCGAAGAACCCCTCGTTCTTCGGGATGGTCGGATCGACCAGGCTGGCCAGCTGTGCGATCGCGTTCCCCCGTGTGTTGCCGAAGGTCGACCAACCTGAGATCTCGGGTCGTTCGTCGGACCCTGCGAAGTCGATGATCAGTCGGTCACCCTGCACGGTCACCGCGACGTGAACATGCAGGTCCTGGTTGCCTTGCGGGTCACTATCGACGTACACGTCGGCGACGTAGGTCCCATCGGGCCATCCCGCGATCTCCTCGGAGAAGCGACGGTGGGCGTCGGCGATCGTGTGGTCCACGGCCGCTTTTATCGTCTCCGTCCCGTAGCGATGGACGAGCTCGCCCAGGCGCCTCGCTCCGAGCTGCGCGGCACCGATCTGCGATCGCAGGTCCCCAATGAAGCCGGGAAGGCGATTATTGGCTCGCATCGTGAGCACGACGTCACGGCGTTCTCTACCACCATCGATGATCTTGAGCAGTGGGTATCGAGTGCCCTCGGCGTAGATATCCTTTGCCATCGTGTTGTAGCCGCCGGCGACGGCACCCCCGGTGTCGCCGTGGTGACATTGGATGGAGGCGATGAGGAGCAGCTCCCCGTCGTCGGAGAAGACCGGGGAGAACACATTGAAGTCGGGCAGATGCCCGCCGCCGTGGTAGGGATCGTTGGCCACGATGACGTCTCCGGGCCTGAGTTCGTCGCCGAAGAACTCGATGCTGAACTGAATCGGGAGGGTCGAGCTCAGCATGAACTGGGGGATCCCGACGGAGAGGGCGGACAGGCGACCCCTCGCGTCCAGAATGGTCGCGTTACGCTCGTTGCTCTGGTTGAGGATGGGCGTGGTCGCCGTTCGCGAGACGAACGTGGCCATCTCAAAGCAGACCGTCTCCATACCCGAGCGGATGACCTCCGCCGTGACGAGGTCGATCGTGGTCCCGCTATCTGTCATTGGGCGCTCCCTTGGTCAAGCCTGTGTCATCCTCGCAGCCCGGATGCGGCGTCCCCGATTCCGGGCCATTTTTCCAGGCTAACACCAGTGTTCCGTACCGCGGCAACCGCCTTTCGATGATGTCCGACCGCCCGTCGCCGCGAAATACAGGAATCTCTGGTCGAGTGTGCAGGGCGTAGGGAATGCCCGGTGCCGGTACCATGCGTGGCGCGGGCCGGGATGGCCGGAGGTCGTCGGGAGGGGAGGGTCGGATGGGCATCTACAACCACACCGGACAGGTCGTCACAGACCTCGAACGTTCCAAGCGTTTCTACCAGGAGGTTCTCGGATTTAGCTTCTGGTACGAGGTCAACCCACCCGACGAGGCGACTGCCAAGCTCTGTTGTCTGGAACCACCACTGGGAGTCACTGCGTCCTACCTGACGCTGGATGGCTTCGTCCTGGAGCTCATGCACTACTCGGTGCCGGGCGCGACGGCGCCGTTCGGGTCGCGGGCCATGAACGAGCCAGGCCTCACCCACCTTTCCATTTCGGTCGACGACGTCAGGGGGACAGCCGAGAGAGCCACCGAGTTCGGCGGTCAGATCATCGAAGAGAGCGACATCGGGGCCGCACTCTTCATACGGGATCCCGACGGCCAGTTGCTCGAGCTGCTGCCGACGAGCTTCCGTACTCGTCTGCCCCCGAAGCCGTAGTCCTGCGCACTGGGGCCGGGCCGTGAGGTGGCCGTCGCCGCAGCGTCAGATGTTGGTGATCACGGACTGGGCGTAACGATTGAGCGAGGTTTCGGGGTCGCCCGCGAACAAGGCGGCGGGGAGCAGCACCCGGTCGGCTCCGAGCGTCCGTAGTGAGTTCACTTCGGCCAGGGCCTCCGGACCGGTGGTGACGTAGCTGTCAACGGTCAGCTCAATGGATGATGGATCCCGCCCGGCATCTTTTGCGCTCCGCCGCATCACATCCAAGAGTGCGGGCACCTTGTCGTGATCGACTCCAAACGGGAAGAAGCCGTCGCCGATTCGACCGGCACGCCGCGCCGCCGCCTCGCTGTGACCGCCCACGTGTACGGGAATCGTCCCCGCCGGAGGTTGTGGCCGCAAGAAGCATTCGGGAAAGCTGATGGTGCTGCCTTCGTAGCTGGCTGTTTCCTGTGTCCACAGGGCCCGCATGGCCGCGATGGCCTCCTCGGTCCTCTGACCTCGTCCCTCGAAGGGGACGCCCAGAGCTTGAAACTCCTCCTTGAGCCAACCGACGCCTACCCCAAGGATCATTCGGCCCCCGGAAAGGTAGTCGAGCGTGGCGAGCTCGCTGGCGAGTATGAGTGGATTGCGCTGCGGCACGATGAGAATTCCGGTTCCCAGCCGCAACGTCGTCGTCGCGTGGGCGACGTACGCCAACCAGATCAGCGGATCAGGAAAGGCGGTGTCCTCACCCGAGGGAAGTCGCCCCGACGGGCTGTACGGGTACCGCGAGAGATAGCCGGCCGGAACAACCACGTGATCGACGGTCCAGATCGACTCGAAGCCCGCAGCTTCGGCGGTTTCGGCCAGAAAGGCTGCCTCGCTCGGCACAACGAACGGCCCGTTGTTGGCAAAGGCAATCCCGAACTTCATGTGTCTTCCACTCCAGTCGACAGCAGCCGGCGGACGCGCCGTCACAGATAGCTCATGAACTCCAAAAGGTTGCCGTCCGGATCGCGGACATAGGAGCTCAATGCGGGTGTCCGGCGACCGCCCTCTCGCTCGACCGGGCCCTCGAGTACTTCGACACCCGCGAGATCGAGCACTGTCCGCAATGACTCTGTCGATCCCCCCCATACGAAGCAGATATCACCGCAGGGTGGCGTGGCCTCGGGCGCCCGTAGGGGGAAGTGCCCCTGCCACAGCTCGGGGCGATGGAAGTTGATCATCTGGTCGCCCAGGTGGACCTGCACCACGGAGGGCTTCTCGGTGACCTCGAAGCCAAGGGATCGATAGAAGGAGATCATTGCCTCCGCATTTTGCATCGGGAGGGCGATGTGATCGAAACCCAGCACGGTTCCGGTCCATTCTACCTCGCCGCGTTCAGACGACATGCTCAAATCGGTACAGTTCGGCGCAGTTAAGGGCGGTGATCTTGCGGCGGTCCTCGGCTGGGAGTGTGCCCAACGCCTCTTCGATGGCGCGCCGTGACTCGGGGAAGGTGCTGTCGGTGTGCGGGTAGTCCGACGCCCACATGCACGATTCGGCACCGAGATGCGGAATGAACTGTGCGGCCAGCTCCTCCTCCTCGAAGGTGGCGATGACCTGTCGATGGAAGAGCTCGCTTGGTGGAATGCTCGGGGCGTAGTCGATCTTGTCCCGGAGGGCGCGCCACTCCAAGTCCATGCGCGTCAGGTAGTACGGTAGCCAGCCAACGCCCGATTCTGCCAGAACGAGCCTGAAGGCCGGATGCCGTTCCAGCGCACCGGAGAAGACCATGATGGCAAGTGCCTCGTCGAGCTGTAGCGGGAGCAGCGTGGCGAACGCCGCCGACTGCCATTTGCCGACCTGATAGCTGAGCCTCGGGGAGGCGCCGGCCTTGATGTGGAAGCTGATGGGTAGTTCGGTGCTGGCGGCGGCGGCCCACAGCCGATCCCAGGACGGATCGCCCGGGTCGAACTCGAAGACGTCGATGATTGCTCCGCGGTGCCCGATCTCCGCGCATCGCTCCAGTTCAAGGACCGCCGCCTCGGGGGAGTGGCTCGGCAGGAATGGGAGGACACACAGGCGGTCGGGGGCCATCGCGTTGAATTCCTCGACGGCCCAGTCGTTCCACGCCGCGTAGCACGCGTTCTGCAGTTCCGGCTCGGGGATCGAGAGAGTCAACGGGACGGGACCGTAAATGACGGAGCCCCGAATGCCGTCGCGATCCATGTCCTCCAGCCGCAGCTTTGGGTTGCCGGCACGGAAGCCGTCGTCCTCTATCCCCGCGCGCCCGATGGCGCTGATGTCCCTGAGGGTGCTTGCGCCCTGGGGCAGCCCACTGCGGCCAAGCACGCGGCCATTGCAGAGCCAGGTCGGCTCGCCGTCCCGCATGACCACCCGTGGCCCGGCTTGGTCCTTGGGGAGCCGGAAGTCCCACAGTTCGGGCGGCACGGCGCGCAGATCCAAGTGGTCGTCACAGGAATAGATGCTTGACGGGGCCATCTGATCGGTCCTCCCTATGCCAGCCGGTAGCGGATCGGCAGGTGCTTGATCGCTCCGTTAATCGACGAATTGAGTCGCTCCAGCGGGCCGGCCTGCTCGAACCACTCCATCCGCTCGAGTAAAAGGCCGAACATCGACTGCAGCTCGGTTCGGCCGACGTGTGCGCCCATGCAGAGGTGCGGACCGAAGCCGAAGACCAGATTCTGGTTCGGGTCTCGATCTATGCGAAACTCGAATGGATCTTCGAAGACCTCCTCGTCCCGGTTCGCCGATGCCCAGTAGAGGGCGACCTTGTCCCCGGCGTGGATCACGGATCCGTGCAGTTCGTAATCCTCGGTGGCCGTGCGTGCGAAGTAGCTGATGGGGGTTACCCAACGAAGGATCTCTTCAGCGGCGTGGGGGAGCAGCTCTGGGTCAGCCAGCAGCCTCTCCCACTGATCTGGGTGCTCGCAGAATGCCTGCATGCCGCCGGCAATCGCGTCGCGGGTCGTCTCGTTGCCGGCCTCGACAAGGAGTTCGCAGTAGGAAACGAGTTGCGTCTCCGTCAGCGGCACGCCGTCGAGTTCGCTCTGCACCAATTCGGTGACCAGGTCGTCCCGAGGGTCCTTGCGACGTTGCTCGACCATCTCCTTGAAGTAGACGTGCAGCTCACCGCGAGCACGCATGGAGGTTTGCTGAGCGTTCTCGCCAGGGCGCTGGTATTCGGGATCGTCCTTGCCGATGATCTCGTTGGTCCACCGGAAGAGCTGCTCCCAATCGGCCTGCGGGGCCCCGAGAACCCAGGCGATCACGGCGACGGGAAGCGGTGCGGCGAATGTGTCGACGAAGTCACATTCGCCGACCTCGCCCTTGGTCGCTGCCTGATCGACGATGCCGCGGGTGATCCGATCGATCCCCTCACTCCGGGCGCGCACCGCCATCCGGCTGAACTTCCTGGTGGCCAGCTGTCGCACGGGCCCGTGTCGCGGAGGATCGAGGTAGACGACCATTTCGGCCGCTTGCTGCAACGTGCTGGCTTCCATGTCCAAGGTGATCCCGGACGCGCTCGAGAACCGCTGGGGCTGCGAGGCCACCTGCATGATGTCGGCGTGCCTGGTGATCGCCCAGAAGGGGGGGTACCCCGGTGGCTCGATATAGGCGACCGGCGCTTCGGCCCGCAGCTGCGACCATACGTGGTGCGGGTACCCGTTGCGTGCAAATCTTGCGGGGTCGACGAGGTCGAGCGGGTCGATGTCAAGAGTCATGGTCCTACCTGGCTCCTCCGTGGACTCGACAACCATAGGTGTTTACGCAGGGCGGCATCGGGTGGTCTCCGATATCCGGCCCAGGGACTTGGTGAGCACACGGTAGACCATGTTCCCCGAGGGCCACTGGGTGACGATCTTTCCCGTTGCCGACGTGAAGTAGTTGTTGCTCATCGTCCAGGAGGTCCCCTCCATCTTGGACTGTAGCCAGAGATACCATAAGCCCTCGAAGACCGGCTTGACCTCAATGGCCGTCACGCGTTCGCGACGCATCCGCTTCAGCGCGCGCACGGCATACTCCGCCTGAGCCTCGAGCATCGAGACGATCTCACCTCCGTTGGTTCCCGGTCCGTACAGCATGTAGAAGTTGGGGAACCCCGGAACCGTGATGCCGAGATACGCCCGTGGCTCGCCGGCCCACCTTTCGCGGAGGGTCTCGCCCCTCCGCCCTTTTACGCAGATGCGCGCCAGGTAGTTCGCCGCGTGGAAACCGGTTGCCTCTACGATGACGTCGACAGATCGCTCGACGGCCTCGGCGTCAATGATGCCTGTCGGCGTCACCCGAGACACCGCCCGGGGGACAAGCTCGACGTTCTCCTTCTTGAGGGTGGGGTAGTACGTGCTGGCAATGATGGGCCGCTTGCCGGGATAGGGATACGTCGGAGTGACGGCGTCGCGAAGGTCGGGACGGTCGGCGAATTCGCGTGCGATGTAGTCAAGGCAGGTCCGTTGCCGTTGCGCCTGAAGCTTGGAGCCAGGGCGAAAGAGCCCTCCGCCCCAGAGGCCCTTTTCGATCAGATACCGCAATCTCCAGCGGTCGAGTGCGCGCCGCCAGCGTTTTGCGAACAGGGCACGCTCGGCTTCCGTGAGGTCACGCTCGCCCTTGGGCATGACCCAACCTGGCTCCCGCTGGAAAAGGTAGATCTTCTTTGCGATCGGCTGAATGGCCGGGACGACCTGCGTCGCCGTCGACCCGCTCCCGACCACCGCCACCACCTTTCCGGACAGGTCGTGCTCGTGCTCCCATCTGGCGGTGTGGAAGGCAGGGCCCTGGAAGTCCTCCAGCCCGGGCCAGTCCGGAAGGCGCGGCACATTGAGGAAGCCCACCGCGCTGATCACAGCGTGGCACTCGTCGACAGAGCCCGTGTCGAGGGTGACCGACCAGATGTGGCGGTCCTCGTCCCACGTGGCCGACTGGACCGTGACGTTCAGCTGCAGATGCGGTCGGAGGCCGAACGTGTCGACCGTATCCTCCAAGTATTTTTGTAACTCCGACTGCCGCGCATGGGTGCGGGTCCATTCGTGTGATTTGAAGGAGTAGCAGTAGAGGTTCGAGTTCACGTCGACCTCGGCGCCGGGGTAGGTGTTGTCCCACCAGGTTCCGCCGACGCCGAGCGATGACTCGTAGATGGTGAAGGAGTCGATACCCGCTCTCTTCAACTTGACCCCCGCCCCGATCCCGCCGAAACCAGCACCGACCACCACGACGCGGGGTGTCCCGGAGGGACCGAACAGCTCTTCGGCCGTGGGGCGACCCACCCGATTCCCCTGCTCGTTGTGCGGGTCAGAAACCATCTGCATCTCGCCGTCCCGCGTCTGGGCGATCAGTCGAAGGCGATGATGCCCCGGATGTTCACCCCGTCGAGCATGTCCTGGTAACCCTGGTTGATCTGGTCCAGTCGATACGTCCTGGTGATCAGCTCGTCCAACTTGAGCTGCCCGGCCTTGTAGAGGGCCAACAGATTTGGTATGTCGACGCGCGGGTTGCCCGCTCCGAAGATGACCCCGCGCACCTCCTTTTGCCACATCGCCAGCTCGAACAGGTTGATGCTGCACTCCGTCTGCCATTGGGGCGCCACGGCAGTGACGACACAGGTCCCGCCCTTGCCGGTGAGCGAGAGGGCTCCGGCCATGAGGTCCCCGTACATCACGCTCGGGACGAGGATCACCGCATCGGCCATCTGGCCGCGTGTCAGCTCGGTGACCAGGGGGAGAGCTTCCTCTATCGATTTCGCCGTATGTGTGGCGCCGAAATCGAGGGCGGCCTTCTGTTTGAACTCGACGGGGTCCACGGCGACGACATTCCTCGCCCCGACCATGTGGGCGCCCTGGACGGCGTTGATGCCAACGCCCCCGATGCCGACGACGACCACGGTTTCGCCGGGCTTGACCTCGGCGCGGTACACCGCCGATCCCCATCCGGTCGTCACTCCGCACGAAACCAGCGCCACCACACCCAGCGGAAGGTCAGGATCCACTTTCACAAGTGACGCCTCGTGGACGACGCTGTGCTCGGCAAAAGTGCCCAGTTTGGCCATGACGTTGAGGTCCTGGCCGTTGTGGTGGTACCGAACGGTTCCGTCCGTGATCTGACCGAGAGCAAAGGTTGCCGCGCCAAGGTCGCAGAGATTGGAGTGGCCGGTGATGCACATGTTGCAGCGGCCACAGACCGGAACGAAGCTGGCCGCGACGTGGTCACCCGGAGTGACGCTGCGCACGCCCGGGCCGACGTCGACGACGACGCCTCCGCCTTCGTGCCCTCCGACCATGGGAAAGAGCCGAGGCTCGGGCTGGTCGGGCGGGACCTTGCTCTTCCCCATGTCGCTCTCACGAACGTGCTGGTCCGAGTGGCACAGACCGGCAGCCGCCCACTTGACCAGGACTTCCTGTTCTCGCGGAGGATCCAGGTCGATCTCCTCGATCTCCCAGTCCTGTTGCCGTCCCCAAAGCACTGCCGCATGCGTCTTCATGCCCACGCCCCTCGAACCGTTGGCGCCCCTCCGATGGGGATCGCGCACAAAGTCTGCCACTAAGCTCCGGACTGCCGCACGCCACGGCCGCCGACTCAGCCGACGTGACCCGACTGATCACCCTCCAGGTCGACCCTGATCAGCCGATCGGCAAAGCGCCACGTCCCGCCCACCTTCTCGAACTTGTCGACGTACTGGCCGGAGAGGATTACGTCAATGCGTTGGTGAGGAACCGCATTCTGCAGAACCGTCCAATAACAGTGTGACGATGCCGTCGTCCCGTCCGGCTCCAGTTGAACGGTCATGTTGGTGAGGAGATGCTTGGTGCGCAGGGTCCCGTCGCCGTAGACCCTCAACTTCTCGTAGATTGGCCGGATTTCGGCGATGCCGTGGGCCACTGTGCCGTGGGGCTCAGAACGCCACGTGGAATGCTCGAAGAGTTCGGCCACGGCGTCCAGGTCACCCGCGTCGAGGAGGAGGGCGTAGGAGTTGACGAGTGCCGTGATCTCCCCTTCATCCGACATGCCGCCCCTCCTTTGCGTGTGTGCCTCGACATTGGATCATCGGCGGATGGACTACCCCTGGCGCACGGTTCGAAAGAAGTCTCGCAGATCGCTGGTGAACAGGGCGGGTTGCTCCATAGCGGCGAAATGGCCGCCGCGGGGCATGACGGTCCAATGGGTGACGTTGTACTGGCGCTCGACCCAGGAGCGAGGCCAGCGCAGGACCTCCTTGGGGTAACGAGCCACTCCGGTGGGTACGCCGATGAAGGGCAGGTCCTCCGTGAGCACATTGCTGTGCGTCGTCTCCCAGTACAGCCGGGCCGAGGACGAACTGGTCTGCGTCACCCAGTACAGCATCACATTGGTGATGAGCTGATCTTTGCTGAAGCAGTTCTCCGGGTGGCCGTCGCAATCGCTCCACGTGCGAAACTTCTCCACGATCCACGCGAGGAGGCCAGCGGGTGAGTCGTTGAGCGAAACGCCCAGCGTCTGGGGCTTGGTTCCCTGCACGGAAGCGTACCCGGACTCCTCGCGGCGGAACTGGTCCATCGCGGCCAGATCCGCTCTCTCGTCCTCGGCGAGCGGACCGGGGCTCTTCGGAGGAGATCCGAGCGGCATGTTGAGGTGAATGGCCGCGCAGTGCCCGGGGTCCAGCACGCCGATCCGGGTCGTCACCAGAGCGCCCCAGTCGCCGCCCTGCGCGCCGTAGCGCGGGTAGCCCAGACGACCCATGAGGACGGCGAAGGCCTGCGCGATGCGCCGGACATCCCAGCCAGGAGTTCGCGGAGGATCGGAAAACCCGTACCCGGGCAGTGAGGGCGCGATGACGTGAAATGCGTCAGAGGCTTGGCCACCATGCGCCTCCGGATTCGTGAGGCGCGGGATCACGTCGAGGAACTCGAGGACCGAACCTGGCCAGCCGTGCGTGATGAGCAGTGGAAATGCGTCCTCATGGACCGATCGCGCATGGATGAAATGGATCGGCTGTCCATCAATCGTGGTGCGGAAATGGGGGAACTGGTTCAGACGAGCCTCTTGCCGGCGCCAATCGTACGTGTCGCGCCAGTAACCAACCAGCTGGCGCAGGTAGTCGATGGGAATCCCGTACTCCCAGCCGGTGCCCTCGATCTGATCCGGGAAACGGGTGCGCGCCAGACGCCCGTGGAGATCCTCGAGAACGGAGTCCTCCACGCTGACCGTGAAGGTGTCTATTGCCTCACTCATCGCTCCCGCGCCGGCTTCCTTGCGGAGGTCGTTCCAAGGCGTGCTGCTCCTTGCTGCTCCTGCTGGATGATCGATCTGGCCGAGTGTAGGGTCCAAGCCGTTCTGGCGCAACGGGGGCAGATACGGCCCCGGGGGGTTTCGTGATGGAGGGTCGACCGACCTCACCGAGTTGGACAGCGGTCGAAAGGAGCCTTTGAAAGTGGGTCAGGAGCTCTCAGGGAAGGTCGCGATCGTCACGGGGGGCGCCAGCGGCATCGGGCGAGCCACTGCCGCGCTGTTCGTGGAGGAGGGCGCCCGGGTGGTCATCGGGGACGTGGATGTCGAGCGGGGCGAGGAGCTGGCCTCGGCCCTTGGCGACGCAGCTCTCTTCAAGCAGACGGACGTCGCGGACCCCGATCAGATTCAGGGGCTGGTCGAATCGGCCGTCGGACATTTCGGTGGGCTCCACGTTATGTTCAACAACGCCGGCATACCCAGCTCTTTCCATCGTTTCTTGCAGGACGACTTCTCGGACTTCGACCGCGTGATGGCGGTGAACCTCTTCGGGGTCATGATCGGGAGTCAGCGTGCGGGTCGGCACATGGCGAAGAACGGCGGTGGTTCGATCATCAACACGTCGTCCATCGGCGCCATTACCGGCGGCGCCTTCCCCGCCACCTACCGCACCTCCAAGGCGGCGGTCATTCACTTCAGCCGGTCGATAGCGATCGATCTGGCAGAGTACGGTATTCGCGTGAACTGCATCGCTCCCGGCCACATCCCGACGGGCATCACGAACTACGACATAGATTCGGTGATCCGGCTCACCCAGCCGCTACAGCGCCACGGCGTGCCGCAGGACGTCGCCAACGCCGTTCTCTTCTTGGCCAGCGAGCGATCGGCGCAGATTACGGGAATTGTGGTGCCGGTGGACGGTGGGACCGCGGCCGGGCCACCGGTCAACCGGCTCAAATTGCCCACCACTGCGGTTGAGGGAGGTTGAGGTGACGAGTGAACTCGCCATCCGCGGAGGGATGGTGTACGACGGAAGTGGCTCGCCCGGTCGCGTCGCCGACGTTGCCATCGCGGACGGGGTGATCCGGGAAATCGGGCCGAACCTGCGTGCTGAGCGGGAGTTGGACGCCTCGGGTTGCGCAGTTGCGCCGGGCTTTATCGATATCCACACCCACTATGACGCACAGGTCTTCTGGGATCCGGCCCTGCGGCCCTCCTCATACCACGGCGTCACCACGGTGGTCGCCGGCAACTGTGGGTTCACGATCGCCCCTACCCGGCCGGAGCACCACGACGTGATCGTGCGCACGCTCGAGAATGTGGAGGACATGGATGCGGCGTCGCTGACGGCGGGCATTGTCTGGGACTTCCAGACCCACCCCGAATACATGCAACTGGTTCGTCGCCGCGGCACCGTACTCAACTTCACTTGCTATGTCGGTCACAGCGCCCTACGACTCTACGTGATGGGTGACGCGGCCTACGAGCGGAGCGCCACGCCCGGTGAGATCGACCGGATGTGCCACATCGTGGTGGAAGCGATCGATGCGGGGGCGGCGGGACTCTCCACCAGCTTCGCGTACACGCACCGCGGCATGGACGGGAAACCGGTCCCGAGCCGCTTCGCGAAGAAGGATGAGGTAGAGGCACTGTTCTTCGCTGCGGGTAGGACGGGTAAGGGCGTCGTACTCGCCACGGCGGGGGAGCAGTGCACCTATGCCGACATGTACGACCTGCAGCCCCGCGTCGGCCGGCCGTTCACCTATCCACTGTTCGCCCTAGCTGACGGACGCCACCAGCCGCAGCTCGACCTACACGACGAGGCGGTGGCCCGCGGGCTCCAAGTCTGGCCGCAGGTGACCCCCCGCCCACTCGCCATGCAGTTCACGATGGCCAGCCCCTTCAGTCTCAATGTGAGCAAGGTCTTCGGGGAACTCATCGACCAGAGTCGTGAGGCCCGCCTCGCGGCCTACCGCGACCCCTCCTGGCGGGCGCGCGCCGCTGCCGACCTGGAACGGGTTCCCATGAAACCGCGTTGGGAGACGTGCGAGATCTCCGAGTCCGATCGGTTCCCCGAGCTGGAAGGTCGGCGGGTCGATGAGCTCGCCCGAGAGCGTGGTTGCGGTCCGCTTGACGTCATCTGCGAGGTTGCTCTTGGGGACGACCTCGCAACGAGGTTCCGCATCCACATCGCCAACGACGACCCGGTGAGCGTGAGCCGTCTACTCACCCACGAGCGGTCGGCGCTCGGTCTCTCCGATGCCGGTGCCCACGTCGGCCAACTGTGCGACGCGCCGATCGCCACAGACCTCCTCGGCAGCTGGGTACGCGACCGCGAAGTCATGCCGCTCGAGCGCGCCATACGCAAACTCAGCGGTGAGCCGGCCGATATGTTCGGGTTCGTGCGGCGGGGCTACCTCCGGGAAGGGTATTGGGCGGATCTGTGTGTGTTCGACCCCGAGACCGTCGGGCCCGGGCCCACGAGGAGAGTGCGCGATTTCCCCGCAGATGGCGAGCGGTTGACCGCCGAGGAACCGACCGGCGTTCGCCACGTGCTGGTCAACGGCACCCCCATCCGCCGTGACGAAGCCCAGCTCGACGTGCTCGAGCAGCGTCCCGGAATGCAGCCCGAAATCTCCTGAGGAGCGACTGCTGGTTCGCTGACGACGAAGGTTCCTACCGGGTGGGATTCGGGCACGCTTCTCTCGACGTCACCTCGACGTCGAGTTGAGGCGAGCACAACCTGCTCGCACGGCTTGGACCTCTCGCTGGATCGCCGTGGCCACGTGGTCCGAATCGAAGTTCGGGATGCACCGCAGTGCCTCCAGAGCTGCGTCTGCAACCTCGTCGGCACATCGGCTGATCTGGCCGGTCTCCGCACGCGCCCCTTCCAGACTCATCCCCGCCACGTTGGGGGTGAGAAAGGCGAGTTGACGATCCAGCTGGCGTGCCAGGTCTCCCAGTTGGCGAACCAGGCGCGGCAGCTCGCCCAGCGGCGCGTCAGCGGCCTGCGCATGGGATACAGCCGCGCTAGCCCGGTCGACGTGGTGCCAGAGTTCGCGGCGCAACACGAGCGCTTGGCGTGTGGATCCCGTACTCGAAATGACACGGGCGCCGAACCATCCCCTGCGAAGGTGGGCCCACGCCGTTGCCGCGGCCACCGGACCTGGAACGATCTCCAAGGTCGCAGGGATGGCCCGGCGAATTCGTGCGCGGAGCGTACGGACCCGGCGAACAACACGCCAGCTCACCACCGCGAGTGCCACCAGCGCGGCCACGCCGATCGCCCCCACAACCATTGCGATATCAGCACCTGTCACGACATGAGTGCGACGTTGACGTTGGTCCGGCTGGAGGCCTCACGTCCCCCTGCGGCCCTAGAGCCGGTAGAGCTTGTCTGCATTACCGCTCATCACTTTCCGCTGGGTCTCGGGTCGCAACGAGGCGATCTTCTCGCGCACCATTTCGAGCGGGTCGGGGTGCAGGCTGGTCGGGTGCGGGAAATCGGTCTCGAACATGATGTTGTCCTCGCCCACCGTGTCGATGAGATGCTGGAGATCACCGCGTCCCTTTTCGAACCAGAAGGTGGCATACCAGTTGTCCCGGAAGTACTCCGAGGGGAGCTTCTGCAGCTTGTGGAACCACTCCGGCGCGTTCTCCTCCAGCTCGTAGTCCATGGCTTCGAGCATGAACGGCACCCAGCCGATCCCGCTCTCGACGGAGACCATCTTGAGGTTCGGGTGGCGGTCGAACATCCCCGAGTACGCGCTGTTGAGCAGCACTCGCGAGTTGTTCTGGAACAGTGAGGCGCCGCCGATGGCCGGCTTCACGTAGTCGTCCTGGCTAGGCCAGTACGTGGTGCCGAAATACGCCATCGCCGAATCGCTCGCACCGATGTGGAAGTGCACGGGCAGATTGAGATCTGCGCAGACCTCCCAGAGCGGGTCCCATGCCGTGTGGCCGAGGTCGGGCGATCCTGAGTCCTGCGGGTCGGCCGTCATGTTGATACCCCGGTAGCCCATGGCGGCGCAGCGCTGGGCCTCACGAACGCATTCCCGTATGTCCCACGCCGGCATGATCGGCATGGGCAGCAACCGGTTGCTGGACTCTTCCTGCACCTCGGCCATGGCGTCGTTGTAGAGCTGGACGCAGAGCTGGAGGATCTTGGGGTCGTCGATCGACTTGCGCAGGTGCTGGCCGCCGATGCCGATGGAGTTCGGGTAGAGCACCTGCGCGTCGATGCCGAGGCTGTCCATCAAGCGGAGGCGCTCCTTGGGGTCCCACGCCGCCGGGTGCACGTCGTCGATACCCCACAATCCGCCCTGGGAGTCCCGGAACGGGTGCTTGTTCCCGTCGTGGTCGATCGTGCCCCCGGACCCGGCCTTGCCGAACGTCTTGCCGACGATGACCCACATCTCACGACCGTCGACCACCTCGACATGGGGCACCTTGTCCTCGTACCCTTTCGGCGCCCGCTCGGTGAACAGGTCGTGACGCTCCGTCATGTGCGAGTCGACATCCACCACTCGCAAACCTTCAGCCAACATCGTCACCGGGGGTCCTCCTCGTCGATCCGACGCCAGCGGCCTCCCAGCCTTGGCGTACCCTCACTCTACCTGCCGCGAGATGCAGGCTCCACGCTGGGCCCCAGTAGATGGAGTGCTCCGTCGTCACGACGGGATCTGCGTCACGATGAACAAGCGCGAAACGTCGTGGAGGAAACCGCAGGCCACGGGGTTCGGGGCGCTAGGACGACGTGCCCAGAGCCGCCGCCCACCGCCGCTCCGCGTCCACCACCACGGCCTCCACGTCCTCGGGCAGTAGATGCCGTGCCGCGACCAACGCCTCCGCACCAGCTCGGACGGCGGCGAGGAAGGTGTCGACGTCGCCGTAGCGCCGCAGTATCTGCTCCGCGGGAAGGGCGACGCGCCCGCCGAGGAGGTTCCATGCCTCAACGGGGACTCCCTGCCTCGGCTGCTCTGGGTTCCAGCCGAACGAGACGTCGAGCGGCACCGATACGTGCGGGAGTCGCACCCCGGCCACTTCGTTGCCGTCGTTATCGAGGTCCGAGACGAGGCACGGCCTCGGCGGCCCGAGCACCACGGCCGGGTAGCGGCCGATGCCCTGTGGCGCCTCCGGTCCGAGGTCGATCGGCGGCATCCCCAGCAACGCCTCCGCATCGGGCAATGCCACCCCGTGGAGCCAAGGGACCGAGTGCAGCTTCCTGAGCGCCTCTTCGCGGTCGATGCCGGTGCCGTCACCGGCGCGGGGCACGTTCGACGGCGGCGGCTCGACGCCTTCCCGTACCCACTCTTCAAGGGCGGCCGTGTGGGCACGGGTGAGAAAGGTGGTGTCGATCAGGTTGCCCTCGAGTTGGACGGGCACCATTTCGGCGTAGCCCGGCATGAGGCCGATGTGGTGGGTCCCGGCGTAGAGGTACCAGCGGCAGTCGCCATCGTCGGGGTCGGGGTGTCCGAGCGACGCATCGCCGCGCCAGTACTCCGTAGCCGTGTTGGTGAACACCATCTTCGGGAGGGTCCCGCGCTCGCGAGCGCGGTCCAGAAGGCCATCGGCAGGAGAGAACGGCGGGAGGTGGCAAAAGCCGAGGGGGTTCATCGTCGATGGCTGCGCGTAGCGGTTGTTGAACTCACCGACTCGTCCGCCGGCGATGTGGCAGTGAACGCCGTCGAAGACACGCCCGCCGTTCTCGTCCGCGTTGCCCGTGTCGCGCACGAACTGGCGCAGCCACCTGCCGCTCTGCGACACCCCGAAGCCGAGGGTGTGCGTGAAGGTCCCACGAAGGTGGGACACGACGTCGCGCGTCGCGGCGAAGCCGGCGCCGGTGACGGGGCAGCGGTCGGTCGTGTACGTGAGCTCGTAGTGGCGTCGTGCGACAAAGCCTCCGTCCAATTCGACATGTTCGTGGTCCGGGAAGCGCCACTGGTGACGGGGGATCGTGCGGGGCGGGCCGTTGAACCAGTCGCGCTCCGTGAGCTTGGCCGTCACGTCGTCGAGATCGGCGACGCTGAGTGCCCGGAACTGGCCCATGATCGCCAGGACCTCGTCGGCCAGTCGCCGCCGGGGCTGGCCGACGGCGGGCTGGAACCCGAGTCGGGCCTGGCCGCGCAGTGGCGTTCCGAAGTCGTCCAGCGCCTGGGGCGCGTCAAGCCCGACCGTGCCGGGACGGCGTTCGACGTCCCACTGCCATCCGATCCACAACACCGACAGCCCGCGATGCAGCGGCCATCCATCGCCCGTGGCGATGCGACCGGTCGGCGCCGCCAGGGCCACGCCGGTAGCGTTCGGTAGCGCGCTCGTCAGCCCCCGGTTGGCGACAACATGCATGAGCCCACCCGGTCGCGGTGCCCGCAGCAGGACCACGTCTGTCTCGAACCGCACGAGGCCGTCGCCATCCCTCCTGGCACGGTCGAGGTCGACGATGGTGGCGTTCGCGGGATCGTCGGGGTCCACGGCGACCGTTGCGACCGCCACAATGTGCTCATACCCGTCCGCAAAAGGTTGGGAGGCAACGGTGCGCAGCGACTCTACGGCCATGCTGCAGACACTATGCCTGTCACGAGATCAGCGCGTCAGCCTCACCGCCGCTAGGGTCGCGCGTGACGTTCGACGAATGAGAGGAAACATGCGCGTTCTGATCACCGGTGTGGACGAAGAGGGGCATTCGTGTGTGGTGGGCGAGTCCATCCCGACCGCCCATCCCTTCGGGCCAGGCGGCATTACCGTTGCGGTTGTCGCCTCGAGCGAGTCGTGCCCGCCAGCAGCCCGTCCTCCGGGCCGCGGCGATCTTCTCGGCGTCGCTTCGACGCCCGGTGTCGCGCGCTGGTCGTTCACCGAGTTCCCGCCGGGGGTGACGACCCCGGTACATCACACCGATAGCCTGGACTTCGACGTGGTTCTCCATGGCAGCGTCGACCTCATCCTGGACGACGGGGCCCACCAACTCGGTCCCGGAGACGGCGCGGTGATCAAGGGCATCGATCACGGCTGGGAAACCCACGACCAAGGGTGTCGGATGAGCGTTGTGGTGATCGCGACACCACCATTGGAGTAGCAGTTCCGCCCGCGGCCCGCGGCTGCTCACATGTTCTGTATCGACTCGAAGCTCTGCCGTAGTCCGGGGTGGCGGCTGTTGAAGACGGAGGTATTGAGAGCCGTAGAGATCTCCTCGGCGGTCCACCTCCGGTCACCGCCCGGGACGGTCACGGCGACGTTGGGCCTCCACGGGGTGAAGTGGACTATTTTTGCACCCGACGTCATGAAGATCTGGCCCGTCACGTGCGATGAGAGGTCCGACGCCAGCCAGACGACCAGGGGGGCGACGTTCCACGGATTCTGGGGGTCCCATTGCTCGTACTGCTCCGGCTCGAGCACCGTGGCGTCGCGCCCGGGCATCGTCGAGATCAGGCGAGTGTTCCCACTCGGTGCCACCATGTTGGATCGAACCCCGTAACGCTCCATGTCCTGGGCCAGCGCGATCGTGAACATGGCAATCCCCCCCTTGGCCGCGGCGTAGTTGGTCTGGCCCACGTTGCCCAAGAGGCCCACGCTGGAACCGGTGGTTATCACCGAGGCGCTGACAGGACCGCCGATCTCCTTGCTCAGCTGACGCCAGTACTCGCAGGCGTGCCGTGCCGGGGCGAAGTGACCCTTGAGGTGGACTTTAATGACGGCGTCCCAGTCCGCCTCGTCCATATTGAAGATCATCTTGTCCCTGAGAATGCCGGCGTTGAGAACCAGCGAATCAAGGCGCCCAAAGGTATCGATTGCTTGACGGACCAAGGTCTTTGCCGCTTCGAAGTCCGAGACATCATCGTGGTTGGCGAGCGCTTCACCTCCTCGCTCTTTGATGATCGCCACGACTTCATCTGCGACTCGCGAGTCAGCTCCGCCTCCGGAAGGACCTCCGCCCAGGTCGTTCACGACGACCTGGGCCCCGGCCTGAGCGAGGTCGAGTGCGTGCCCCCTCCCGACTCCGTGGCCTGCGCCCGTAACGATGACGACCTTTCCGTCCATGAGTGCCATGTGCATCGCCTTTCGGTTCCGTAGTTCAGCATCCTGCGGTCAGTTGGGACAGAGGACGCAAACCGCCACGATAGGGCCGGTTCTCCCTGAAAGCCACACTGTCCCGACCCGCCATGCACTGCCACCCGCTGACGGGCAACCATATCGTCTCGTCCTCCTCCGCTACAGGCGCACGATTGAATCGACCGCCTTACGTGTCGGTGACCCCTGACACGATTGGTGGTACGAGCGTCCCGGGAGAGTCGGTTTGTTTACTATGGGAAGTGTGAACATAGAGGAGGGGGGTCCCACGTTGCCAGACTCCGCGGAGACGCTGTTGGCCAAGCAGGAAATTACCGAGGTCCTGTACCGGTACTGCCACGCGGTGGATCGGATGGATGCAGAATTGGGATCGAAGATCTGGCACCCGGATGGCCTGGCGCACTACGAAGGCATCTTCGAGGGAACGGGCCACGCCTTCATGGATTGGTGTCTTGAAGGCATGGCGCACATGGACGGTGTATCCCATCAGCTGACCAACGTCCTCATCGCTGTGGACGGGGAAACTGCGAGCAGCGAGAGCTATGTCCATGCGTGTGAACGTACGGGTGGGAACGACATCATTGTGTATGGCCGATACTCCGACATCTGGTCGCGCCGGGCTTGCGAGTGGCGGATCGATAGCCGCCGCTACCGTCACGACGTTGTGTCCGTACGACCTGTCGGGGAATTCCCTCCGACGGGAGGGCAGACCTAGCTCGGTGTCTGCCCAACGCACCCGTGATCTGATGCGCTTCCTCAGGGCCCAAGGTTGCCGACCCCGATATCGATGGGTCGTATGGGGTCGGTGATGCCGTCCCAGTCGGCGGCCGTCGCCGCCATGAAGTCGTTGAAGGCCCGTGTGCCGTCGTTCAACTCGGACAGCTCGATGTTCGTGCTCGTCACGCCCCCGGCCTCGAAATAGGCGAACTTGACACTTCCTCCCCCCTCTTGCACCACGGACCAGCCAGCCGCTTGGGTCCGGGCCATCGCCCCGTCGAAGTCCTCCGCCCACCATGCGAGATGATGGAACCCTTCGAACCCGGCCGCAAGGAACTCGCGGTATGCGCTCGGCGCGTCGTTCAGCTGCTGGATCAACTCGATCTGCAGTGACCCCGTATTGCTGAAGGCAATCGAGAGCACCGGGCGGCTGGGACCGCATCGAGGTCACGTACGACGTAGCCGTTCTGACGGACGACACCGGGGCAGTATCGAAGGCATTTGGTCGTCAGGTGACCCGGACCGGCACATGCGAGTAGCCGGCTACGTTCGCCATGTGCACCCGCCGGAGTCCGGACTCGTCGACTTCGAAGTGCGGCCACCGCAGGGCCATTTCCTCGAGGGCGATGCGGCTTTCCATGCGGGCCAGCGCGGCGCCCAGACAGCTGTGTACGCCGTGGCCCAGGCCGATGGCGGCGACGCGCGGAGCGCGCTCGACGTCGAACTCGTCCGGGCGGTCGTAGGCCCGTGGATCGCGTGTCGCTGCGCCGGTGAGGAGCAGAACGGGATATCCGGGTGGGATCGTGCCGCCTTCGAACTCCAACTCCTCCACCGAGAACCGACCCTGGATCTGCGACGGCGCCCAGAAGCGGAGCACTTCCTCAACGGCGCGCGGGATGACCCCGGCGTGGCCGCAGACCTTCCGCCACTGGTCGGGGTGCTCGGCAAAGAGCACGAAGGCGTTGCCCACCAGTTTCGTAACCGTCTCGGCGCCGGCACCACCGAGCAGGGTGGCGAACCCGGCGATCTCCTGGTCATCGAGCCCGGTCTGCGTGCCGTCACCCCGGTCGACGGTGACCTGGGTGAGGCGGGACAGCATGTCATCATCGCGCCGACTCCGCTTCTCCGTGACCAGGTTGTAGAAGTACATGCCCGACTCCATCATCGCCTGCTCACCCTCCGGCGTGGGGTCCATCCGTCCGGGCTCCCGATGCAGGCCGAGGTCGAGCCAGTGGCGGATCTGCTGTCGGTCCTCGGCCGGTACGCCGAGCATGCGTGAGATGACCTCCACGGGGAATGGGGCGCTGAACTCCTCTACGGCGTCGAACTCGTCACGATCCTCAATCCCGCTGATGTACAGACGGATCACTTCACGAGCCATTGGCTCGACCGCTTTGATGGCGCGTGGCGTAAAGACGCGACTGACCAGGGCACGGAACCGCTCGTGCTCGGGCGGGTCCATCGTGATGATGCTGCGGTAGGACCGAATGATCTCAGGATCCTTTGACATCATCCACAGGTCCAGGCCGTGGGCGCTCGACAGGCCCCCCCAGTCCTTGTGGCCGGCCATGACGTCGGCGAAGCGCGACAGGGCATAGAAGCCATACCCTTCGTTGAAGTAGACGGGCGCCTCGTCGCGGAGCCGTCGGTAGACGTCGTACGGATCGTCGAAGAACACCTCGGAGAACGGATCGAACTCTACGGCCGTAGTGGTCATCACAGCCTCCCCTCGTCTTCTGGGATACTCACCTACGCCCCGCGGAGCTGAGTATCACCTCAGCGGACGAGACGATGCCACCTCGTACACCGTTATTTCAATGCCGAGAGGTGTTGGCCGAGCGCCCGCTTGCGGAGCCTGATCGTCCCGCTGGGCCGCCTGACCTTGGAGGTGCCGTTGCAGGTCCTCGGTGGACTCCCACCTCTCGGAGAGCACCACACGTCCGGGATCGAGGGGATCAGCAGCGATGACGTACTCGAGGCAGCCCTCTTCCTGTCGTGAGGAACGCATTCCTTCGACGCTCGCCTCCAGGAACGACGCCCGATCGTCCGGGTCAAACGAGAACACTCCTTGCACTATTACTGTGGTCATGGTCTATTCATAGCGCCACCGCGTCGGTTCCGCTCGTCCGATCGAGTTCGGCGAGCCCTGGCACAGGTGCCAGGCCACCCCTGTTCCCCGTCCTGTGGGACTCAGACTTTGGCGACGTGGTCGCGCAGGGCCGCCGCCATTGCCGGCATCGATCCTCGTTTTGGCGCGTGGTGGTAGCCGGTGTAGACGTCGGTGGCCTCGGCTCTCAGCGCCTGGACCGTGCACTGCTCACGCGATCGCTGCGGGGAGGGGTCGAAGTGGAACACCCTCATTGCGTTCAGGTGGGTGATCTTGTCGATATCCTCGTCGGGGATGTGCCCGATGTCCTTCCACAACGTTTCGGGCGAGGTCGGCCAGGTCGAGTCGGAGTGTGGGTAGTCGCACTCCCAGGTGATCGTGTCGATGCCGATGTCATGGCGCAGTTTGATGCCCGTCGGGTCCTCAATGAAGCAGGTGACGATCCGCTCACGGAACACCTGACTCGGGAGCTTGTCGCCGAAGTCTTCGCCCGTCCATGCCCTGTGGTGGGCGTAGTGGTTGTCCATCTTGTCCATCAGGTACGGGATCCACCCGATCCCACCCTCGCTGAGAGCGACGGTGAAGGTCGGAAACTTACTGAAGACCGACGAGAACACCAAGTCGAGCGCGGCGCCCATTGTCCGCGTCGCCCCGTAGCTGTGACTTACGCCGAAGGGCGCCTCGTCGGAGGTCATCGCGATCTGCGAGGACGACCCGATGTGCATGCACACAACCGTCTGCTCCTCCTCGCAGGCGGCCCAGAACGGGTCCCAATGATCGGAGTGCAGACTGGGCAGCCCGAGCGGCGCCGGATTCTCCGCGAATGTCACGGCGCGGCAACCCATCCCCGCCAATCGATGGACCTCGCCGGCCATCAACTGCGGGTCCCACACCGGCACCAGCCCCAGTGGGATGAACCGGTCGGGATACTCGCCGCACCAGCCTTCGACGTGCCAGTCGTTGTAGGCCCGAAGGAGGGCAATCGCCAGGTCCTTGTCCGGCGTGCGCAGGAACTGGCCTGCCGCGAACCCGGCCCACGACGGGAAGTTGAGCGAGGCCAGCACACCGTTGGCGCTCATGTCCCTCACGCGCTGGTGGACTTCGTAACAGCCCGGGCGCATGTCGGCGAACGCCTGGGCGTCGAGCCCGTAGTCTTCGGGCGGTCGCCCGGCGACGGCGTTGAGACCGGCGTTCGTCGACCGCCTGCCGAGGTACTCCCAGGCCTCGGTGCCGTTGTCCTGCACGACGATCTTCGGTACCTGGTCGGCGAACTTCTTCGGGACCCGACCTTCCCACATGTCCGGCGGCTCGACCACGTGGTCATCGACGCTTATCAGGATCATGTCCTCGAGTTCCATCGTTCCCTCCCTAGAACAGCTACACCCAGGATACCCACGATGACGTGGCAGGGCCTCGAGCCGCGGACGGCGGTGAACCGAGGGTTCGGCCCGCGGGGCGGCGGAGCGGCGCGAAGGTCCGGAGCTCTGGCCTGCAACTGGGGTGACAGCGGGGCGGGCGCAGACGCCGTTGATCGGGCGCAGACGCCGTTGATCAGAAGTCGATCTTGGGGGCGTCAGCGAGTGGGTGCCACTCGGCGTCCCAATTCTCGGAGCCCGCCACGCGCAGCTGACGCCTTGCGAAACGCCACCCCTCGGGGTTGCGCACGACGACGTCGTAGTAGGCGCCCCAGATGCGCGGGGTCGCCCCTTGTGACGTCTCGTGCCAGGCATAGCACGAGGTGCGCACGGTGGCCCGATCGTCACCCTCGAAGCTGACCAGCACATTGGCGTTGTGATGGCTGGTGACGACGAACCCGCGACCGGCTCCGAACATGGCGCGAAACGCCGTGCGCCCCTGCACGGGCGGACCAACCCCTGGCCCGTAGTCCACCACGCAGTCCTCCGTGAACAGCTCGGCGATCTCGTCGTAGAACTTCTGGTCGACGTAGTAGGAGTAGCGGTGGACAAGGTCGACGATCTCGTCCTTGTCCACCAACCGCCGCACCGCACGTTCGATACCGTCCCCCACGGGACCTGATCCTACAAGGTTCGCACCTACCGCCGATGTGCCCTCAACGCGGCTCGGGCAGGGTAGTCCAGGCGCGATCGAACCACCGCCATATCCGGCTGGCGCCGAACTCGGCTTTCTCCGCCGCCAGCTCCTCTGAGGGCCCCTTGTACGTTCCGGTGGGCGCGTGCCCCGCCGCGAACGTGACGTCGACCCGGGCGACCTGGTCATCGCCGAATTCGAGGTAACAACTGCCGGCGCCGTCGTACTCCGAGGTGCCGGCGCCCCCTCGGAGTACCGAGACGATGCGATCCGCCGCCACCGCGGCTTGTCGCTCGGAGAAGACGCCCGCCTTTGGCGTGCCGACGCTGGTGACGTCTCCGACGGCGAATACCCCTGGGTACGAAGTCTCGAGCGTGAGGGGATTGACGGGGACCCATCCCTCGACGGTCATGCCCGACTCGAGGACTGCGGCAGGCACGCGGTGTGTCGGGACGCCGAGAAACAGGTCGTAGGGCATTTCGGTTCCGTCAGCGCACCGGGCCACCTTGTCCACCGGATCGAGCTCCCGTATGAGTCGATTGGGATACCAGCGGATGTCGCGTTGGGCGAACGCCTCGAGCAGTGCCTCCGACGCCGCTGGCGACGGTGGGATCGGCACCGGAAGTGGCATCACAAGCGATATCTCCGACCGATCCCGCACACCACGAGCCGAAAGGTAGTCGTGCAGCAACAAGACCGTCTCGCTTGGGGCGGGCGGGCACTTGAACGGCGTGGACGTGACCCCGACGATGACCCGTCCGCCACCGAAGGTCGCCAGTACGTCACGTAGGGCGAACGCTCCTTCCACCGTGTAGAACTCGTTTCCCGCCTCGACGAGTCCCGGTGTGGCTCCGGGATCGAGGTCGGCGCCCAAGGCGATGACCATCACATCCGCTTCGAAGTGCCCGACGTCCGTCTCGACGCTTCGTGCTGTCGGATCGATGGAACTGACGGTCGCTCGCACAAAGCGCACACCGGGCTTCAGGATGTCAGCGTAAGGGTGGCGTACCTCGTGCGCGGCACGTCCGAACATCACGTCGAGCTTGGAGAAGCCGAACACGAACCCATCGGCCTTGTCGATCAGCACGACCTCGACGTCGTCGCCGAACTCTTCGGAGAGTCTTGTCGTCAGCTCCAACCCGCCAAACCCGGCACCCAACACCAAGACTCGCATGCGCAGACCCCCGTGTAGTCGACGTGACCCTGGCGTACGACACTACAGCGTGGTAGCCGATGCCCATTTGTGTCACAGAGTTCTCGTTCTGTTCACCTCCCGGCTAGCTCCCCGCAACCCGATAGATCTAGCTTCGTCGTATGGATACCGCAGTCGTGCACGTCGAAATCGATCAAACCGGCGACGACAACCTGATCGTCCGGTGGGAGCTCGAGGGCCAACCGGTGGCGGTGGACGTGGCGATCGGAGCCTCGGCCGACCGTGTGGACCATCAACATGAGGCCACCGTTCCGGCCGGCGAGACGTCGCTACGGGTGGCGCGACGTCCCGGCGGCCGTCAGTTCGCATCAGTGGGACCCCACGCGGGTGGCCCGGCGGTGGTCGCGGCCGAGCGCCGGATCCCCTTCGAGACCGTGACCAACTTCCGGGACCTGGGGGGATACCGTTCGCGGTCGGGCCAACGGGTCCGGTGGGGCCAGGTGTTCCGGTCCGACAGCCTGCACGGGATGAACGAAGCCGACCTCGCCCTCTACGACCGGCTGGGCCTGCGGGCGGTCTATGACCTGAGGGGCGAAGTCGAGCGCGCGGAGCGGCCTGACCCGATGCCCTCTCGGCACCTTCCGATCCTCACGCGACCGACTGACGACACCACGCCGGTCGCGTTCGACGGGACGACTGGCGAGGACGGCGAACGAGTCCTGAGTGGAATTTACGTCGGACATATTGAACACGCCGCCGCCCGGATCGGGGAGCTTTTCTCCGCTCTGGCCGAGCCTGACGGCCTTCCCGCGGTGTTCC
>Ga0302326_10006305_pt1 | contig 26622 bp, 19 predicted proteins | sample Palsa_T0_3_FD_202264 | JGI IMG/M metagenome (GOLD analysis project Ga0302326, IMG submission 202264) | Peat permafrost microbial communities from Stordalen Mire near Abisko, Sweden - Palsa_T0_3 | ecosystem: Environmental > Terrestrial > Soil > Palsa > Peat permafrost | place: Sweden: Abisko... | reverse complement strand
ATGACCAGATAAAGCTGTCCTTCGACATGACCACGCAGCAAGTCCGAGCCAACCAGGCGGTCGCCGACGATTTAGGGCGAGTCGCATTCCGCCGCGGACCGATCATTTTTTGCATGGAATCTCTCGACCAACCCGGTTATGCAGGCGACGCGAATCTGTCTGCGTTTTCAGTTGCGTTGCAAGGCGAAAGCAAAGCTGTCTGGAGTCCAGAATTGCTGGGAGGGGTCGAGGTGCTGGAGCATCCTGGCGCCGTTACGCTGAGCGCGGAGAAGTCGCTGTACTTTCCCGTGGCACCGGTTGTTGCCACCAGGGCAACGCCGCTGCATCTCATCCCGTACTACGCGTGGGCGAACCGGGCGCCTGCGGGAATGCAAGTTTGGATCCCATATATTCAAACCTAGAGCGATGGCCGGGAAGAGTTTTTCGCTTGCTGGCGTCGTCTCCGGGATCACGCGCATGAAAATTTCCGGCCAGTGTGCAAAGTCATGGTTGGCCCCTCACGCGTCGTGTGTTCTGCTGCCTGGTTGTCTCCTGTTGCTTATGCTTGCCGCCTGTCGCAGCGGACACCCGGTCATCGCCGTAGTTCCGCGAACCGCAGGGAACACTTTGTGGGAGGGCGAACATGCAGGCGCTGCCTTGGTCGCTCACGAAAAAGGGCTGCGCATTTACTACCAGGCACCCACACGCGAAGATGACCTATCGAGTCAACTTGGAATCATCGAAAGAGCACTCGATCGCGGATGCAACGGCATCATCCTCTCGCCCGTCGAGGCACTGCCGTTCCGCACCACCATCCGCAGAGCGATTGACAGCGGCGTACCCACAGTGATTGTCGGGACCGACCTGGGAATTCCTCCGGGGAAAAAGCTTGCGTACGTCTTGAACAACGAAGAGGAAGGCGGGGAATTGGCCGCGCGCCGGGTAGCGAGCATCCTGGGCGGCAAGGGCACGATCGCCATCGTGGGAATCAGCTCACAGTTGACGAGTACTGCGACCAGGGCGCGCAGCCTGGAGACGGTATTGGCCAAAGAGTTTCCTGACATTCACGTAACCGTCCGGCGCCTTGGACTGCCAACCGTACCTCAGGAACAGCAGGTCGCCGAGGAACTGGTCAGCAAAGATGAGCATGTGAACGCAATTGTCGCCCTCTCGGAGGCTTCTACGCGGGGAGCTTATTATGCGTTGGTCGAATTCAACAGAATTGGAGAGATTAAGCTCATCGGGTTTGATCAGGATCTATTGGAGCCAGTCAGAAGCGGCGGCATCGACTCCGTCATTCTGCAGAACACCTATGAAATGGGCCGACGGGCCATGGGAATCATGGACGAGCAGTTGCGGGGGGAGTCTCCCGCGCCTCAGACTTCGCTGGAGCCTGTGCTTGTGACCCGCGATAATATCGATTCTTCTCAAGTGCGCCAGATGCTGACGCTCGTCTGGTGGTACGACCAATGATTCGGCGGCTGCATCGGCGGCATTTCTTAATGGCCGCTGCCTGCCTCGGTGTGCTCGCGCTTGGAGCCCTCGGGTACCTTGCATATCGCTCTCTGGGGCAGCCTGGACCGTCCTATCACGACGCCTTCGCCCAGGAGAAGCAGGACGAATGGCAGGCATTTGGCGGCACCTGGGAAATTGTCAACGGCGCGATGCAGAACAGTTCCGACGAGCGCGGAGCCAAGTTGATGACCGGCTCAACCGATTGGCAAGACTACAAAGTGGAAGCGGATGTGCAATTGCTCGGCGAGGCCGGAGACGCTGGCCTCGTCATGCGGGCGACTCAGGAAGAGGAAGGCGTAGACTCTTACCACGGTTACTTTGCTGGCCTTCGAGACCTCGATAACACGTTAATCCTCGGTCGCGCAGACTACGGATGGCATGAACTCCGAGCCAATCCGGTGGTCTCAGGCGTGCACACCAGGGTTTGGTATCACCTGACCTTTCTTGCCTACGGCTGCACTCTTGCGACGAGTGCAACCTCACCTTCGGGGGAAACAACGACGGCCGCAATCCAGGACCCGTCCTGCGTCAAGGCGGGCCGCTTCGGTCTGCAGTCCTATGCTTCCGGCGCGCTGTGGCGCAACGTAACCGTCAGCCGTTCAAGCCAGCAGGATCTGGTTTCGCTTATAGGTGTTCGCCACATCGAGCTTCCCGTGGAGCACGGGGTGGCATCGACAGGGAGTACCGATCCCGAGATCCGTCGCAACGAAAATGAGCCGATCGATCGCGACATGCGCGACCATCATTCCGATTTAAGCGCGCAACCCATCGGTAGCCTGCGCCTGCTCTCTCCCAATCAACCGTCACAGGTCACAGTTCACGGCGTCGTCACTCTCACTTCGCCGGTGTTATATGTGCAGGATGCAACTGCTGGATTGGCAATACCAAATGCGCGCACCACGAAACCAATTCAGATTGGCGACGCGATCGAAGCCAAAGGCGATGCCGAGTTGCACGATTTTAGTTCCGTGCTCAGAGACGCGGACGTGCGTCCTCTGTGGACTCATACACCTGTGCCTCCCGTTGCCGTTTCTCCATCGCAAGCTGCCACAGGCGCGTTCGACGCCCAATATATCGAGGTGGAAGGCGTTCTGCGCAGCCTGGAGTCGACAGCCGATCACATGCTGGTTCTTACCCTGGATGAGGGTGCGCAGTCCTTCCGCGCCATCGCGAATGACAAAAGTCCGAACCGGACTGCACGCCGCATCCGGGAGCAAAGCCGTCTTCGTCTGCGCGGGGTGTGCGTGGTTGACTCCGCTTACACCCACGACCTGACACCCTTTGCGCTATTACTCCCGTCGGTTGAGGAAGTAGAAGTGGTCAAGGGGCCGCCCTGGTGGAGCACCGGTAACATCGTGGCGCTCATCATCGGATTCCTGCTGCTGCTGCTGGCCGCGCAAACCGGCTATTATTTCATCACCCGATGGAGACTGCAGGCCGTCATCGAAGAGAGAGAGCGGCTGGCCCACGAGATGCACGACACCTTAGCGCAAAACTTTGCCGGCCTGGGCTTTCATTTGGAGGGCATGCGCGACGACGCCAGCGAAGAGAATCCACTGCGCCCACAGCTCGATTGGGCGCTTGATATGGTTCGTGATAGTCACAAGGAAGCCAGACGCAGTGTCGCGGCGTTGCGCCCCCAGGCGCTTGAATCGGTGGGCTTGCTCAAGTCGTTGGAGCAGGATGCGCAGCGCATGGTCGGAGGTGGCAGTGTCCACATTGCAACCTCACTCACCGGAACGGAACGCAAGATCCCTATCTCCATTTCAGATACTCTGCTCCGCATCGGTCAGGAGGCGGTCGCGAATGCGGTTCGCCATGGACAGCCCGATGCTTTGCAATTGGCTATCGCTTACGAGAACACTGCTTTGCAGCTCACGGTGAAAGACAACGGCAAGGGCTTTCATCCATCGAATGGGTCTGGGGGGTTCGGGATTCGCGGCATGGAGAATCGGGCGGATAGTATCTCGGCGGACCTAGAGATAATGAGCGCTCCGGGCGAAGGTACTACGGTGCAAGTGCGGGTTCCCATCCGGCCTCCGTTCCTGCATGCTTCCTGGCCGCGATTTGCCTGGCAGTGGTTCTGGAGACGAGGACGTAATGGAAAGTCAAACCGTTAATTCACCGATTCGCTTGCTCATCGTCGATGATCATCCTGTGGTTCGCGCTGGGCTCATCACCATGCTCCGCAGGCAGAGTGTGCTGAAGGTTGTCGGCGCGGTGGAAAGCGGCGCTGCAGCGCTTGCGTTTGCCGGGCGCAACGCGGTCGATGTGATGCTGCTCGATCTCCGCATGCCCAAATTGAACGGTATCGAGACCCTGCAGGCTCTTCGCCAACTCGACCCCGCGCCGCGGGTCGTCATCCTGTCCAGTTTCGATTTCGAGGAGGAGATTTATCGCGCGGTCCAGGCTGGCGCAAAAGGCTATATCTCCAAGGACACCTCGCGGGAAGAGCTGGTGGCGGCGATCGTGGCGGCGCACCAGGGCAAGACATATCTCCCGCAACACATCGCGGGCAAGCTTGCAGAGAGGATGCTGCGTTCCAGCCTGAGTCCTCGCGAACTGGAGATCTTGCAGGCGTTGTCAAAAGGGTTGACCAACAAGGATATAGGGAGAATTCTGCAGATAAGTCAGTTTACTGTGCGCAATCACATCAAGCAGATCACCACGAAATTAGAGGTCTGCGATCGCACAGAGGCAACCCGGGTCGCGATTCAGCAAGGGATCATTGTTGTCGCACAGTAAGGAATCTTCCGCATTGGCGATCCTGCGGAGTCTGTGTCATGGCCGAACTCAATAGAAATAGGACGGGTGCCCCACGTTCGCCCCAGCGTACGTGGGCCGAACAAGACGGGCGACCCGGATTTCCTGCACGTGGCACTCACCAACGTCCACGTGTGCGGCTTTCAGTAAGGAAAGCCGCATTAAAGTTTGCCAACGCCACCAAACTCAACAGGAAATCGGGGGCGGCCCACGAAAGCTTTTGCGATATCAATGAGCAGATGCAGGCGGACAAGGGAAAGCAATCGAAACATATCGTTTTCGGCCCAGGTACGCTTTGGCGAACCTGGGGCACCCGTCCTGTTCCTATTGGTCCTGCTATGACACAGACTCCTACAGGACCGGGTTTGTCAGTGGAGTTCTCGCGCAGAACACTAAAGGCCAGTTTGGTTGTTGATGGGGCAAAGACTATTCAGCGGCCGGTTTGGCAAACCTTGCTTCATCAATCAGAACATTCTGCAGTACCTGCTTCACCTGGATAGTCGAACTGCCTCCAGGTTGAGAAATTTTCACGCGAAAGGGAACTTGCACGCCATCGACATCCCGATAGTCAGCGTAGTCGATGCGCGACGGATCGAGGCCTAACGGCGATTCGGCATAGCGCACCAGGCGAACCAGCAGGCTCGACTGACGATCGAAATAGAACTTGACCGGAGGATGTCCCTGCCGTTTCGCGAGCAGCACATCGGCTTCACGGCCTTCGATTTGTTCCGGGTACTCAACCCGCAAATCAGGAAACATCTGACGAATGTGCAAAGCGAAATGCAGGTCGGCGTCCATCTGAGCGGCGGCAAGATCTGCGTCGTGTATCTCGCGAGTGGGGTGGCCGGGAATGGTGACCCAACCCGCGTGGCCATCGAAAATAGCCACACTCTCTCCTTCGGGCAGGTGGCGGACTACAGCCTGCTTTTCCGGCGATTGAGTGAAAACTTCAACGGCGATCGATTGACCGCGGAGGTCAGTGGCTGCAGTCTCCACGCGACTGCTGATTTTCTCGATTGCGACGCCGCCGCCGAGCGCCTGTATGTAGTTGTCTATCAGCTGCCTGGCGGTGGGTAAGTTGGCGGGAAGCTTCTGCTTTGCGGATTCAGCGGCGGCAGAGTCCGGCTGCACTTGAATGCCCACCACGGGCGTCGCGACCGGATTAACGGCTCCACGATGGCAGGAGTAGCAAGTCACTTCGCGCTGCCCCGCAAAATTCCTCTGGTTGAGGGCAAACATCATTTGCATCATTTCGCGGGCCGTTTGCTTGGGCTTCTTGTCGTCCTTCTCGAAATGGCCCTCGACATGACAAAAGCTGCATCCCACTCCGAGTGATGACGAAATGAATTGCATCGCGGGAATCAACTGACCGAAGGGAATGCCTTTGAGTACGCGTATGTTCTTGTAAACCTCTTCGGACCGTTTTTGTGAATCGCTCGCGGAAACCTGCTGCTCGTTTTCATTGGCGTCCGGGGTCTGGCTCATTGCCACCTTGACTGTTCCCGACAGTTCGGCAGCTTGCGTGACTTTTCCTTGTTTCTGGTACAAGTCGATCAACGCAAGGGAAGTGGGTAGATCCATGGGGTCAAGGGTGACCGCCCGCTGCAGGTGCGCAATGGCTCGATCCGCGTCTCCTTCCTGGATGTAAGGTGCAGCGGCCCTGGCTTCTGCGATCGCTGAGCCGGGATCAAGCTTCAAGGCGCGCTCGAGCGCAATCGCGGCCTCAGACGTTTGTTTTCCCAGAAGCAGGGCTTCACCCATCCATCGAAAAACCTCGCTATCGTTCGGGAATTGCTGCTGCACCTCGGTCAGGGTGCGATAACCCTGAACCAGGAAAGCCGGTGAGCGGCGCTGAAGGCCGACTTCGACGTAGGCAATTCCGAGATTCCGCTGTTGTAGGTCGGGTGCGGGATCGCGCCATGCGGCGAGACCAGCGTCGGCCGGCGGATCGGGGTGTGCCTGCGGGCGGCGCTGAATCCTATGGTCGGTAAAAGCGCTGTGGCCACCGTCTTTGGCGTCGCGGCGGGGCATGTGGCACTGCAAACAGTCGCTGTCGACAGATGGATGAGAGGCGGGAAAGCTCCTGGTGTGGCATGACAGGCATCGAGAACGATAAAACTGTGCGGGCTGGAGTGGCTTGTCGTGGGGGTCGTGGCAGGTCCCGCACCAGAGACGGCCACCGCTGTTGCGCGCGCAAGCACTGAGCGCAAGTTGCTCAACCTGGCTGATCACCTTGAAACTGCCTCCGGGCTGCAGATCGCGGTAGGTAGAGAATGTGTCTTCCAAACGTTGCCCGGGGATGAAATCGCTCAATTTTTTCCCCGGATTAGGAACTCGAGCGGCTCCAAACAAATGACACTGTTCGCAGATACTGTCACGCACGACAGGCTCGAGTTTCGCCGGATTGATGATCGTCCCCGGTCGGGGATCTTCGAGATGCTTTTCTACCGGACCGTGACAGCGTTCGCAGGTGATCGCCTCGGCGGGAAATACCGGTGCCCGGTATCGACTCAAAGTGCCGGAGACGTGCAACGCGGTTCCTGAATGACAAAGAACGCATTCCTCCTGGACGGGGCGGGTGAAATCGGGATCAGGCAGATTTTCGTAACCGGGCGCAAGGTCATAAGCGTGACGGCTCTTGTAGTAAGCGACTGGCGACTGGAAGAGATCCCCGCCCATGTCTGCCAGGTATCCGCTGGCGTGATTGCCGGAGCCAATCACGTAGTCGATGCGATACGCAGTGTTCTCGCCGGCGCGCTCCAGTCGCTGCCAGGAGCCGATGGGCGACGAATACATCGTGATCTTGGCGTCGCCGCCGCTGACTGTACCGTCCGGTTCCCGGCTGGCGCGTCGCAGCGAATGAGCCATCGAGGAGCGGGCGTATCCGTCGACCTCGGCACGGTGACAGACGATACAACGGCTTGCGCCTTCTGCCGCTTGTTGAGGTAAAGCTTGTTCATCGGGTGGGGTAGCCGATTTCCCAACAGATTGACCTCCTGTCGAGGAAACAGTCGCTATGAAAGCGACAAACAGAAAAACCCGCAGCGAATGATTTTGCGTTGCGATCATGAGCTCAGAGCGCCGCAATGTTGGCGGCCGATCCACGAGCGAATTTCTTCCTTACCACCATGCCGTCCGAATAAAGGCCCAAGGGTAGAGACGCGAGAGCAAAGAGGAAGGTTTCTACGCTCGTACAGTCACGTTGACGCGGCATTTCTGGAGCGGCGTTCGCTGGCGTCATTTGGCGCGCATAGTACATGTGTACTATTGCGCCCTCCAACCTCGATCAACTAGTGTTCGGCTGCTCGCATTTGGTGCGTTCCGGTTAGCGCCTGAATGCGAGTGGGCCTGAATTGTCAGCTGCTGCTGGTGGCTGGCAGGGTGTAAGTAGAAAACGTTTCCCGGAGCGGCCAGACGCGGGCAGGGAACCGTGATTCCAGGGCTTTCGGAGAACAGCACCATCCTTTAGGAGGCATACTTTGAAACGAACATTGCTCATCTCAGTCGTGAGCTTCGCACTGCTGTGCGCACAGAACGCGCTGGCACAATTCACGGGAGCACTGTCAGGGACAGTTTTCGATCCATCCGGTTCCGTCGTACCGGACGCCAGCCTGCAGCTGACCAATACCTCCACCGGAGTGCAGTTGACGGCAAAATCAGATGCGCAAGGTCAATACCATTTCAACGCCCTTGCGCCGGCCACCTATGAGTTGACCGCGCAGAAGCAGGGGTTCAGCTCGACACAGAATAGCTTCACCCTGGAGACAGGTCAGACCCTGGCCCTGGATTTGAAACTTGCTGTCGGGACTGCATCTCAGACCGTCCAGGTCAGTACCCAAGCCCCTACCATCGACACAGCGGATACGCGCATACAGGAGACGCTTTCCACACAAACCTTGTCTGCTTTGCCTCTTGCCGGCCGCAGCATGATCTCCCTCGTCACCCTGGCGCCAGGAGTTTCCGGCTTGGGTGTCACCTCCAACGGCAGCCCCGGCTCTGGCCGCGATAATTACTCTACCGAAACCCAGGTCGATGCCAGCGCCAACGGTCAAGGCGCGGTGGGGAATATGTACGTGGTCGATGGCCTGGACGTGACCAGCTCGATTCGCCCCGGTGTCCTGAACATGACCCCGAACCCGGACACCATTCAAGAAGCAGCGATCCAGACCAACACCTATGATTCGAATTATGGACGGGCCAGCGGAATCCAGACCCTGATGACCACCAAGTCCGGCACCAGTGCCTACCATGGCAATGCCAGCGACTACTTCACCTATCAGGGGCTCTTTGCCGGGACGGAGTTTGCCCACAAGTACAGCCCGTTCCACAGCAACAATATCTCCGCAACCATTGGTGGTCCGATCATTCCCCATCACGATGCATTCTTCTTTTTCGGCATTGAGCCGCTGCGTTCCTCGGCGGGCGTGACGGGCAATGTCACTTTTGAAGATCCGCAGTTTACCCAGTGGGCGACGACCAACTATCCCAACAACCTGGGATCTCAGCTGCTGGCCAAGTACCCGGTCAGTCACATCAGCAATGCCCAGGTCTCCTCCCTGGTGTCTGCGACTTTCCCCACAACCTGCGGTACAGCGGCAACGAACTTTCTTCCCTGCACGCTGCCGTTGGTCGACTCGGCTAACTACTCCAATACCGGCTACAGGAATGGCGATCAGTACTTTATTCGCATAGACAAGCCCTTAGCGGCCGATCGGCTCTATGGCACGTTTTTTCGTACCACTCTCAGCAGCAATAACCCGAACCCACGCACGGCCTTCCAGTCAACGAATACTTTCACCCAATGGGCAGTCCAGGTGAACGAGTCACATACGTTTAGCGCGAACACGTTGAACCAGGCCTCCTTTGCTGCCATCCGTGTGGAGGGTCTTGAACCAGCTGCGGGCCTATTTTCCGTTCCCGTAGTCAATGTGACTGGCATAGGTCAGGGCTTGGGATCTGGATTCGCGGCGGGCGATTTTATTCAACACAACTATCATTGGCGTGACGTCCTCACGCATGTATATAAGTCGCACAACATCAGCGCAGGTTATGAAGGCCTCTTCGGCGATGATGTGGAGCTCTTCTCCGGTCCGTATGATCAGCCGAATTTCGATTTCAACAACCTGCTGGACTTGGCGCAAGACAATGTCTACACAGAGTTCAATGTTGCCTATACTCCGCTCACCGGTGCAAAGATCCAGTACGACTGGAACGCGGCCGGAATAACCAATGGTCTCTTTGTGCAGGACACATGGAAGATTAAGCCCAGGTTGACTGTGAACTACGGAATACGCTGGGATGACTTTGGCAATCCATATTCGCGCGACGCGAACACGGTTTTCGGAAACTTCTTCTACGGTCCTGGACAAACCCTGCAACAACAGATTGCCAATGGATTCGTAGTCGCCCACCATCATGCGTTGAACCGGGCCGTCACCGACGTGTTCACCCCGCGCGCTGGGGTCGCGTGGGACTTGACGGGTAACGGGAAGTGGTTGGTCAAGGGCGGAGCTGGATTCTTTCACAACTGGCCCACGCTCGCCAATCTTCAGGAACAGTACCGCGGCAACCCGCCGGGCCCCATCTTCCCCACATTCTATGGAGGCAAAACGCCGGCCCCGATATTTGGTCTGGGTACGTCGAATAAAGCGCCCTTCAACTACACCTATCCGACTCTGCCGGCGGAGCAGCTGGATTCAAAGGGTGGACTCCAGGGCATACAGTTCAACATCGGCGGGATTGACCCCAACCTTGTTTCCCCGGTCAGCTACATCTATTCGTTCGGGCTCGATCACGAGCTGCTGTCTAATTTGGTAGCTACCGTCTCGTATGCGGGATCCGTTGGGCGCAACCTACTTTCCGGCGGGGGGCAAGTCTACAATGTCAGTTATGGGCAGGATATCAACGAGCTGCCGGGAGACTTGATCCTCCACAACAGCCTGGTTCCGACGCGATTGAATACCAGTTTCGGACAGGTGCTGTATACACAAAACGATCGGGTGTCCAACTACAACGCGCTTATCCTTGCCTTGCGCGGCAGGTACCGGCGGGCATACTTCAACGCTTCCTTTACCCACTCATCGTCTAAGGACGACACCCAGGTCTATCCGACTTATATCAATCCTCATCAATATTACGGACCTTCGATATGGGACATCCCCAATCGTTTCTCCCTGGTATGGAACTACGAATTACCCAGCCCCAATACCGGCCTGGGCCTGGTTGGGAGGGTTGCCGGAGGCTGGCAGTTGAGCGGGACGACGATTCTGCAGTCAGGGCCGCCGTTCACTGTATCCACCAATGCCAGCTTCGATCCGTTGGTAAATGCCGCCGGTACCTTTACGGGATATGCTCCGGGCAGTGGGGATTACAACGCGGACGGAGATAACTTCGACTTTCCTAACGTCAATAGCTACTCCTACTCCACCAGCCGCAAGTCGTACTTAACCGGGCTCTTCGGTTCGACACATGCCGCCGCCTTAGCTAACTTCCCCGCGCCCACCACGTTCGGTACGGAAGGGAATGAACGGTATAGCGCCTTCCGTGAACCTGGATTCGAGGAGTGGGATGTGGCTTTCCTGAAGAATACGAAGCTTACGGAAGCGGTCAATTTCCAACTCCGCTTCGAGTTCTTCAACCTCTTTAACCGGCCCAACCTGAACACGGTCGACACCAATCTGCCCGACGGAAATTTGGGCCAGGCGACGGGGCAAAATGTGCCGCGTTTCCTGCAGATAGGCGGAAATATAATTTTCTAGAAGCCTTTCCGGACAGATGCGGTCCAGGCTGAGTCCAAATTGTTCCGCAAACCACGCGGCATTTACAGATCACCGTTTATGCCGCGCCTTTTTCCTAACCCGGGTTTTGTCGCGCATGAATCAATCATCACCGCTGAGAACTGGCACGGCCGCCCAAGCGAGATGCAGCTGGCTCGCGCGCGCATTTGCTTTCGTTACGGTTCTTCTTTTCGCTTTCTTTCCGGCATATGGTCTAGGCCAGGGAAACGCCGATCCGGACCAGATTATGCAGGCGCTTCGGGCAAAGGATTATCCCGCCGCGGTATCCGCCGCGGACGCCGTGCTGGCAACGCATCCCACTCACCCGGAGGATTGCCGCATTCTTGTCATGCGGGGTATGGCGCTGCGCGGCGAAGGGCGAGCAGACGACAGTCTGCAATCCTTTCACACGGCGCTGGATGCTTGCCCGCATTTTGTTCCGGCGCTGGAAGGCGTGGCCCAGATCGAGTACGCACGGCACTCACCCGATGCTGTGCCCGTCCTGGAGGAATTGATTTCGATCAAACCAGACGATCCGACTGCCCACGCGATGCTTGCCGTGTTGGCATGGCAGCGGGGTGACTGCGTATCCGCTCTTCCTCACTTTGAAAAGGCATCGTCGCTGGTGCAGCAGAATCCCGAAGCCAAGCGTGAATACGCTTCTTGCCTGCTGGCCGAAGGCGAAGCCGTTCGTTCCGTGGATCTCTACCGGCAGTTAATGGAGGAATCGCCGAACACGCAAACACGCCTGCAATTTGCGGTTGCTCTCTGGAAGGCGAAGCAATTGGACGAGGCGCTTGCTACCCTGTCTCCCCTGATTGTGGCGGGATCCACGAATGCACACGCTCTTGCCCTCGCCGCGCAGATCGCTGAGGAAAAGGGCGAGACCCCACAGGCGATCGCGTGGCTGCGGCAGGCGATCGTCGTGGATCCTTCGGCAGTAAAGAACTACGTGCTCTTCGCCACCTTTGCCTTCAACCACGATTCCTTCCAGGTGGGCATCGACATGATCGATGCCGGCCTCAAAGTCTTGCCCGGGGCAGCGCCTTTGTACCTCGCGCGCGGTGTGCTGCGGGTTCAGTTGTCGCAAATCGAGGGAGCTTTGGACGACTTCGAGCAGGCCCATCGCCTGGACGCAAATCTTTCCTTCGCTGAAGATGCGATGGGCATGATCCATAGTCAACAGCATGACAACCAGGGGTCTTTAGAGGTTTTTCGCCGGCACGCGGAGAAAAACCCGCGCGACCCTCTTCTGCAGTATCTCTATGCGGAAGCTTTATTGGAGAGCCCCGACTCGGGCAAGCCCGAGGTGCAAGCGGAAGCGATCCGCGCCGCGAACCAGGCAGTCAAGCTCGAATCTGACTATCAGCCGGCACGAGACCTGCTGACTGTTCTCTACATGCGTGCGGGAAATGCTTCGGCTGCAAAACAGCAGGCCGAGGAAGCTCTCAAGCGAAATCCTGATGACACTGCCGCGCTTTATCAAGAGATGATGGCGGATCGCAAACTCGGCCAAAAAGGCGACGTCGATGGATTAGTGGCACGGTTGAAACAGCTCAAGCAGAGTGAGCAGGAGACGACAACCAAATATCTCCTGCAAGATGTGCCGTCCACTTCGACTCGATAGGATGGACTCGATCCACGAAGAGTTCCGTCTAACATGGGGCGCTCTATTCCGCTCAAGTCAGGGATCACGCAGAAGGGATTAAAACATGGGTTATCCATCACGAAGGACATTTCTCAAGGGCGGTGCTGTCGTTGCTGGTGCGCAGCTACTCCCTCGCCGGCTGCGTGGGGCTGCATCTGCCACTGACGCTGTGACCACAAAATTACAGCAGTTTGACTACGGCGACGTGCAACTCCTCGAAGGTCCAATGCGCGAGCAGTTCGAGCGCAACCATGCCTTGTTCCTGGCTCTCAGCGATGACGCGCTGCTCAAGCCGTTCCGGCAGCGTGCTGGCCTGGCGGCTCCCGGAGAGGACATGGGCGGCTGGTATAGCTGGTCGAAGGATTTCGACCCGCCGCACAATATGACGGGATATATTCCGGGCCATAGCTTCGGGCAATACCTGTCGGGGCTTGCCCGGGCGTATGCCGTGACCGGCGACGCGGCAACGCGGCAGAAAATTAACGGCTTGGTGGAGGGCTTCGGAAAGACCGTCACGGAGAAGTTCTACGTCGACTATTGCTTGCCTGCCTATACTTTCGACAAGACCAACTGCGGTCTCATCGATGCCCACCAATTCGCCGGTGATCCCATGGCACTGAGTGTCCTCAGCCATGCGACGGACGCGGTGCTGCCGTATCTTCCCGCAAAAGCGCTTTCCAGGCAGGAGATGGAGGCAAGGCCACACGCAAACATCGCCTTCACCTGGGATGAGAGCTATACGCTCCCGGAGAACTTCTTCCTGGCCTACAAGAGCAGCGGGAACTTTCGCTACAAGCAGCTAGCCGTGCGCTTTCTTGAAGACGACACGTATTTCGATCCTTTGGCGGATGGCAGGAATATTCTGCCCGGTTTGCATGCTTACAGCCACGTGAACGCGCTCTGCTCGGCAACGCAGGCCTATCTGGTATTGAACAGCGAGAAGCACCTGCGGGCAGCCCGCAACGGATTCGATTTCGTATTGACGACACAAAGCTTTGCCACTGGCGGCTGGGGTCCAAATGAGACCTTCCGGGTTCCGGACAGCGGCGATATGGCGGCCAGCCTGGAAAAAACGCATTCCAGCTTCGAAACTCCTTGCGGAGCTTACGGACACTTCAAGATCGCTCGCTATCAAATGCGCGTGACCGGTGACAGCCGCTACGGCGATAGCATGGAGAGGGTTCTCTACAACACCATCCTCGGGGCCAAACCGCTGCGGCCAGATGGGACAAGCTTTTACTACTCGGACTACAACAACGATGCTTCCAAGTTCTACTATGAGCAAAAGTGGCCTTGCTGCTCGGGCACGTTCCCACAAGTCACGGCTGACTACGGTATCAGCTCGTATTTCCGTTCTGCCGACGGCGTCTATGTCAACCTCTTTGTCCCTTCGCGCGTGAGCTGGCGAATGGGGTCGGCGCGCTACTCACTGGAACAGCAGACGCACTATCCGCATTCACCAGAAGTGAGCATTCGAGTGCGCGCAGAGCGGCCGGAGAAGTTTACGGTTTATCTCCGAGTGCCTGGTTGGGCGGGAAGTAAAACCTCGATTGCCATCAATGGCAAGAGCTTTCCGGCGCCACTACAAAGCGGCTCCTTCGCGGCCATCGAGAGAGAGTGGAAGGACGGAGACCGCATCGAGTACACCATCGATATGCCGTTCAGGCTGGAATCGATCGAGCCCAAGCAACCGAATATCGTGGCGCTGCTACACGGGCCGGTCGCGCTGTTCGCCATCGATCCTGCGGTGGGCCAATTCACGCGCGCTGAACTTCTTGGCGCCCGGCAGCAGGGCTCGATGCACCTGGTGCAATCAGGCACTCGACAAATCCAGTTCCGCACGTTCGACCAGATCCAGGACGAGAAGTACCGTCTGTATCATGAAGTCTCCGGTTGAAGGGAGGTTGGCGGATTGGAATAGGCTCATTTCCGGTACCCCTCCTGCTACAAAGAAAAAAGCGCAGCGGCTGAAGAGTTCTCACGCGGACTCTTCAGGCCGTACCCTTCAGAGTTGCTGTGGGGAAAGGGATACTGCAGATCCCTCGGCTGCGCTCGGGATGACAAAGTTTAGGGTTGTTACATACGCCAAGTCTTGGTTGGTCGGATGGGAAGATTCGCCAGACTACCTTTCCCGTAGCCTGTGAAGCCTGGACCTGCCCTGCAGCGGAGGCCGCAGATTCTGAAGCCCCCGCGCTTTTTTGTTTGCCAGTACGGGCTTCAGCCTGTTCGCATGAAAAGTCACTTCGCTAGCGATTCACATCACTGGCCGGTAACGACGAGGGAAGCAGGCAACGCGGCGCTTGCTCGACCGGCGCCAGTTTCGAGCGTGTGACGTGCAGGCGATTGACGCGCAGGTAGCGCAGCCGCAGGCCTCCGGCCATATCAGGCATTGACTGCGGGGTCTTGGTCAGATCCACCAGCACCAGCAGCGCTGCTTCCGCGGGGTTGTCATAGCTCTGGGTGACACCTACTCCAAAAAATGCCGGGTCAGCCATCAACTGAGGCGCAAATTGCCGCTGCACCTCGGCCGCGGCCCGTAAGACGTCCGCAGGCAAATGAATGCCTTCTACCTGGGGCAGAGTCGTGGGCTCAGTGCCAGCGCTCATGTTGGTTGCGTCAGTAGGGATCACCAGGGTGCGGATGCCGTTGATAACCTTGGGGACCGCAGCTCCCGGCTTGTTCCTGTCTACGTAGACGATCACGGCGGCTTCGCCCGGACTGTCCAGGCTCTGCCCAGTGGCAACGCCCAGGATTCCGTTATCCGGCCGGGTCAGCAGGGCGGTTGCCGATTCGGCCGCCAATTTGGCCGCCGCCATCTGGAACGGAGGGACGTTGCGCGTCGCCGGGGCGGTGCGCTCATCGTAGTTGGAGCAGGTGATGGGATGCGAAGCCCCACCCGCAATCTGCAGCCCATCGGTATGGCCAGCCTGGTCCAGCTCGTTGAGAACGTCCTGAATAGGATTGGCCACGCTGAAGCCGTGATTGCTGTCGTCGGCCCCGCTGGCAAAAAATAGCCCTACGGGTTGTGCATTGCCGGCGTCGAGCACCAGGGCCCCGGAATCGCCGCTGTCGGCAAAGCTGGCTCCGGGCATGCCGATCTGGTTCACGTAAGTCTTGGTGTAATAGGGCTTGGTTTCGGCGCAATCGTAGTAGTAGTCCACCTGCACGCTCAGATTCACGGTGTTCACGGTCGAGCAGGTCAATCCCGTGGTTCGCCCGCTCTTGACCACACGCAGTTGGCTGAGCACGCCGGCGGAGAGCGCCTCCCCGGTACCCGCCGCCGGCGCCGCAGGACTGAGTACGCCATTGACCGACGGGCCTAACTGCAGGATCGCCCCGCTTGCGTCCACCGCGGGAGTGGCGGCTGCCAGCGCCGCATCCACGTTGCTCTGCGAGCTTTGCAGGGGCACCACATATCGCAAAGACCCCACAGTGCGGCCGGCTTGCGGGTTGCAGTTGAGGTCGACCAGCGCGGGTTGCACGATGGTGTCGCCAGTTCGCGCCTGATCCGATTCGGCGAGTACATGGTTGTTGCTGAGAATAAAGAGATTGCTGTTCCGGTCCGCGACCAGCGCTCCCAGCGTTCCTCCGCAGCAGTCATTTACGTACTCTTTTCCGCCGCCGTCCTTCTTGGAGTCGTAATCGTTGGCATTGCCTCCGGAAGAGCCCATCTCCACGTAGCCGGTCTGCACGGCTTGATTTTGCAGGCCTGAGCTCGAGAACCCGGCTCCATTCAGGAGAATGTGAAGCGCGGCTGCGGAGTGGGGATTACCAGCGGCAAGCCCCACCACAAAGACGGAAGGGCCGCCCGCGGGCAGGGAACGGGGAGCCGTATAGGTTGCGGTACAGGAGGTATAGGTGCGGCTGGAGCGAGTACACCTGGTTTCGCCGATGCTCCCGTAGCTATCGCCGGGATCGATCTCGCCCCCCGGGGTGGTCCCTAGCGACCACTGGATGGAGCCGGAATTCACTTCAGCGATCTCTCCCGTGACCTGAATCGTGCCCCCGGGCGCCACGCTGGCGGTCTCAGGGGTAAGCACCTGGACGAATCCGGGAGTCACGGTAAGCAGGTAGCTTGCGGTCGCGGCGGGGTCGGTTTTGGATGTTGCCATGACCTGGACCTGCACCTGGTCCCGCGAGAGCAACGCCGGCGGCGTATAGGCGCCATTCGCGTTGATGGCGCCCTGACCGAGGGAAGGGTCGTTTTGCCCCCCCACGATGCTCCAGGCGACGCTCAGGGGGGCGCCGGAGGCCAACCTGGCGCTTAACTGGCTGGTGGTGGTGGTGTCGATGGCGGCCTTTTCCGCGCTAATGACCAGCGCGCCCGGGCTGGAACCTGCAGGCGCGTTCACGGCTCCGCACCCTGCCATGAGCAGGAGCAGCAACGGTGTGGCGACAGACAGAAATTTCAGACCGGATTTGCGCATTGCCGCTCCATCCATGCCTTGCGCTCTAAGCTGCGCTCCGCTTCGTCAGACGTAAGCGACCGCGGAATGCCTACGGCAAGAGTAAGAATATGCCAGCGGGAGAGAAGAGTTTTATGAAATTACGCGTTTGAGAAACCCTCGGATTCCGATACTGCCCAAAATGGTGAGTGACGCGAGCAGGGCAAAAATGATAAGCAGCGCCGGCATGTGAGGAATGCCTGGGGTAAGCGCCGCGCGCAGACCCTCACTCATGTACACAATGGGGTTGATCAGCACCGCGATCTGCAGCCAGCGCAGATGATTGAGGTAGGCCCAGGGATAATAGACACAGCCCAAAAAGGTGATCGGCACCACCACGATGGAGAAGAGCAAGCCGATCTGCTGGGGCTTGATGTTGGCGCCGATGGCCAGTCCCAGCGCGCTGGCTACCAGGCTGGAGAGCACGAGCACCAGGATAGCCAATGGCCAATTGTCTACCTGGGGCTTCACCGGCACGGCGGGGATGAAATAGGCAAGGGGCACCACCAGCAGCGCAGCCAGCATGCATTGCAACGCGCTGAAGCACATTTTTTCCACGGCAACCGCAGCGACCGGCAGGGGACACATGACCCGATCGTCGATCTCGCGGGTGATGCCGAACTCCTGGGATAACGGAAGCGCCACGGCAGCGATGCCGCTGAACATAATAGCGACGGCCATCAAGCCGGGCAGCAGGATGGTGGCGAAATCGCCTCCACTCCCAACCATCGGATTGCCTCGTCCCATATGAGGAAAGACATAGGTAAAGACGAAGAGAAACAGCAACGGCTGCATGACAATACGAACCACGAAGGGACCCAGTTCGCGCCGGAGCACGCGCAAATCGCGGAGCATGAGCCCAAGGAAAGCGGAAACGTAGGGGGTTTTAGTCACGTAGATCCCTTCCCGTGAGGCGGATGAATACTGTCTCCAGGCTCGGCTCATTGATGGAGATGTCACGCAAGCCCAGGCTTTGCGCCGCCTGCACAATCTGCGGCAACAGGCCATCGGTGCCCTGGGAGAAGACACGAATTCCATCGCTGATGGTTTCGACCGAGGCTACATTGGGCAGCCTTTCCAGAGTTTTTACCAACTCTGTCGAGCCCTCCATCTGGCGCAGCTTGAGCTCGAAGATGGTCTGCGCGCCTAACCGGGTCTTCAGCAGCTCAGGGGTATCCTGCGCCAGCAGCTTGCCATGATCCATGATCGCCACCCGGTGACAGATTTCATCGGCTTCTTCCATGTAGTGGGTGGTCAGCAGCACGGTGATTCCCTCGCTACCCAATCCTTTGACCGCCTCCCACATGGCGATTCTGCTCTGCGGATCGAGGCCCGCGCTGGGCTCGTCGAGGAAGAGAACTGCGGGGCGGTGGGCGATGGCGCGGGCAATTTGTACCCGCTGCTGTAGGCCACCGGAGAGCTGAGAGGGAAAGGCCCCGCCCCGCTCTTGTAAATGGAACTGCGACAGTAGCTGTTGCGCGCGGGTCTTCGAGTCGGCGCTGGAAAAGCCGAAGTACCGGCAGTGAAAGTAGAGATTTTCGAATACCGTGAGCGAGCGATCGAGGGTGTTGTATTGCGGGACCACCCCTATGTTGCGTCGCGCCGTTGCCGGCCTCGCAACCACATCCACTCCAGCGATCGTCACCTGGCCACTGGTGGGCAAAGCGCGCGTGGTTGCGATGCTGATGGTGGTGGTTTTTCCCGCTCCATTCGGTCCCAGCAGACCGAAGATCTCGCCTTGCTCGACCGAGAGGTCGATGCCATCGACAGCGACCACGCGCGGCTTTTCTTCGTAGACTTTGGTCAAGCCCCGGATTTCGACGATCACTGATCCCAACCTTGCAGGCAGCCGGCCGGCCGACATCTGGAGCTTACCCCTTGCCTACAGTATGAGACATCAGAAGCGATGCTCTTTCACCGCATCAAGGGAATTGCGATTGGATGTAGAGAGTTGGGTTGTCTCAACAAAGAGAAGCTCCGTATCGGGCCGCACGCTGTGTGCGCCATACGATACGGAGCTTGGACTTTGCCGGCTGGGCTCGTTGAATACTTTAAGCAGCCGCGTTCGATTTATTTGCGCGCCGGGTCAGGAAGCTGCCCGCGGGCATCGACGAACCAATAACCGCTACTGGACCAGCGGTGGTAGCCTTCATGCGACGCACTTCGCGCGCGCTCAGCGGCGTCATGCGCTCCGGCGAATAGTAGATCTGCTTCCCACAGTCCAGGCATACTTTATAAGTTTGCTGTTCCAACGTGAACGGCCTTGTTTGACTCCAATGGCGGCAGCCAAAAACAATGTCGTAGAAAAAACCAAGCAGGCTTTGAATCCATGTCATAAAATTACTCCCCCTAAAGCGAGCAGTCGTGTTGGCTTAAAAATCGTACTGTTAAGATGCATTCTGCACGAAAATGTCGCGTTTGTCGTAGGGAAAATACAGCTTTCGTTCCAGAGGATCACCCGAAAGTTACTGACCTTCTGGTAGCCCAGCAGATTCAATCAGATAGGCGGGTTCTTGATCTGGATCAAGACGCTCAAGCAACAACCTGGATTACGATTTTCCCGAAATGATATCCGTTTTCTATGGTTGAAAGAGCCTCGCGAGCTTGCGGGAAGGGAAAGATTTTGTCCACCACGGGCCGCAGGTGGCTGGCTGCGATTGCCCGGTTCATGGTCTCGAAATGTGCTCGTGAGCCCACATAAACGCCCTGGATCCTGACTTGGCGATGGAGGATAGGCGCAATGGGCAGCGGCTGGTCCGATGGGCTCAGGATTCCGATCTGAGCTATCGCGCCGCCGGTGCGCACCGCTTGCAGGGACTGGATGAAAGTGCCGGCTCCGCCCACTTCAACAATCAAGTCGGCTCCGCGATTGCTGGTTTGCTGCAGCACCCATTTTGCCCAGTCTGGAGTTTGTCGATAGTTGAGGCCGGCGTTGAGTCCCAAGGTCCTTGCCCGGTCCAGTTTTTCATCGCTGCTGGAAGTACCGAGCACCGTCGCTCCCATCAGCTTTGCGAATTGCAGGGCAAAGACCGAGACTCCTCCAGTGCCTTGGGTGACCACTACATCCCCAGGCTTCACTTGTCCCACGTTGACCAATGCGTTCCATGCGGTGACTCCAGCGCAGGGGAGCGTAGCGCCTTCTGCATAGGAAAGGTGTTCGGGAATGGCCACGACACCGCTTGCCGGCAGGACTACGTATTCGGCGAGCATGCCGTCGATGTCGCCGCCTAGAGCACCGCGGCTCCGTTCCGCGGTCGGCGCGCCATCCAGCCAGTTCTGCATGAAGATTCCCGCCACGCGTTGTCCGACCGCGACGGTCTTAACGTCTTCTCCTAATTCGACCACCACGCCTGCTCCGTCAGAGCAGGGAATACGAGGCAATGGCATTTTAGGGTTGTAATGGCCTCGCACCATGAGCAGGTCACGGTAGTTCAGTGACACGGCATGAACCTTCACCAATACTTCTCCGCGCCCGGGGTGCGGTTGGGGCAAGTGTTGCAAAACGAGTTGCTCGATGCCGAACGATTGAATTTGCCAGACTTTCATTTTTCCTCCCCTCCAGCCGTTGCGGGATGCGAAGGCTGCGGGAAACAACGGGTTGGAGCAACATCGCGAGAACGACGTAGCTCCTGAGGAACGCAAAGGGCGCCCAAACAAGATCTTAGCCTGTGGGCGCCCCTCGCAATGACGTACCATAGAGATATGGCGCGTGGCTGGGAGAGCAAGTCTGTTGAAGAGCAGCAATCGTCCGCGGATCTAACCGCTTCGGGAGCGGTTCTTGATGCTAACAAGCGCGACGGGCTGGAGCGCGCAAAGCGCGAGCGGCAAAAGCAGGAACTTGAACTGCAGCGCGAACGCGTTCTTTCCGAGCGCACGTCGAGCCCAGTGCGCCGGGCTGCGCTGGAAGCGGCCTTAGCCGATATTGAATCCCGTCTCGCCTTGCTTTCCTAATCGGGCGGCAGATACTGGTGTCCCCCTCCTTCCAAATCCAAGCTGTGCCATCCGCATTTTATGTCTCCAGTTCGCGTGGTCATAGCTGCTGTTTTCTTGGGCAAAGAATACGGGCGCCCAGGAAAACCTGGGCGCCCGGCTGGTCACTCGACGCAATGGAACGCTACTGGGGTGGATTGCTCGTCCCTTGGGGCAGAGCCGCCGCCGGCGCAGGCTGGCTTTGCTGTACGCCGATTGCACTGCCCGAAACTACCAGGTTGACGCGGCGGTTTTGCGCTCTTCCAGCGGCCGTCGCATTGTCTGCAACGGGGTTGCTCATGCCATAACCGGTCGCAGTGATGTTGTCAGGGCCGACGCCCTGCGAAACGAGATAAGCGCGCACCGCATCGCCTCGCTGCTGCGAAAGCGTCAGGTTGTATTGGTCGCCGCCTATATTGTCGGTGTAGCCCTCTACCTGCACCTTCAAATTCGGATAAGCGAGCAAAATCCCGGACACCTTGGCCAGCTTTTCCCGGGCATCCGGTTTGAGTGTGTATTTGGCAGTGTCAAACAGAACGTCGGACAAGTTCACGATTAATCCGCGCGCTGTCTCCTGGGTCTGGAGAACCTGGTTCAACTGCGCTTTCAGGCGTTCCCGCATCTGTTCCGTCTGGTCGGTTGCTTGCGCGGCACTATGTTCCGCGGCAGCCTGGGCCGCCCTGGCATTTGCTGCGGCTGCCTCTGCCTGGGCCCTCTGGGCATCGGCTTGAGCCCTCTGCAGGGCCTCCTGTTGGGCTGCCATTTGCGCCTGCTGCGCGGCCTCCTGGGCTTGTGTCACCTCCAGTTGCTGCTGGCGCTGCTTCTCCTCCACGATCTTGCGCAATGTGCTTACGCGTGCGTCCTCCGCGTCCTGCACCGCGCCGCGAGCGTAGGTGATCATCTCCTTGCGCTGGCTCTTCTTGGTGTCGAGCGCCTGTGCATTCTCCAGTTCCTGTTTGGCTTTGGCCAGGATATCCGGTGCGTACTGAGCCGCGCCCGTGGCCTCCGCAATTTGGATCGCATTGATGGCTTCATAGAGCTGAAGCGGTGATTTGTCGTTTGGCTTCACCGGGTTCAGCACCGCGTGCTGACCGGCCGTCTGCATGTAAGCTCCCCGCGGCAGCAGGTTAAAGTGCACATTCACGGTGTCGATAATGCCTGTGGTCTTGTCGTTCTTGACCGTATTCTGCATCACTACCAGGTCGCTCGGTGTGGTTACGGCGAAGTAGGGCTCAGCAGTAATGATCAGGGCAAACTGTTGGAAGCTGGTGGTCACGTTCATTTCGGCCTTGCCGCCGCCAGGCATTACCTCACCCAGGTTCACCGGCCGGCCCTGCGGCGTGATCGCCCACAGCACGTAGGTCAGGTATTCCACCCCGAAACTATTGGCGGGGACGAAGCCCTGAAACTTGGCATTGATGAAGGTCTGCCCTTTGCTGGTTACATTCGCCTCTCCCCGCCCCTGGGGCAGGAGGCTGGTCCCGGCAAAGCCAATTTTCGTGCTCCCACTGCGGTGCCAGTAATTGATAGCTGGAATATCCCGGCCGACGACCTGGATACGGTACAGAGGAACATGATTCTCGGTCTCCGTCGGCATGATGGGCTGCTGTGGCTGTTGCGTGGCGGTGGGGTTCGGTTCCTGCGAGTGAATGGCGCCGGAGGAAATACAAAATAATGCAACCAGGAGCAGTCTTGCTGTGATCATCTTGGCGAACTCCAGTTCAAAGCTCAAAAGGCGTTCAAATGCTGAGGGACTCGATCAAGCGAGCGCGGGCAATCCCCGCGCGACGACGCCAACAGCGCCGTCGTCTCATTGAGATGCAGATGGCAGAGATCGCGTTTGAGATTTGGTCAAACAGCACAAACTTCCCGAACCGGAAGCCCGTTTCGGGAAGTTGTTAAACAGTCTATGAAGAAAACCTACGTTTGCAGGGCAACCAATTGGTGAGCAATGGCAAACAGTGCCAGTTCCAAACGCGTGGAAACTCCCGTTTTGTCGAAAATGTTCGACAAATGCCGCTTCACTGTCTCTTCGCTGATGCTGAACTGCTTGGCTATATCGCGATTGCTGCAACCCTCGACGATGCAACCGACGACTTCCAATTCGCGCGGGGTGAGCCCGTAGGTTTTGCGCTCGGGAACGGCCGCTTGCTGCATCAGCTCATGTAGCGCACCGACCAGGTTGACGACTCGTTTGCCGCCAATCCAATAATCCCCTGAGGAGACTGCCCGGATAGCGGTGGTGAGGTGGTCAGCCAGAGCGTCTTTGAGCACAATGCCGCGGGCGCCAATTTGCAGTGCTTCAATGATCTGTTGGGTGGTAATGGTGCTGGTTAACAGCAGGATCTTAACCGTTGGCGAACCGCTCATGATCGCGCGCATCGCTTCCAGGCCGGGCAGACGTGGCATCTGCAGGTCGAGAAGGAGGATGTCCGGGAGCAGTTCGAGCGTTCCGGTAATGGCTTCATCGCCATCCGATGCCTCACCGATTACATCGAGGCCTGAATCGCTCTGCAGCATGTTACGCACGCCGATACGAACGACGGGGTGGTCGTCGGCAATGACGATACGGATCTGGTGGAGGCGGTCGTTGCTAGTCTTCGGTGTTGCTGCGATGGTTGAAGTGGTCATGGGGGGCCCTAGGTTGACGCAAATTTACCTGCCAAAAGCATACGCTCCAATTCGCTGCACGCACTCAGCAAATCGTTCAAAACAACGGGGGTGGCCGCTTCTTTGTTAACCCCCATTTCGAGCCCGGCGGCGAGCCCGGCGAGGCGAGTGGCCCCGATCATGGAAGCTGCGCCTTTGATGCGATGGGCGGTCTGCCGCACAGCGGTCATATCTCCGGCCCGCACCTGGTTCTGGAGCTCATCGACGCAAGTTCGCGTGTCCGCGATGCAGGCGGCCACCACATCATGCAGCGCCTCCACCGGCATCATGGCGCGCAGCTTGGCGATCACCGCCATGTCAAGGGCAGACCCTTGGATGGGTGGTGCCGCCGGCCTGCCGGGATGAGCAGTGCGTACTTTGGGCACGGCGCCGCGTTTTTGGGGCTTCAATGCCCTGCGCAGGTCGCCCAGAGCAAGCGGTTTGAGCAAGAAGCCATCGAAAGCAGGAAGCTGCTGCCGCTGGACCTCGGTCGCGCTCATCGCTAGCAGCAGCGGTTCCGGTCCTTCCAGGGCACGGATTTTTTCCGCTAATTGTCCGCCGGAGACTCCGGGCATCTGCAGGTCTACCAGGAGCACATCGGGGCGTCCCGCTTTTTCGGTTGCGAGCAACGCCAAGGCGGCCCCGGCGTCGTTAGCGCGAAGCACCTGGTGGCCCTCGTGAGCGAGCAGCACCGCCATCAGTTCGAGGCTCACGGCATCATCATCCACTAACAGAACCTTGTGCCGGGTCTCGATTGCGGTCGACCTGTTTATCAAAGGGGGTTGCTCTCCTGTAGTGGGCTTCTTTTCGAAGCTTAAGCCATTCTTAGCAAAACGGTACCATTATGAGGTACCAGACTACACCTTGGTAACCTACGGCGGCCGGCCAAAGATCCGGCCCGCTTCCGTCGCGAGGACGGGAAATGCTCTAGAGTCGTTGCTATGGCTTCGGACGACGATCTGCGGCAACAGCTGGCGGAATTGTCAGCCCGCATTGCGTCTCTGGAGCAAGCGGTGCAGGGATTACGCGCGGTCCACCCCGATTCCGTTGCGGCCGCAAGCGCGACCACCATCCCGACCGGTAGCAGGCCCGTTCCTCCTCCCCCTCCTCCGAGAAGCAGGGGAGTTTCGACGGTAGGGGCAAAGCCGGGTTCATCGCTGGAGAGCCGGATCGGGGGCCAGCTCTTGAATCGCATCGGCATCCTGGCCGTGCTCATCGGCGTGGCCTGGTTTCTAAAGCTGGCCTTTGATCGCGACTGGATTGGGCCCGGGATTCGCATCTGGATTGGCTTAGCCTGCGCCACCGCCGTGGTGGTCTGGTCAGAGCGCTTTCGCCGTCGAGGATTCCCCGCGTTTGCGTACAGCCTGAAGGCGCTGGGTACCAGCATCGCGTATCTTTCGCTCTGGGCTGCATCCAGCGTTTTTCACCTGGCTCCAACCTGGCTTATTTTTCTTGCCATGACTGCAGTTACGGTCGCCAATGCGGTGCTGGCGCGGCGTCAGAACTCGGAATTGTTGGCCATCTATGCCCTGGCCGGCGGCTTGGCGACGCCCGCGCTGCTGGCGATGGGACACGACAACGCGATGTTTCTCTTCTCTTACCTGGCGTTGCTGAATGGAGGCGCGCTGCTGCTGCTCGCCCTGCACCCGTGGAAGCGGCTGGCTTGGGCCGCTTTGCTGGGCACGGCGGTTTATTACATTGGCTGGACCCTGAGCGAGGACGATGCCTCCCGCCTGCTGGTCAGGGGGTGTTTTCTGGGTCTCTTTTTTGCCGGGTTTGCCGCGGCGCCTCTCTTGTTCATGCGTCAGGCCAATGCGGCGGACCCGGTGTTCCCCGTCGTCTTCCCAATTGCCAATGGGACCGCGACCTTTCTGGGTCTTATGGTGCTTTTCAGCGCCATGGACCAGCATCCCGTCCGCCCCTGGGTTACAGTTGCCTTGGCAGCGGCCTGCCTGTCGATGGCAGCAGCCTTACGCGCGCCGGCTGCTGTTGCGCTCTCCCGCACCTATCTTGGCTTGGGCGTATTTTTCGTCACCATGGCTGTTCACCTGCAATTCCACGGCTATGAGGCGACCCTTTGCTGGCTGGGTGAATCGTTGGCGCTGGTGGTGCTGGCGAAGACCGGCTCGCACGTGGCCATGCGCGTCTTTGCCACTGCGTTGCTGACCCTCTCCGCCTACTCTCTGCTGTTGGACTGGATCGCCGGAACGCCGCAGCCGCTGGCGGTCGCCGCCAACATGCACTTTGCTACCAACCTGATTGGCGCCGCGGTATTTGCCGCGGTCACCTATCTCAGTCTCGGTCAGTTACGAGCACATCCTTCGCCGGTGCGCGCCTTTGGTAGTTGGCCTTATCTAGCGGGCTTTGCCAGCGTTGCTTTCAGCGTCACGCTTCTGGCGGCCGTCAGCCTTGAGATTCACCACTACTGGTATTGCGGGGCGGCCTTCTTTCGCGATTTCTGCGGCGGATACGGCCAGCGAGAGCGCCGCGACATTGCTGCCGGCTTCAGCTACAGCGCCTGGTGCATGCTTTATGGCTCCGCTCTTATGGCGGTGGGCTTTTTGCGGCGTAGTGCGTTTCTGCGCTGGCAGGCTCTGGTTCTACTCGCGTTCAGTATCGCTATGGTTTTTTTGAACGGCGTCAGCCACGAGAGCCAGGGTTACCGCGTGCTTAGTTTTCTAGTCCTGGGTGTGTTGTTGCTGGCTGTCAGCTTCGCCTACCAGAGAGACTGGCTGCGGTTGCGCGGGTAGGAATGTTCATCGTTCCACCGAACTGCGGGTGCCCCACATCTCGCTCGTTTTTCGCGAGATGTGGGATGCCACGGCCCTAAACCCCTAAACGTTGATTCGCAGCCAACGCCGACTGGTTAACATTCGTG
>Ga0302326_10006303_pt1 | contig 26626 bp, 22 predicted proteins | sample Palsa_T0_3_FD_202264 | JGI IMG/M metagenome (GOLD analysis project Ga0302326, IMG submission 202264) | Peat permafrost microbial communities from Stordalen Mire near Abisko, Sweden - Palsa_T0_3 | ecosystem: Environmental > Terrestrial > Soil > Palsa > Peat permafrost | place: Sweden: Abisko... | reverse complement strand
GGACACCATCGAGTTGTATGACCTGGGCGTGTGGTTCATTAACCAACTCTATGACTAAACTCCACAGTCAAAGGTCTTCGGGGCGAAGCCCTGTATCCTTCCCGATCCTGGACAGCGCGGCTGGGCCGACTTCTTCGCTGTCGTGAAAGCAGAATGTGAAGTTAGGCCAGCCCGGACGTTGCAGCTTCCGATGGGACCCGACCTTCTTCTTCAGCGTCCAACCGATCCGCAGCAGGGCCGCATAAACTCGCCTGGCCTTAGTGGCGCGCCAGACGCTCATGCCGCAAAGAGGACGCGTAACGGCTCCGGGACCTCCTCGCCGCTCTCGATCATGTCAGCCAATACCTGAAGGGCTATCGACTTCACCTTTCGCACGGCCTCTTCTTCGCTGGCGCCATAGGCCATCACGCCTGGGAGGTCCGGCACGGACGCCAGAATGCGACCGTCCTCCTCCCGTTCCAGTTCGAGGCGGATTGGCTGGATCTCAACCATGGTTATGCCTTATTGTAGCGGAAATGCCGGCGTGTCCAGCGGGTCCTGGAGGACCCGCGCAGACCTGGAGATCTGCCCCACAATTACAGCCCGGCACGCCGCCATAACTCGTCCACACGCGCCTTCACCTCGCCAGACATCCGGATCACCCCCGGCCACGGCCGGGTAAACCCTTCCTCGGGCCACTTACGAGTAGCATCCACGCCCATCTTGGAGCCGTAATTGGGCAGGCGGCTGGAATGGTCCAATGAATCGATAGGTCCCATCGTAAACTGTATGTCGCGCTCCGGATCGATGTTATTCAGCGCTTTCCAGGTTACTTCGCGCACGTCCTGCACATTCACGTCCTCGTCCACCACCACGATGCACTTACTAAACATCGCCTGCCCCAGGCCCCAGATAGCGGACATAACTTTGCGCGCGTGCCCCGGGTAGGACTTGCGAATCGCCACCAGGATCAGGTTGTGGAAGATGCCCTCGGCCGGCATACAGATGTCACGCACCTCCGGTAGCTGCAGGCGCATCAGCGGCAGGAAGATCCGCTCAATGGCTTTGCCCATATAGAAATCCTCCATGGGCGGCGGCCCCACGATAGTCGTGGCGTAAATCGGGTCCTTGCGCTGAGTGATGCAAGTGACGTGAAACACCGGATAGTCGTCCTCGAGCGAGTAGAAGCCGGTGTGGTCGCCGAAGGGCCCTTCGGTGCGCAGCTCGCCCAGCTCGGCGTATCCTTCGAGCACGATCTCGGCCTGCGCGGGCACTTCCAGATCGCAGGTCTGGCACTTCACCAGCTCCACGGGACTGCCGCGCAGGAAGCCCGAAATCATCATTTCGTCCAGATCGGGCGGCAGCGGCAGGATGGCCGAAAACATGGTGGCGGGGTCCGCACCGATGGCTACCGCGACTTCCATGCGCTTCTGCCCGAATGCCATCATGCGGCGATAGTGCTCGGCAGCCTGCTTGTGCGTCTGCCAGTGCATGCCGGCGGTGCGCTCATCGTAGATCTGCATGCGGTACATGCCGCAATTGCGTTTGCCGGATTCGGGACTGCGCGAGAACACCAGGGGCAGGGTGATGAAGCGGCCGCCATCCTCCGGCCAGCATTTCAGCACCGGATAGTCGTTCAACGAAAAGCCCGTGGTGCGGACGACCTCCTGGCACGGCCCTTTCGATACCACTTTCGGAAAGAACGATCCCATTTCAGCGAGCTTCGGCAACATTTTAAGCTTGCCGATCAGGCCTTCGGGCATGCGCATTTCCAGGTACTCGGAGATGCGCTGGGCCACGGTTTCGACGGAGTCCACTTCGAGCGCGATCTGCATCTTGCGCGTGCTGGCGTAGCTGTTGATCAGCACCGGAATGTGGTAGCCCCTGGGCTTTTCAAACAAAAGCGCGGGACCGCCGGCTTTCACGGCGCGGTCGGCAAACTCGGTGATTTCCAGGATGGGGTCCACTTCGAAGGGGATGCGCTTGAGTTCCTGGTTCTTCTCCAGCGCGGCGATGAATTCACGCAGATCGGCGTAGGCCATAACGGGGGCGTCTCACTTTCTACTATGATTGAAGTTCACGCACAAATCCATTAAGGAGCAATCATGTTTAATCGAGTGGCATTCGTCACGGGTGCGAGCCGGGGGATTGGCCGGGAGATCGCCCTGACATTATGCCGCGCCGGTTTCGATATCGTGGTGGCCTCACCGGAGATCGAGAAGAACGAAGAAGTCGCCGAGAAGATCCGGGCTTGCAGCGGGCAGGCGCTACCCCTGAATCTGGACCTGTTATCGTACGATTCCATCCGGGAGGGCTTTGCCAAGGCGCTGCAGCAGTTCGGGCGCATCGACGTGCTGGTGAATAACGCGGGTGTCACGCGCGACGGGTTGGCGGTACGCATGAAGCGGGAGGATTGGGACCGCGTATTGCAGATCAACCTGTATGGCGCATTCTTCGCCACACAGCAGGTGCTGCCCGCCATGATGAAGCAGCGTTATGGGCGCATCGTCAATATCGCGTCGGTGGTGGGCGAGAGCGGCAACGCGGGCCAGGCGAATTACGTGGCGTCGAAGGCCGGACTGATCGGCTTGACCAAGGCGCTGGCGCAGGAGATGGCGCCGCGCGAGATTACTGTGAACGCGGTGGCTCCGGGTTTCATCGACACCGATATGACGGCGGTGCTGACGGACGAGCTGAAGGAGAAACTTCTGGCGCAAGTGCCTTTGCGGCGGCTGGGCCGGCCCGAGGAGATCGCGGCCGCGGTGCGTTTTCTGGCCAGCGACGAAGCGGGGTATATCACGGGGCACGTACTGAACGTCAACGGCGGGATGTATATGTAGCGGTTTGTTGACAGGCTAAAGCCTGTCCTACCTGTGGCGCCGACGCTACGCTGCGACAGTTCTTCCGGGGTAAGGCCGAATAGCGGCGGACGCGCACGCCGAGCAGCGCCAGGTAGACATACATCTCGCCGCGAGTGCACTTCGTGTTCGATCATAGCCCGCAGCAGTTTCCATGCAGCGATCGGCGCGTTCCATGAAGGCGACGACAGCGTCGGGGCCATCCGCCAACTATTCGAGTTTATCGGGGGAAACGCCTCGACTGTGCGCATGGTGCGCGCACGTTTTGGCCCATAAATCACGCCCCGATCACGCACTGGAGGACTGCGGCAGAAGGCGTCGCTATGAGTGAGGACGTGGCACGCGCGAGTGCGTGCGCCACAGGGTCGGATGGCGGGGCTTGGGGAAGATCGCCGGATTCGCCTGCGCGGCGCACGGCGCGCAACAGGTCGAGCGCCTCGGGCAGCGCGAACTGCTCGCCGAGGAAGGCTTCGGCGAAGCGGCCGCCGCGGATCTCGCCGCGCGCCTCCATGCGGCGCAGTTCCACCAATAGGTCGCGCCAGGGAGGCGCCAGAGTCTCGCGCGCCGCCAGATCGCGGAAGACTACGCCCCAGCGCTGCAACAATTGGCGTGCGAAAGACGCAGGGGAGATTTCGCCGGGCGATGCGGTAGGGCGGCGCAGCAGGGCCCAACGTCCGGCGGCGTGCCGGGGGCGGGACAGGCGGCCGCGTCCTTCGCCGCGGCGGCGCTTGGGATCCACGAGCGCGCGCAGATTCTCGAAGCCATCGGCGGTGACCAGTCCCGCGGCCACCAGTTCCCAGAGCGCGTCTTCCACTTCACTGGCAAGGCGGCCGGTAGCGCGCGCCAGTTCGGGAAAGAACGACGCGCCGCGCTGCTGCAGATCGGCGAGCACTTCGCGGGCCGGGTGCGAGAGCGAAGCGTCGGATGCCGGCTGCGGCCCCGAGAGCAGCCACTCGGCGTCTTCGCGCAGGAACAGGGTCAACGGCGCCACGCGTGTGGGGCGCACGTGATGCTGACGGCCGTTGGCATCGTTATCGAACGCAGGATGCGGCGAGAGGCGGCCCCACATCACTTCGCCCGAGAGACAAAGCTGGTCGAGGAATTCGGGGCTATAGTGCGCTACGCGGCTGGGCAGGATTTCGGCTTCCCAGGCCGCGGCGGAGATTTCGTATCCCTGCAGCTGCCGGATAACATGCAGCACGCCATCGGCGCCGTGCAATTGCGCGCCAGGCGCGACGTGCTGCCAACGGTGCAGGAAGCGCACGAAATCGGCGGTGGTGACCGGCTCGATTTCGCGGCGCAGGCGGACGATGGTGAGGCGGTGGATGCGCGCCAGCAGGCGGCGATGGCACCACTCGGGCTCATCGGCCGGGGCCAGGCCAGGAGGGCTGTCGCACGTGAAGCGGCCCCGCAGGATTTGGCCTTCGGTTTCAAGCTGGGCGAGTGCGGAATCCACCAGCGCGCGCGGGATGGCCAGGCGCGCCGCCAACCCGGAAGCGCGATACGGTCCACCGGATTCGAACCAGCCGCGCAGGATTTCGGCGGCGCAGGCTTCTTCGGTTTCCGGACGGCTGCCGGGGAAGTGGATGGGGGGCGTAAGGACAGATTCTGGGTGGACGGCGCGCGCGATTTCGGCGCGTTCGGCTGCCACCCAAAATACGACGGGCGGGTCTGGAGACCCGCCGCAGACCTGGAGGTCTGCCCCACGGCCCGCATCCACCAGCGCTGTGAAGAAAGGCTCCCACTCGGGCACCGGCGGAAGCGTGATCAAGGTCAGCAAGGCTTCGTGCAACTCGTCGGGGTCGCGCACCACGGGCCAGGCTTCCGCGGCCACCTGCACGATCGCGTCCGGATCGAGTGCGCCTGCGCCTTCCACGAAGTCCGTGCGCACAGTGCGGCGCAACTGGACGGCACGGGCGCGGCGTTCCTCGAGTGGCGCATCGTCCAGAAACGCATACGGATTGGCGTTGAGGATCTCGTGCGAGAACGGCGTGGCCTCCGGGGTGTCGATGGCGGATGTGCGGATGGCGCCGGCGCGGATGCCTTCGAGCACAGCGACGAGGCCGTCGAGGTCCATCGCTTCATGCAGACAGTTGCGAATGGTTTCCCGGACCAGCGGATGGTCCGGAATGCGCGGAGGTCCGGTGAGATTTTCGGCGCAGGCGGCTTGGTCCGGGAACGTGGCGGCCAGCAGGTCGTCGGCGCGCATGCGCTGGATGGGGGCGGGCACGCGCGAGCCGTGCGAAAAACGCAGGATGGCCAGCGCGCGCGAAGCATTCCAACGCCAGCGCGCGGTGAACATGGGCGCGTCCAGGAGCGCTTGCGTGAGCACGTCGCCCACAGTCTCGGGACGCAGGAATTCGAATACGATGTCGAGCGGAAACGAATGCTGCTCGCCCAGCGACAGCACGATGCCATTGTCCGTGGCCGCGGCTTGCAGCTCGAAGTTGAACGTGCGGCAGAAGCGCTTGCGCAAGGCGAGCCCCCAGGCGCGGTTGACACGGGCGCCGAAGGGAGCGTGCAGCACGAATTGCATGCCGCCGCCTTCGTCGAAAAAGCGCTCGGCCACCACGTGCGCTGAGGCGGGCAGCGTGCCCAACGCGCGCGCGCCGGATTGTACATAGGCGATGGCCTGCTCCGCACCCAGGCGGTCGAGACCGGCATCGCGCAGCAGCCAGTCGGTCTGAGGCGCGGCCAGGATATCCGCGCGCAGGCGCGAGACTTCGGCGGACAATTCGGCGGTGCGGCCGGGCGCTTCGCCATTCCAGAAAGGAATCGACGGAGCTGCGCCGTGGGCGTCTTCCACGCGTACGCGGCCGTTTTCCACGCGCCGGATGCGCCACGAATTCGTGCCCAACAGGAAGACGTCGCCGGACATGCTCTCCACGGCGAAGTCCTCGTCCACGGTGCCAACCGTCGCGCCTTCCGGTTCGGCGACCACCAGGTAGTTGGCATTATCCGGAATGGCGCCGCCGGATGTGATCGCCGCCAGGCGCGCGCCCCGCCGGCCGACCAAGCGATGATTTACCTGGTCGCGATGCAGGTAAGCGCCGGCCCGCCCGCGCGCCGTGACGATGCCGTCGCTCAGCATGGCGACGATGTCGTCAAAATCGCGGCGGTCGAGCGCGCGGTACGAATATGTCCCCCGAACCAGGGCGAAGAGGGCGTCTTCGGTCCACTCTTCGCAAGCGCAGGCGGCCACGATCTGCTGTGCCAGGATATCCAGCGGCGCGGCGGGGATCTCCGTGCGGTCGAGCACGCCGGAGCGAATTGCGCGCACCAGCGCGGCACATTCGATCAGCTCGTCGCGCGTGGTGGCGAAAATATGACCCTGGGGGCGCGCGCCTACCCAATGGCCGGAGCGGCCGACACGCTGCAAGGCCACCGCGATGGAGCGCGGCGAGCCGATCTGGCATACCAGGTCAACCGCGCCGATATCGATGCCCAACTCGAGCGAGGCCGTCGCCACGACGGCGCGCAATTCGCCGCTCTTGAGGCGGCCCTCCGCTTCCAGGCGTAGACGGCGCGAGAGGCTGCCATGATGCGGCAGCACGGCCTGTTCGCCGAGACGCTCCTGGAGCTGGTGCGCGACGCGCTCGGAAAGGCGGCGCGTGTTGACGAAGACCAGCGTGGTGCGGTGGGCGCGGATCAGATCGGCCACGCGATCGTAGATCTCGCCCCACATTTCGTTGCTGGCGACGTGGCCGAGTTCGTCCTTGGGGACTTCGACCGCCAACCCCATATCGCGGCGATGGCCCACATTGACGATGTGGGCGGTCTCGCTGAGGAAGCGGGCGATTTCTTCGATGGGCTTTACGGTGGCGGAGAGGCCGATGCGCTGTGGCCGGGGGCCTCCCGCGGCTTTCACCAGCGCATCCAGGCGCGCCAGCGTGAGGGCCAGATGCGAGCCGCGCTTGTCGTCCGCCACAGCGTGGATTTCGTCCACGATGACGGTGCGTGTGGTGCGCAGCATATCGCGCGGCTTCTCGGCGGTAAGCAGGATGAAGAGCGATTCGGGCGTGGTGACCAGCACGTGCGGGCGCTCTTTGCCCATCTGCTGGCGTTCCCACGCGGGCGTGTCGCCGGTACGGACCGCGGCGCGAATGGGCGCGAGCGGTATGCCTTGCGCGGCCGCCGCCGCCGCGATTTCCGACAGCGGCACCTCCAGGTTGATATGGATATCGTTGCTCAGCGCCTTGAGCGGCGAGATGTAAACGACTTCGGTCTGGTTGGGCAGCGCGCCGAGGCGGGCCGCGCGTACCAGGCGGTCGAGACACAGCAGAAAGGCGGCCAGAGTTTTGCCGGAGCCTGTGGGGGCGGAGATGAGGATGTCGTGGCCCGCGCGGATCTCCGGCCAGCCGAGCACTTGGGGCTCGGTGGCAGCGGCGAAGCGCTGGGTGAACCAGTCGCGGACTAAGGGGTCGAAGCCGGCTAATGCGGGGAATGCCACTGCTTCTATTTTAGCGGTAGGGTGCGGTGGCGCGCCGCGCGAGGTCCAGTAGGCGGGGTCCGATCCCAAATTGGACCGGGGCTCACCAATGCGAGGTATTGTCTAGCCGAGACTCAAGTTCGCGTATTCGGAAAGCCACTTGTTGGGCGCCCTTTTCTTAATTCATAGCCGCCCACGCAGGATGCGCTTAATATTACGCTTGCCGCGAAGTACGGCCATGATGCGGATGGGCTTCACGTCCGGCTGATACACGATCAAAAACGAGTACATGGAGAAAAACAGAACAGGACGCTTGGAGAGATCTACGCGAGTATGTTCCTGAGGCGGTCCGTCCCAGCGACGCGAACAATTCATGAAACTCGCGTTCGATGCGATCAGCCAATTCCACGCTGTCATCCGCAATGCGCCGCCAGATTTCAAAAAGATCGTTCTGCGCTTCGGCGGAAATGCTGTAGAGCCTTTCATCAGTGCCGCTCACGAAGTCATGCCGCCTTGCGTTTTTCCATGTCGGCTTGCGACTCCTCGGCTGAGAAAAACTCACCGCGGTCAAACTGGTCGAAGGCCCGCTCGATTTTTTCGGTTATCTCAGCCCGGTGGTCCACGAGCCATTTCTCTTCGGAATGCAGCATTCGCAAAGCCCGCTCGACAACTTCATCCGGACTTTTGTAAGCGCCCGTCCGCATCGCCTCGGCGATCAGTTCTTCATTCTCCGGTCGAAGGATGATTGTCATGCCCACCCCTCTGCATTGTCACATTTTCTGCATTACGCGTCCATGAGGGTAGTGCCGGTTGCTGAATAAACCGCCAGCGCAGGCTCCGTTGGGGCGGAGGCCGGCGGACAGTTCCGCGCCTCCGCAGGCAGCCGTTTGTTGAAAACCCAGCCCGCGGCATCGCCGTCGAACGGTGCCTTCCCGCCCCAAAAGACGCTGTTTACACCTTTTACAAAACTTTTACAGAACCCAAACCACCCCCCATCCCCCTCCCCCGTAGGATCAGTATAGGCGAAACGCTTAAAGGAGATTTAAATGGGACCGCTACAGATTACCGCGACGCACGAGCAACGCTACCATGACCAGCACCTCGACCTGGATTTCGACCACAAAACCGCGCTGCTGGACACCAAACCGCTGGGATTGACCCGCAAGGAATACGACCTGCTGGCCTTATTGATTCAGAATGCCGGCGAAGTGGTCACCCGCGAAATGCTGCTGCTGCGCGTGTGGGGCTACAGCAACCAGATCCGCACGCGGACGCTGGACGTGCATATCCGCCGGCTGCGCAAGAAGCTGGGCGAGCACAGCGGCACGTATATCGAGACGATTTTCAGCGTAGGGTACCGGTTTCAGCCCTTTCGTGCGCCCCGGCTGGTACAGCGGGCGCCGCAAATGATGGCCCTGGGCGCGTAGGGGGTACGGAAGCGGGCGCCGGCACGAGCGCCGGCCGGCAAGAGCTAGAATGGGGATTCTTGATGCCCCAGAGAATCTCGCCGGCGCGCTCCGTATCCGGGTCCGTTACGCTGCCCGGCGACAAGTCGATCTCCCACCGCTATGCCATGATAGCCGCCGTCGCCCAAGGCGAAAGCCGGATTCAGAACTATTCCACGGGCGCCGACTGTCATTCCACCCTCAACGCGATTCGCGCGCTCGGCATATCGGTGGAAGAGAACGGAACCGGCGTGGCGATCGGCGGGCGCGGTCCGGAGGGTTGGCGCCCACCGGCAGCTGATCTGGACGCCGGCAACTCCGGGTCTACCATCCGGATGCTTTCCGGCATGCTGGCGGCGCAACCGTTCCCCACACGCATCGGCGGCGACGAATCCCTCTCCCGCCGGCCCATGGCCCGCATCATCGAACCGCTATCCCGGATGGGTGCATCCATCTCCGCGCGCGACGGCCGCTTTCCGCCGCTCGAAATCCGCGGCGCGCCCCTCCAGCCCATCGACTACACGCTTTCTGTCCCCAGTGCCCAGGTGAAGACCTGCGTCCTGTTCGCCGGCTTATACGCGGAAGGCGAGACCATCGTCCGTGAGCCTGTGCGCTCACGCGATCACACGGAGATCGCCCTGCGGGAGTTCGGCGCGGATTTGCGGGTGCAGGGCAAAACCATTACGCTTACAGGGCGCCCGAAGCTCACCGGGCGCGACCTGGTGGTGCCTTCGGACCTGTCCTCGGCGGCGTTCTTCATCGTGGCGGCGCTGCTCTTGCCCGGCTCGCGGCTTGCCATCCGCGGGGTCGGGCTGAATCCCACGCGCTCTGCGCTGCTCGATTTCCTGGTAGGCATGGGCGCGGCGATCCGCATCACCGAAGTGGAGAGCCGCAATGGGGAACTGGCCGGCGAACTGCTGGTTTCGAGCTCACAGGTGCGCGGCGGAATGATCGAAAATGAAACCACCGCCGCGCTGATCGACGAGATCCCGGTGTTGGCGGTGCTGGGCGCGGCGAGCGAGGAGGGTCTCACCATCCGGGATGCCGGCGAGTTGCGCATCAAAGAGACCGACCGCATCGCCACAATTGCCGAAAACCTGCACCGCATGGGGGTTGAGGCGGAGGAATTGCCGGATGGACTGGCGATTCCCGGACGCCAGCGCTTCCACGCTGCCGAACTGGACTCATTCGGCGATCATCGCATCGCCATGGCGTTTGCGATCGCGGCGTTGTGCGCGGACGGCCAATCGACTATCCACGGAGCGGAAGCGGCGTCGGTTTCGTTCCCGGAGTTTTACGAAACGCTGGAGCGCGTCACACTAACGTAACGCAGCAAGTGGCAAGACGAGCCTCGCCACGGCACGCATCAGTGCGTGCGGCATTCCACAATCAGTGCATCCAGCGCAATCGACTTCTGAATGTTGCGCCGGATCAACTCCGCTAGATCGTCGACCTTTTTCACCGTTCCGCGGATCCACCCGAACGATACCTTATTCGCCACGGATTCCAGTTCGGCCCGCAGATCCTCGTTGCGCACCGCGCCGCCCGATTCGTGCAGCACCAGCACATCGCGCAGCAGATCGTACAGCACCTTCAGGTGCAGCTCCAGCTTCTCGCTCTTGCTGCGTCCGATGGCTTCCGAATACGGCACCCACGCGCCGAACGGCAGCACGCCCGCGGCTACGCGCAGCAGCGTGAACATGGCCGCGCGGCGCTTGTCGTAAGCTTCCAGATCCAGCGAAACCGCCACGCCCGGACTGCCGCCGCTCAATGCCGCGCGCCGATCGGCATGGTCCATCCCCCGTGCGCGCACGAACTCGCGCGTCTCCTCGGTCGAAAGCGGCGTAAACTGAAACGGCACGGCCCGCGAGCGGATCGTCGGCAGCAGGTCGTAAGCGTTCTCCGCCGTCATGATCAGGATCAAGTACGGCGACGGCTCCTCCAAGGTTTTCAGCAGAGCGTTGGCGGCGTGTTCGCCGGCGCGGTCCACGTGGTCGATCAGGAACACGCGCCGGCTGCCGTCGTTCGGCGCCAGCTTCGCCCATTCGCGCAGCAGCCGCGTCTGATCGATGGAGATCTGCCGCAGCGGCCCATCCGGCGGGAAAGTCACGAAATCCGCATACGAGGCGAATAGCAGCGGATCCTGGTTGCGTTTGTCGGCCGGCCAGCGCTCGCGGGCCGCCACGATCTCGATGTTCTCCGGCAGACTCAGGTCGTCGTGCTCGATCTGTTCGGCATGCCCGAGCAGCCGGGCTGCCAGCCTGCGCGCCAGGGTAGCCTTGCCCACGCCTTCCGGGCCTGCGAACAGCAGCGTTTGCGCCAACCGTCCGCGCGCGATCATTTGCTCCAGCGCCGTCGCGACATGCTGGTTGCCCCAAAAGCCCTCAAACATACGGCGCGACGGCCCTCCAGATCTCGGCCGCTATGGGTTCGACGCCGGCGCGGCCATCGATGACGCGGAAGCGCTCCGGCTCGCGCGCCGCCAGCGCGTGATACGCCTGGTATACCTGACGATGGAATTCGAGCGATTGCTCGTCCATGCGCGTCTCGCCGTGCGGCTCGGAGGCGTTGCGGGCGTGCGCCCGCGCCAGGCTGGTCTCGGCGTCGATATCGATGAGCAGCGTCAGGTCCGGAACCAGGCCGCGGCAGGCAATGCGGTCGAGCGCCATCACCGCGTCCGCTCCCAGCCCGCGCCCGCAGCCTTGATAGACCAGCGTGGAATCCGTGAACCGGTCCGAGAGCACGATCTTACCGGCGGCTAGGGCCGGCATGATCCACTCGTCCACGTTCTGCGCGCGGCAGGCGAAATACAGCAGCATCTCGGCGGTGGGTCCCAGCTCCTGATTGGCCGCGTCCAGCAAGATGCGCCGGATCTCGATGCCGATGCGCGTGCCGCCCGGTTCGGCGGTCTCCAGCACTTTGCGGCCGCACGCGCGCAGGCGCTCGGCGAGGAGGCGCATCTGGGTGGTCTTCCCTGAACCGTCCATGCCTTCAAATGTCAGGAACAAGCTCCGTTTTTGCATGCGGAAGCTTCATTGTCCTACAGAGGTGGGGAACTGCGCGACCGGATTGCGTAGTATGCCGATGCCTTCGATCTCGACTTCTACGACATCGCCCGAGTGCATGGCACGGGTGCTGCCGGGCGTCCCGGTATAGATCACGTCGCCAGGAACCAACGTGACCCAGCGGCTGATCCAGCTTGCGATGGCCGGACCATCGAAAGTCAAATCCGCAGTCGATTGCTTTTGGACGACCTCGCCATTCAAGCGTGTTTCGAGCATCAGGTTACCGTAGTCGAGACCCGTTGCGATCGCCGGACCTAGCGGCGCGAACGTATCCGCGCCCTTCGCGCGCCACCATTGCAGGTCCTTGCGCGGGCCATTCTGCCAATCGCGCTCGCTCACGTCGTTGCCGCAGGTGACGCCGAAAATCGTCCCGCGCGGGCCCATCACGATTACCAGTTCTCCCTCGAAGTGGACGTTGGCGGCGTCTTGCGGGATGACGATCGGGCCGCCCGGGTGTTGCAGGGCGCTCACCGGCTTGTAAAACATCTCCGGACGGTCCGGCTGCGGGCGGTCTCTCAGGTGGCTCTTGTAATTGCGGCCCACAGCCAGAATCTTGGACGGCTGGCACGGGCAGAGTAGCTTCACGCCGCTAAGCGGATGCGTGACGCCAGTCGGCTCGTGCGCGCCAAACAGGTCCCCGCGGATCTCGCGGACGGTCGCGGCCTTCGGAGCGCCGTCGAGAATGCCGTAAGCCGTGACGGAATCCTTTTGGAATCGAATGTATTTGGTCAATGCTCAATTGTAGCCGGTGGGGCAGGGAAGCCGCCGCCCCATAGGCGTTAAGATAAGCGCACAAGTTGGTTCTCCAGCAGGCCGGAATCAGCGGCCTCGTACGCAAGCCGACGGACGGCCGCGAGCCTGCCGTTAATCGTGCCCGGCGCAAGCTGACGTGATTCCAAGTGAATTCGGTAGCGAGCGACGACGGCTCAGTTGAACAAGAGTCTCGGCTCGGAGCAGTACCAGGCGACGAACTCATCTATCGGGTGGCGGTATCCTCTCTGGGATCCCTTCGATGGCAGGCCGTTGAGAAACGCCGATCTTGCCTGGTCCATGTCCCCGAAGTGGAGTACGTGGCGATATCGTCGAGGGTCGACGGCGCTACACTAGGAACGAAGGTAGGAGGCCATCGTGGATGCCTTGGCTGAGAAACTAGACGCTCGGTTGCGCGAGTGGAAACCGGAGACCGCCGCAGAGGCCAGGGGGCGCATCGCCGAGGTGATAGAGCTGGCCGATCACGATATCCTTGACATCGCGCGCCCGCGTGCCGCCGAACAGGAGGTCCTCGACCTGCTCGATGAACCCCCAACCCGGTGAGATCTGGCTGGCGGATCTGGGACTCGCTGCAAAGACGCGTCCCGTCGTCATCGTCTCCCGCCAAGACCCTGACCCGCCGCGGTTTCTCGTCTTGTACGTACCTCTCACTACCCAGCGGCGAGACAGCCTGTATGAGGTTCCGCTGCCGCGACTTCCGTTCCTTGATCGTGAATCGGTAGCCAATGTTCAAGGATTGGGATCTCTGCCTACCGTGCGTCTTGAACGCAAGATTGGCAGGCTTTCCGCAGGGATAATGGAGCAACTCAAGGACGCGCTGGCTTTTGCGCTGGACCTTGAACGCGCTTCCGAATAAACAGTCAGCCAATCCATTTATAACGCCCATGAGCCTGGCGCCCCGCGACGGCTAATGCTAATAGCCGCGCCCCTTGTCCACCACGTTGCGCAGCGGCTCGCCCTTGCGATAGCGCTCGAAATTGTCCAGGAACAACTGCATGGCGCGCTGCTGCCAGTCTGGCGTGTGATCGGCTGAGTGCGCCGACAGCAGCAGGTTGTCGAGCGCAAAGAACGGATGGCCCGCCGGCAGCGGCTCCTGGTTGAAAACATCCTGCGCCGCGCCGCCGATGCGCCTTTCGCGCAACGCTGCGATCAGCGCCGCCTCGTCCACCAGCGGTCCGCGGCCTACGTTGATCAGGATTGCGCCGGCCTTCATGGCGCGCAGTTCCGCTTCCCCGATGAGCCCGCGCGTCTCCGGCGTGAGCGGCGTGCTAAGCACTACGTAATCCGAGCGCGCCAGCAAGTCGCGCCTGCGCTCCGGCCCGTCCGCGCGCCCTATGCCGATCACCCGCAGCCCCAGCGCCTCCCCCCGCCGCGCGACGGCTTTGCCGATGTCGCCCAAGCCAATCACCCCCATGGTCTGGCCGGAGACTTCGACGGTGTCGAACTGGTCCCAGACGCCGGCCTCCTGGCTGCGCACCATGCGGCGCAATCCCTTGGCGAAAAACAGCACCGCCGCGATTACGAACTCCCCTAGAATTTCGCTGAAAACCCCGCGCGCGTTGGTCAGCGGCACGGCGCTGGCGGCCAGTTCCGGAAAGAGAAGCTCATCCAGGCCGGCCGACCGCGAATGGATCCAGCGCACGCGCGGCGCCTCGAGCCACACCTGCCGCAACAACTCCCGGCTGCCGGTCCAGTTCAGGATTACGTCCGCCTCGGGCGCGGCGTCGGCGAAGGCCTCCACACGGTTTCCGGCGGCGATGCGCACCCCGTCGGGCAGGGCCTCCAGCATGGCCAGCAGAGGGTCTGTGGGATCTGTCAACACTAAAACTATGCTATCGTCCATGAGGAGCAAGCTACCATGTTCGACCTCTCTTTGGAAGTGCTGCGCGTCGTGGAAGATAGCGCCATCGCCTCGGCCCGCACCATGGGGATGGGCGATGCCCAGACGGCCGACCACGCCGCGGTGGAGTCCATGCGCCAATGTCTCGATACCATCGCGATCGACGGCACCATCGTGATCGGCGAGGGCGAGCGCGACGCGGCGCCCATGCTCTTCATTGGTGAGAAGGTGGGATCGAGCAAGGATCAGCCGGGCGCGCTCTCGGTGGATATCGCGGTCGATCCACTGGAGGGCACCAATCTCTGCGCCACCGGCGCGGGCGGGGCTATCACCGTGCTGGCAGCTTCGGAACGCGGCGGATTGCTGCATGCGCCGGATTGCTATATGGAGAAGATCGTGGTGGGTCCGGCGGCCAAGGGCGCGGTGGACCTGGAGGCCCCCGTCAAGCACAACCTGAAGGCCATCGCACGGCGGCTGCAACGCGGGGTGGACGATTTGGTGGTGGTGGTGCTCGACCGGCCGCGGCATCAACAACTGATCGCCGACATCCGGGAAGCCGGCGCGCGCATCCGCCTGATCGGCGATGGCGACCTTTCCGCCGGCATCGCGGCGGCTGTCGCCGGCACGGGCGTGCACGCGGTCATGGGCTCGGGAGGCGCGCCCGAAGGGGTACTTACCGCGGCGGCGTTGCGCTGCCTGAACGGCGAGATCCAGGGCCGCCTGGTGGTGAAGGACGACGCCCAGAAGGAGCGCATGCAGGCCATGGGAATCCGCGACACGGGAAAGATCTACACCACCGGCGAACTGGCCCCCGGACGCAGCATCGTTTTCGCCGCCAGCGGCGTGACCGACGGCAACCTGCTGAAGGGCGTCCGGTTCTTCGGCGACGGCACGCGCACCCAGTCCATCGTGATGACGCACACCCCGGCGCGCGTGCGCTTCATCGACACGGTACATTTGGAGAATAAGCCGGACGTGAAGGTGCGGTTCCGGTGACGGCATGCTCAGCGACAAATTGCGCGAGTGCGGCGTAGTTGGGGCGGGCGGCGCGGGATTCCCCACGCACGTGAAAGCCGCTTCGCACGTCGAATTCGTAATCGCCAACGGGGCGGAGTGCGAGCCGCTTATCCATAAAGATGCCGAGCTGATGAAGCACTTTCCGGGCGAGATCCTGTCCGGCACCGCGGCCATGATGGAAGCTACCGGCGCGTCGGCGGCCAAGTTCGGGATCAAAACGAAAAACGCCGAGGCGCTCGACGCGCTTCAAGCACAGGCGCCCCCGGCCAACATCGAGTTCGTCTTGCTGGGCGATTTCTACCCGTCGGGCGATGAATTCGAGCTGGTCTATGCCGCCACCGGCCGCCTGATCCCGGCCGCCGGGCTGCCGCTGCACGTGGACTGCGTGGTGAACAACGTGGAAACGCTATATAACGTCCACCAGGCCGCGCGGGGCATCCCGGTTACGGTGAAATTCGTTTCCATCGCCGGCGCCGTGAACCGGCCCACGTCTTTCTGGGCGCCCATCGGCACTCCTTTCCGCGAATTGCTGGCGCTGGCGGGCGGCGCGAGAGTTGCGGACTTCGGCGTATTCGTTAGCGGCCTGATGATGGGCTCTCTGACCTTCGATCTGGACGACGTCGTCACCAAGACCACAGCCGGCCTGATCGTCCTGCCGCGCGACCATTACCTGATTACGCGCCGCGACCGCTCCCAGGCGCAGATGAACCACATCGGCAAGTCCGCCTGCGACCAGTGCAGCTACTGCACCGAATTCTGCCCGCGCTACCTGTTGGGCTACGAAGTGATGCCGCACAAGGTCATGCGCAGCCTGGGCTTTACGCTGACGGGCTCGGCCAACTGGAACCAGTGGGCGGAGCTTTGCTGCGCCTGCGGGCTGTGCACGCTGTACGCCTGTCCCGAGGATCTTTACCCGAAGGAAGCCTGCGACCAGGGCAAACACGATCGCCGCGCGGCCGGACTGAAATTCGGGCAGCAGAAACCGGTCCAGCCGCACCCCATGAAGGAGTACCGCCGGGTGCCCCTGAGTATGTTGCGGAAGCGGCTGAAGGTGGAAGAGTACGAAGCCGAAACGCCTTTCGAGCAGCTTGACCCTCGCCCGGCCTCCGTACGCATCAAGCTCCAACAACATGCGGGGGTGCCGGCCAAACCGGTGATCGGGGAGGGCGCCGCGGTGAGCAAAGGCCAGACGATCGGCCGCGTGGAAGCGAACGAGCTGGGAGCGTCCATCCACGCCAGCATTAACGGCCACGCGCGCCGGATCACCGGCGAATACATCGAAATCACGGCATAGAAAAGCTGGAATATGGCAAAGAATTCCATAGGGATGGTCGAGTTGGGCAGCATCGCGGCGGGCTATCAGGTGTGCGACGCCATGCTGAAGGCGGCGGACGTGGAACTGGTGCTGGCGCGGTCCATCTGCTCCGGGAAGTACATGGTGATGGTGCGCGGCGAAGTGGGCGACGTCCAGGCCGCGGTAGCCTCCGGGAATACGGCAGGCAGTTTTTCGGTGATCGACTGCTTCGCCATCGCCAATCTCGACGAGTCCATTTTCCCGGCCATCAGCGGGAGCGTGAAGGTGGAGCGCCTGGACGCGCTGGGAATCCTGGAATCGTTCTCGGTGGCCTCGCTGATCGAAGGGGCCGACGCTGCGGCCAAGGCGGCCGACGTGCAGTTGATCGAAGTGCGGCTGGCCATGGCCCTGGGCGGCAAGGCGTTCGTCACCCTGACGGGCGACGTGGCAGCGGTGGAAAGCGCGGTGGCCGCGGGCGCCCAAGCCATAGCGCAGAAGGGGCTGCTGGTGAACAAGGTGGTGATTGCGCGGCCGCGGCCGGAGTTGTTGCATGAAATGATATGACAAATGATATGACAGGCCCTTGAATTCGGGCTGTAATAGGCTTACATTGAGACTGGAGGCGGAGTTTCAGATGAAACTATCTTTTGCAGTGCCACTTTTCCTGGCTGTGGGCCTGGCGGCTTTCGCGCAGCAGCCACGGATGACTACCGTCGATCCGGACAATGGGAAGGCTGGTGATGAGATCACGGTAGCTGGGGAGAATTTGGAAAAGGCGCAGGTCGCCAAGGTGTACCTGACGGATGGGAAGAACGATACCGCGCTGGACTTGACGGAGCAAACCGCCACCAGCATTAAGTTCAAGATCCCAACGAAGGCCACCGCCGGCCGCTTCGCCCTGATGCTGCTGACCACGGGCAAAGAGCCCAAGCTGATCGAGCAACCCGTCAAGCTGACTGTCGAGTAGCGATCTCGGCACGGCTACGCATCAGTGCGTCCGCTACGTGGCGCGGCGGTATGGGGAGGAGATGTAGCGGCGCGATTCGCGGGCGGCCTCGGCCTCCGGCGCGTACACCATAGCCTTTTTATACGCCTCGACGGCAAGGCCGTGGCGTTGGGTGAGATCGTAAATCTGGCCCACCCGCATCCAGGCCAATACGCCGGTGTTCAAGTCTACGTCACCGGCGTGCGCGGTCACCTTCTGCATATTCGCCAGCGCGGCGTCCAGGTCGTTGTACCAGAACTGGATGGTCCCCAACTGGTAGTAAATCGACTCCCACGGCACCCGCGCATAGCCCGCCGCCCCCTGGGTCTTCAACTGCGCAACCTGTTGGACGGAGGCAATGGCCTTCTTGCCATCCCCCAGCGCCGCGTACATGCCCGCCTGCTCGAAGCGCAGCAGGTAGTTGCGTGGAAAGCGGGCGATCAGGCTTTCCACCAACGGCAGGGCCTTGGCCGTCTGGCGTTCGCGCCGATAGATCGCCGCCAGAAAGATCTGGGCGTCGACGCGATTCAGCGTGCCGTTCGCCGCCACCTGCTCCACGGTGCGTATGCCGCGATCCTTGTCGCCGTGGAAGCCGATCAGGAACCCGAACATCTTGTAGAAGGACGGCAGGCTGCCCACCACGTAATCGTGCAGGCCCTGCACCAGGCGCGCATCCACGTTTGACGGCTCCAGTTCGCTCACCCGGTTATGCAGTTTGCGCGCGGTGGTGGAGTCGTGCAGGGCATCCGTCCAGGCCTTCTGGACCAGAAAAAAATAGTTCGCCCGCAATCCGTAGGTGATGCCCATGGCATAGAGCGCGCCGGCGTCGTTGGGATTCCGGCGCAGTCGCGCCTGTTCCAAAACCATGGCCTTTTGGATCTCGCCCAGAAACCGCTCCTGGGTCTCGGGCGGCGGATTCAGCTTGGCCCGGCGCAGCAGGGAATTATTGCCCGTCACCAGCTCGCTTTCGAGCGCGCCATCGCGATACATCTCGCTGAAAACGACCGTCTCGGCGGCGTGGTTGTGCAGGTCGGGGTCGTTCGGATCCTTGGCGATGGCCTGGTCGAAATCGGCCAGCGCCTGGTCGAATTCCAGGTTGTAGAAATGGCCGAAGCCTTCGTCCACCAGACTGTTTCCGGCATACAGACGCGCGGCGAGGCAAAGGGCTGCGGGGAGAGTGGCTCTCAATGATTCTATTATAAGCCGGGTGGATGGTGCTAACGGCGCACGGCGGCGCGGTGCCCTGCTGTGGTAACGTTCTACGATCTGCACCGGCTGGCGCAGTGAGCACGTGGCCGGCGCGGCCTCTGTATACTAGAAGCGAGTTGCGGATGACGACCTCAGGTTCCATTGGGACCGAGCCAATGCAGAGCATATCGCCCGCCATTCCGTAAAGCCAGACGAAGCGGAGCAGGCCATCCTAAACGATCCGCTGGACTTGAACTATGAAGTCATCGACGGTGAGGAGCGTTGGACAGCGCTCGGCCATACCGATAATTTTCGGGTCCTTCTGCTGGTCTGGACCGTGCGGCGGGATGCCTTACGGATCGTCACTGCACGGGCCGTTGGAAAGAGAGCGCGGGACACTTATTTGCGCGCAAAGGGATTGTTGACATGAAGAAACTCATCGTTCCCAAGTTCCCAACCGAAGCTGAGGAAGCAGCATGGTGGGACAACCACATGGATGGAGTTGAGGAGAACCTTCTGGAAGCCGTCCAGGAAGGCACTGCCGGCCGGGGCACCGCGCAACGAGTGCTCCGAGAGGCGCGGGAATTGAAAAGCGTCACGATTCGCATGCCCGGGGCCGACGTCAATCGCGCAGAGCGGCTGTCTGCAAAGAAGGGTTTGAGTTCCGAAGATTATCTGCAGAGTCTTTTGCATGAAGCTCTGGAACGCGAGGAGGCTCGAGATACGGCGACGCGGTGACACGGCGACGGGAACGGCGCGCACTACTCCGGCCGGGCATCGGAGACGACGATAGCCTGGTCGAAATCGGCCAGCGCCCGGTCGAGTTCTATTACAAGCCGGCGTGGATGGCGCTAACGGCGCACTTTGCGCATCCAACCGCCCCAGGCAACACCCGCGCGGGCCGTCAAAACACCTAGCACGATGGCTACCGCCATGCGGGTCCAGAACTGGCGGGCGCCCGGTTCCACCTGTGTAAAGACGTTGCGCACCCAGTCGATGTCGCTGGGAACGAAGAATGGGAAATACGCCGATCCGAAGACCCAGTTGCGGGCCGCGGGCGTCATCAGGAAATCGGCGAATGGCCACTGCACCGCTGCCAGGGCGATCACGAAAATGGGGGCCATGACCGCGGCTCGCGCCCAATAGTTCCAGCGTTGCCAGTAAGGGCGCGTCAGATCCAGGACGAAGGCGGGCACGATGATCAGAATCGGAAAATCGGGCGGCACGAAGTGAGTCACGTGCTGGAAGACGGGGCCCAGCTTGGGCTCGGCCGGGAACAGCGGCAGAATCCATACATAGAGCAGGTTCAGCGTCGTGTATATCCCGGCGACGGTGGTGCCGGCCCAACGGTAATCCGTCATGCGGTACAACGCCGATAGAAAGAAGCAAACGCCCAGCGCCATCAGCAGGTAGAACAGCGCGCTGTGCATATAGTTGCGCGTCAGGAATTCCTGGAAAATGCCGAACGAGGTGACCAGCAGGAAGGTGTAGGTGTACAGCATAAGCGCTTGCAGCTTCGTACGCAGTGCGCCTTCCGCCTGGCTCAGATGACCCATGATCAGCAGCAGCGTTCCGATGCGGATGACCAGCATGCCGAAAATCAGCAGCACATGCGGCGGGCTGAGCACCTTCACGTCCAGCCCGTAAGCGGCGTGCCACCAGTTGTCGAAGGGCGCCGAGGTAATCATGGCCACACCACCCCAGGCGCAGACGAACGCGCCAAACGGCCCGCGGAAGCCCCACATCCGTACCGAGCCGGCCAGCGCCGCCGCCGAGTGTCCGAACGAGTTGGAGAGGATCAGATAGCCGCACGAAATGCCGGCCAGGACGCCGCACAAATAGATCAGCATGTGTGGGGCGGTCCAGAAGGTGTCGCGGCCGATGCTCTTGTGCCAGGAGATGTCCCAGATGCCTCCGATGGAGGCGGAGGTGATCGCGATGACGCAGGTCGTGATGTACCAGGGGACGGACGCCGTACGTTCGGCGGCGTGCTCCGCCCAGGTGATTGTAGCGCTGTGAGCCATTAGCTTCAGTCTACCTTAAGCGACGCGTGGACTCGGAGAAAGTGGATGGTTACTCTGGCGGCGGGTCCGAGAATACGATCGCCTGGCGGAAGCCGTTGGTCTTGATGGCCGCATAAATAACGCCAGCCGTCAGCCAGATGCCTCCGGCCACTAGCGCAGGCTTGTGCAGGCTGGTCCAGATGGCGAGACAGAACACGAAGCCCAGCAAAGGAGGCAGGAATGCGCCCAGCGTCTTGCGTTCGCTGCGCAGGAAGTAGTGGATGAAAGCCGCCGCGTTGACGCCCATGAAACCGATGATGGCGCCGAAATTGAGCAGCTCCGCACCGAGTTCATAAGTGATGGCGAATGCCCCGGCCAGCGCCAACACGCCCACGAACAGCACATTGTTGCGGGGAATGCCGTGCTTGGCCTCGATGGCGCCGAAGAAGCCGCGCGGTATGGTGTTGTCGCGCCCCATCCCGTAGAGCAGGCGGGCGGCCCCGAGCTGCGATCCCATGCCTGAACCGATGGTGGCCACCAGCAGAGTCATATTCACCATGTGGAAAAGCAGCGGCCCACCGGCGCGGCCGGACACGTAGGAGAAGGCCGTATCGACATCAGGATAGGACCGAAAGTCGGGCCAGATCAGTTGTCCGGCGTAGACCTCCGCCGAGGCCAGCACACCGGTGATCAGGCAGGTGAGCACGGTGGCCAGCATAATGTTGCGCCGCGGGTTATGCGCTTCCTCCGACAGCGTGGAGATGCCGTCGAACCCGATATACGTGAGCACCGCGACCGACGTGCCGGTTGAGATTCGGCCCAGGCTGAAGGTTTTCGGATCGTAAAAAGGCTGCGTGAAGGAGACCCCATGCTGGTGCATGATGTAGCGCACGGCGGCGACGAAGAAATACACGATAACCACGCACATGGCCAACACCAGCACTTCGTTGGTGCGCGCAGTGGCCCGGATGCCCCGCAGATTCAGAAGCGTGAACAGCACCGCGAAGAACACGGCCCAGCCCGCGTAAGGGATCTCGGGCACCAGGTTGATGGCCGCCTTGCTGCACCAGATGGTACAGATGATCGGATTCAGGATGTAATCCATAGCCAGGCTCCATCCGGTGACGAAGCCCAGGCTGGAGTTGATCTCGCGGCCCACGTAAGTGTAAGCCGAACCGGCGCTGGGATAGGCGCGCGCCATGCGGCCGTAGCTGATGGCGGTGAACAACATGGCGACCATGGCGATCAGCACCGTGGTCACCACGTGGCCGTGCGCCACCTGGCTGACCACACCGAAGGGCGGCATGGGCGCCGTGGGCTGGATGAGGATGATTCCGTAGAAAATGAGGTCCCACAATCCCAAGGCGCGCTTAAGGCGCGGGCCTGCGTCCGAACTGGCGGCACTCGACATGGAAGTCTCGATTGTGACACAACAGAGGTGAGGCTTTGGGAGACCTCCCGTGTTGGGCGCGCGCTGGCTCCAGGTGCGGCAGTTATTATTGCGGCGGGTACGGTATAGAGTTACGCGCGGCGGCGTGCTGTTTACGGCGGCCGTGGTGCTGGTTGGGTTCGCCGCCGTGGCCTCGGCGAACAACCTGCTGTTCCTGATCCTGGCCACCATGCTTTCCACGCTGATGGTTTCGGGACTGGTGAGCCGCCTTTGCCTGGCCGGACTGGAGCTGGATTTCCTGGTCCCCGAACACGTCTCGGCGGGCCGCACCATACCGGCGAAACTCTACGTGCGCAATGTCAAATTCTGGATGCCGTCGTTCTCCATCCACGTGTTGGGCGTGGACCAGGGTGCCCCGCCAGTGCTGCAATCGCCGGTGTATTTCCCCGTGATCCCGGGGGGCGCAACGCTGGAAGAGACCGTGCAAATCCGGTTTGCGCGGCGCGGCGAATACCGGCAAAACCACTTCGCGTTCCATACCCGGTTCCCGTTCGGATTTCTGGAGAAGACCGCGCGCGTGGTGTTGCGGCGCGAAGTGGTGGTTTATCCGTGCATCGACGCGCAGGCCGGATTCGAGGAGTTGCTGGCTGACCTGGCGGGCGAAATCGAGACGCATTACCGCGGGCTGGGGCGGGACTTTTATCGCATACGGCCGTACGAAGCATTTGAAAGCGCGCGGCATGTCGATTGGAAAGCCACCGCGCACACCGGCGACTTACAGGTGCGCGAGTTTGCGCGCGACCAGGAGCAGACCGTGGAGCTGTTTCTGGATCTGGAGACGCCGGACGGTCTCAAGGAGTGGTTCGAACACGCGGTGGATTGCTGCGCGTTCCTGTCCTGGCGGCTGGCGGGCAAGGCCGTGGGAATTCATTTCCGCACGCAGGATTTCGATTTTCGGCTGCCGGAGGAAGGCGATATCTATACGATTTTGAAGTATCTGGCGGTGGTGGAAAGCAAGCCCGGGAAAGCGCCGGAAGCGCCGGCGGATGAGACCAGCTTTCCGATTGTGCTGACGGCGGCGCCGGGAAGGTTTGGGGATTTGGGATGGGCAAGGGCACGGGTGATTGGCCCGGAGGGTTTGGGAGCGGCGGGAACTGGGGCGCCGGAAAATAGCGAAGGAATAGTCTGATCGGCGCGTGGTTAAGGTATAATTCGGTACATTTACACGACGCCGATGACGCCGGAGCACGACCGCCTGGACCTGGCTAACCAACTGTTTTCCGACGCGCTGGAATTGCCCGCCGGTGAGCGGCGGTCCTTTGTCCAACGGGAATGCGGGGGAGACACAGACCTTTGCGGAAGCGTCCTGAAACTGCTGGCGCGCTTCGAAGGTCTGGGCAGCTTTCTGGAGACCTCCGCTGGCGGCCATTCAGAACTGTCCCCTGGCGAAATGCTGGAGGGTCGCTTCCGTATTCTCGAACTCCTCGGGCGCGGCGGCATGGGTGAGGTCTACCGGGCGGAAGACCTGACGCTGGGCGAGCCGGTCGCCCTGAAGCTGGTGCGCGCGGAATGGCGGTCGGATCCCGCGATGCTGGCCCGCTTCCGCGACGAGGTCCGGTTAGCCCGCCGCATCTCCCATCCCAACGTCTGCCGCGTCTTCGGCTTTCGCACATGCTCTGTGAACGGCCGGGATCTGGCGTTTTTCGAGATGGAGTATCTTGACGGCGATTCGTTAGCCAAGGCTCTTTCGACGCGCGGCAAGCTCGACGCGGCTTCAGTTCTGCGGATTGCCGGAGGTGTTGCCGCCGGCCTGGACGCGGCCCATCGCGAAGGCGTGATTCATCGCGATCTAAAGCCGGGCAACATCTTCTTGGCCCGAGACCGGCATGGCAGCGAGCGCCCAGTGATTGCGGATTTCGGCTTGGCGCGCAGCGTGGAAGGCGGCGAAGGGAACCGCACGCAGAGCGGGCTGTTGGCCGGCTCGCCCGACTACATGGCGCCCGAGCAATACCTCGGCGAGCCGTCGACCACGGCCGTAGATATTTTCGCCTTGGGTCTGATCGTCTTCGAGATGGCAGCGGGACGGCGCCCGTATCCGCCGGAGAGCATTGTGCGCTCCGCGGTCCGGCGCATCATGGAAGAGCCTGCGCCACTCAGCCGGGCCGCGCCGGATTGCCCGCGGCATTGGGACCGGGCTTTGACGCGAGCACTGGCTCGCGATCCCGACCGCCGCTATCCCACCGCCGCCGCGTTGCTGCGGGAACTCGAAGAGCGGCCGTCGGCGGTCACAGCGGCGTTTTCGGCGGTGCGGGCCCCACAGGTTTCCAGGCGATCGTGGCTAGTGGCGTCGGGGGCGGCTGCGGTGTCGGTGGCCTCTTTTCTCGGCGTCTCACGCTTATATAAGAGAAAGCTGCCAGATGCGCCGCTAATTATGTTGACCCCGCTCAAATCCGCCAATCAAGCCAACGCCGCGGCGCTCGATCTCCAGATCGAGAAAGGTCTACTGCAATCGGCATATGCGAGGGTGCTGGACGCCGGCCAGATTCGCGACGCCTGGAGGCGCATGGGGCGCAAGTCCGGTTTTCCAGCCGCGCTGGAGCCTCGCGACGCCCGCGAGATCGCGCTGCGGGAAGGCGCTCAGTTCGTGCTCTTCGGAAATCTGGAAATGGTCGCGGACGACTGGGTAATGAGCCTACGCCTGGAGCTCTTGGGCAACGCTCCCATGTACCCACGCGACAAGTTTTCCGGCGACTTCTCGGCCGAGGACGATCAGGGTCTGTTGCGGGCGGCGGCGAAGTCGGTAGACTGGGTCAGGCGCACGACTGGCGAGTCGGCGGACGCGATTATTGCGCGCAGCCGGGTGCCGGAAGCCGTTACTACTAAGTCCTGGCCCGCGCTACAGGAATACACGCAAGCCGAAACCATGTGGCGCAGGCAGCGGTCGGAAGGAAGATGGGTCGAAGACCAGCGTGCCGCCGCCGAACTGCACCTGAACCAGGCGCTGAAACTGGATCCCGATTTCGCGCTGGCCGCGGCAAGGTTGGCGGATATTCAGGTGCAGTCCGATCGGTTTGACGAGGGTTACGCTAACTACCAACGGGCCGCCGGCATCATCGATGCATCTAACCTGACTGACAGGGAGTCTCTAGATACGCGAGCCATGTTCGCGCTCGATACCGGTCAGTACGCAGCCGGGGCACGAATTTGCGCGCGATACGCCGTGGAATTCCCGAAAGACGCGCGACCTTTGTTTCTACAAGCTTCGTGTGTGGAACATTTAGGCGACCGAGTGGCGGCACTGCACCTGACTGACCAAGCCATCGAGAGAGACCCCAAGTCCTACCCAATTGTAATGGGGCGGGCCATCCACCTGCTCTCACTGGCACGGTTTTCCGAAGCCCAACTGCAGTGCGATAGGGCCGCCGAGATTTACGACCTGGACTGGACCGATCATGTCCGCGCCGCGCTGGCATTTGCACGCTCCGATATGGCTGGAGTCTGGCGCAGCTTCGAACGAATGAAACGCTTCGGCTCCGTACCCTACCGTACCCGAGCGTTTACGCTGGAGGCTTGCCTGCGTGCCGAACAGGACCGCTGGGGCGACGCCGCCCTCCTGTTGGAACAGGGCTTGCAATTCGATCTTGAGAACGGCAAGCCGCTAGAGGCTCAGTTCGCCAAACACCGTGCTTTGGCGCTCGTTCACTTACACCAAGAGAAGCGAAGTGAGGCTATCGAGTCTTGCAACCGGATTCTGGAAAAGAAACCCGGCCGGCGAATGGTCTTGGAGACTGGGGCCCTGCTGGCACGCGCTGGCGACATGGCCGGCGCGCGGCGATGCATTCCGGACGGCCTGCCGAAGGATCCGCCTTCGGCCGCGCCAGTCGTGCTTGCCGCCGGTGTTCCCAAGGAGCTAAGGGACTGGCCGTACTACTGGCGCCGAGTCTTGCTCCTCTGGGGCGAGATGGCCTTGTATGATGGCGACGCGAAGAGGGCCTTTCGCTTGTTTCACAGCGCTCCCCCTTCAGACACCACGCAAGAATGGCCGGGAGGATTAGTCCGGGCATCGATCCTCTCAGGAGAACGAGATATCGCGGAGGGTTTGTTGCGCGCACTTCTCGCCAACCCAGCTGCGTATTGGCTCGTAGCTGACATTAGCGGCCCCGGCTTTTTTCGCGGAGCGCTGGCCACGGCTGAAACATTTAAGGATTCATTAGGTAATTGGGCTTCATGGAACCAAATCTTGGAAAAACCAAAATGGGGTATCCATTTGACTCAGGTGACCCCAAGATGTAGTATGGCGGTCTATGGAGGATTACCCGCGAAATCTGGCCGAATTCGAAGCCCGCTTCTCGAACGACGCGG
>Ga0302326_10006301_pt1 | contig 26638 bp, 12 predicted proteins | sample Palsa_T0_3_FD_202264 | JGI IMG/M metagenome (GOLD analysis project Ga0302326, IMG submission 202264) | Peat permafrost microbial communities from Stordalen Mire near Abisko, Sweden - Palsa_T0_3 | ecosystem: Environmental > Terrestrial > Soil > Palsa > Peat permafrost | place: Sweden: Abisko... | reverse complement strand
CGAGCAATTTGCTCCTCCAGCAAATCGGGATCCGGCTCGGTAAAGTCCGGAGAGCAGCAGAGCATCGGCATCTGAAGTCGGTGCTTTTCCAACGATGCTTTGGTTTCCCGCAAGAACGCTTCGTTATCCTCAAGAAACCCGGAATAAAACTCGAGCCCGTCCACACCAAGTGTCGCACCCATTTCAATCCAGTCATTGAGGGTCATCGTGCGGTGAACGCACAATTCGTCCATATAACATTTTGGGAACGCTGCCAACTTTGGTTTCATGATGGTTCCTACGACGGCAGTTACTTATTCGTCTGGGTCTTGCTTCTCTCAAATGTCAATACGACGGAAATGATAATCATCAGCCCAAGAATGCTTTGTTGAAAATACGGGTCGATACCAACCACATTCATCCTTCAACATTCCGAAGAAAAATTCTGTTACGAGTACTTTGCCTTAAAGCGAAACACATGAGAGGCCCAGAAGATTCTGGCCTCTCATGTGAAGAGATTTCCATCGACCGTTCAAGTTGGACGAATTGAGGAGCTGCTCCAGCACTGAAACTCCAAGAAAAATTTAAATGGCGCTAGGAATTAAAGCCGCCGTAAGAGGCGGTGAGCCAAAAGTCGCTTTATGTGAGAAGGATGACCATCCGAGCTATCTGTTCAACCATCGGGAAGCAACATTGTTTGCTAATAGAGCGCGTGAGTTATGTAAGTAACTAAATGTGTGTTCTTTACAAAGTGAGCTGAGGAGATTAGGGCGAGAATTGTTTCGCTTGAACCGTGCGCAATCGCTCGCTTTGGAAAACGGCTCCCCAGAGCTTGCCAGATTCATACGTCCAGGGCTCAAGCCAATCCCGAACCACGATTATGTCACTGTTTCTTCAAATTCCCGGCGCTCCTTTCTCTCCCGGCGATCCTCAGCCAACGCCTCCGGGTCCGGTCCCTCCGCCAGGTGAACCGCCTCCCGACTCGCCTCTGCCGACACCTCCATCACCGACGCCTAATCCAGTTCCGCCGATCGAACCATTGCCTGAACCGGCCCAAATCTAGCTCGAATACTCAATATAATTGACCGGCCTACTACGGTGCCCATAACGCTTCTGGCACGGGTAAGTCGGCGGCTCTTCTGACGATCATTCTTTATTGTCTCGGGGTCTTTACTGCCATTTTCGCCGGTCTCTACGTCAGGCGAACAACTCAAGAATGGTCAAGTTTCTGGGAGCTCAAGTCTTACCCCGACATGGCCGAGCGGGAAAAAGTCATGGAAGGTCACCGACTGCTCCTTGGGGTAGCAAGATGGTTCGCGTCTGGGGCAGATATTCGGATAGGATGCGCTCGACTCCTAGAATCGTAAGCAACCATGGAGTGTAGTTACAGGCTTTGGCTAAAACACTCTTCGGCAGGGGGCATGAGCGCGCCGCCTGAATCTGGGTTTTGATCTCGTCAAGCAGCGAACGTTTTCATCAGGGAGCTATTTCGTCCACTTTGGTGACCGCATATTCGGCGTAACCGCCGCTGTGTGAACCGATGTAACCATAAACCGCATCGCCCGGTTTGTATTTTTCAACATTGCCGCCGATTTCTTCGATTGTTCCGGCGATCTCGCAGCCGAGATTCCTTCGCTTCCTCATCCATCGCTCTCCCCATTTACAGATATCTTCCAGGATCGGCACGATGCTTTTGCCTTCCTTTTTCAGCGAAATGAACTGTTGCCGGAATGGTCATACCTAAATTCAGCGCCAACCCGTGGAAAAAAATATGGGAGAGCCCGATTCAATGGGGCGACTTTCTCGCAAACGAGAATCGCGTTCATCGCGATCCCGGTACACCACATCTATGAAAATCCTCCTTGGTTTGATCGCTATCCTCTCCGTAGCGTTAGTCCCCGCACCGGCCGAAACGGCAAAGGAACGGGCTCACGAAAAAATCGTGGCTGAAGCTCCTCCGACCGACAGCTCCGAACAACTCGCCGCACAACAGATTGATAAGTCCTACGCCAGCCTCAAAACTGCACTGTCCGGAATGATCAAGTCGCGCAAGAAGGGCGACCTCAATGCGTTCGCGCTCTACAAGCAGCAGGCCATTGATGCACTCAACCTGTTGAGCAAGCAGGCGTCACTAGCCATCAACACAGAAGCTGCCGAGAAGGCGAACGAGATCAAATCCGGCACGATGCCGACGCCGACCCCCACACCGACTCCCGAGGCCACGGCCACTCCGACGCCTGAACCTTCGGCCACTCCGACGCCCGAACCTTCGGCAACGCCGACGCCTGAACCTACGGCTACAGCAACCCCAGACTCGACTGCAACTCCGGAATCGACGCCAACCCCAGAACCAACCGCTACACCCACTCCGCAATAGCCAGTAGGTGGACCGCTTGGAGTAGACCTCCCTGTCGATCTCAGTTAAATCGTAGACTCCGGAGAGAAATCGTTGGTTACCGGTGTACGTTTCAATTGAAAACGTGCGAGATGGCGCATCAAAATTTAAAAGGCGATGCCCCGAGCCGTTGGCCTTCGACTGACAACCGGGAACTGGCAACTGACAACTTCTTCTGCTCGGAGAATATTGACTTTCAGTCGCGCCATGGTTATACAGGTACTTTGGCTATTATCAAATTTTGACTAAACTCCGGCGCGGAACGAAAACCTTCCGCGTCATAATGAGATGAATATTCAAAACTCCAAGACCCTCCTTGTACTCGCTGCCGCGCTGAGTTTCACCCCGTTCGCAAACGCACAGATCAAAACTTTGAAGGACGAGACAGCCCCGCCGCCGGCATCGATGGTCGGTTTGCCGGGAGCTAGCCGTTTCGGAACTGATCCGTTGCATTTATTGCAAACGGCAAAGGTGAAACAAGAACTCAAGATCACCGATGATCAGAGTGCCAAAATTGCGAAAGTGGCCAATAAATACGATCAGGAAGCCGCTTCCAAGCTTGGCAGTGTGCAGTTGCAAGGGTTGAGCGGTCAGCAAAAGATCGGGAAAGAACAGGAGATTCGCGACACCGGTGACAAACTGATCGAGTCGTCCCGACAAGAAGTCTCTGGTATTTTGAATCCAGATCAATTGAACCGCCTTAAGCAAATCTTGCTCCAGGTCGATGGCGCAGACGCGCTCCAGGATAAGGAAGTCGCAAAACAAGTTGGTATAACTCCTGAAGAATCAGCGAAAATTGAAAAACTCCAGGTACAAACCAGCGCGCTCGTCCGCCACAGTCTTGGGGTGCAAAACAACGGCGGCGCAAACCAACCGCAATTGCTAGGCGCCAATGTCCAGACGGCCGACAAAATCAACGATCACGCCCAGGAACAGTATCTCGGGGCTTTAACTCCCGACCAGAAGCAGAAACTGGCTAAGCTTCGCGGGGCGCCATTTACGCTTGAGCGAAGCGACGTGGTGGGAAATTAAGACGCTCCGCGCCGACTTGAGTGTTTGCGCCATTCAATCCTGATCCCCGTTCGGTTCCTTTGCTTCCTTCTGTTCAAATCCTCTTCGTTTGCCTCCGTAAGCCGTGAGAGCTGAAAGTCGTGAGGGCTTTTTGTTTCTTTTTGTTGCCAAGCGGAAGCCCCTTCGGTTAGTACGCGATTCTTTTCAGTCACGTCTTGCGTCATGTTTAATCCGAGAATTTTCAGCTGCATTCTGCTGCACGTTGCTGCCTGTAGCGCAATCTCGGCCGCGACTGCGGCCGACAATTCGGCGTTCAAACCTGGAGATGCGGCGCCAATTTCATCCAGGATCTCCCTTGTCCACCTTGGGAGCATTGATTCCTTTACGATCACCGAACAAGGAACTTTGGCAGGTCGGTTACTGCTCAATGCGTTAGAAAACAACGACCCGACGGAAGCTGGAAAGGCCAAGGTCGTCTACCATGCGATCGTTCCAAAAGAGCATTACGGAGGCGAGTACACCGCTCTTGAGTGGTTTTGTGACTACTTGTTGGGCACTGAAGCGGATCGGCAGACCCAACTTGCCGATCGCTTTCATCACAGTTTTTTCGATTTCTTTGCAGACAACGACTACGCAAACCTCAAGGAGTATCTCGGGCGAAAGTATAAGCTGAAAAAATTCGCCGATTCCGGAACTGACGATGGCAAGGATCGCCTGAGCTTCCTTGAGGACTTTATCCTGTTCAACAACCCCCGGCGCGAAGAATGGGAGCAGACCAGCAAGATCATTGACTGCCTGAAGATCCAACCGGGAACGACGATCGCCGACGTCGGAAGCGGACCGGGTTACTATACCTTCAAGTTCTCCGCGCTCACCGGAGCATCGGGCAAAGTGTACGCCATCGACACCGTCCAAAACCACCTCGATTACGTAAGAAACGTTAGCCAGAAGTTTGACCTTCGAAACATTGAGACCATCAAGGATCGAGCGGATGCAGCCGGCCTGAATCCTGACACGGCGGACCTGGTCTTTATGTGTTCGCTCTATCACATCATCTACACGACCTCGACCGAAGAGGTGAAGGACCGTTTTGTTAGCAGCATTAAGGACGCGTTGAAGCCGGATGGTCGTCTCGTGATCGTCGATAATGCCGTCGTGCAAAATGGCCAACTGCCCTATCACGGCCCCCATATCGCGAAGGAACTCGTCATTGGGCAACTCTACTATTATGGTTTTGACCTGACTGAGCAGTACCAGTTTATTCCCCAGCGGTACGTTTTGGTGTTCAAGAAGCGAACGTGATCCTGAGCCAGATTCTGGACGCGGCAAGAACCGGCGAGCACGCGGTCGGTGTCGGCGCTGCGTTGGCTTCTGCCGCTTCCTGGGCTGTCGGAACAATCCTCCTGAAAGGGATCGGAGAGAATTTTTCGCCGTCCGCAATGACGCTGGTCAAGAGTCTGTTAAGCGTACTCCTCCTGGCGATCAGCTTGATCTTTGTCGGATGGACGAGAGTTCCCATCTCTTCGTCCGGTTGGTTGATCCTGAGCGGCTTGATCGGCATCGCCGCTGGCGACACCTGCTTCTTTGCCGCACTACGCCTGCTCTCGGTACACCAGTTGATTGTTTTAATGATGCTCGCACCGGGAATCACACTGATTATGGCGATTCTGTTTCTTGGCGAGATGCCGAGCCCGATCGCCTGGCTGGGAATCGCCATGGTCTTGTTGGGCGTCGCTCTCACACTCGCAGCTGACCTTCATCACGGCCAAAGCCCAGAAAGAACTCCAGCCGGCCTTGTCTTTGGCCTGCTGTCAATTCTCTGTATGGGCGTTTCAGTCATCATCGCGAAGATCGGTCTCCACGCGGTGCCCGCATTGGAGGCGACGTTTCTGCGGATGGCAGCAGGGTTTGTCGGCATTTTTGTCGTCGCGGTGGCAAAAAGGGAGGTCAAAGGCTGGCTGGAACCGCTTCGGCACCGCGGCTTGAAATGGCGCTTCGCCGCCGCTGTCGCAGTCGTGACATTTGGAGGTTTTTGGCTGGCTTTGTTTTCGGTGAAGCGGCTGGACGTCTCCGTAGCGAATACGTTGCTCGCAACAGAGCCTCTCTTCGCCCTGCCTTTGTCTGTCATTTGGTTGCGGGAGCGACCCGTTGCGTTGGCATGGAGCGGAGCGGCGGTCGCGTTCCCCGGCGCTCTTTTACTCGCGTTCAACGCCTGACGCCGGACGGCAGGCAATTCCTTAATTTCTTGACTTGACCATAAATTCCAAAACGATTCTACTGTCCTTGGTTCGATTTCATTTTGTAAACTGCCCTTGTTTCTTCCTTATGAATACCACCGTCGCCTACGACGCCAGCGTCTCGGATACTCTGATGCAAAACGCTCTGAATCGAGTCACTGACTTCAAACGGTTCCGCGAAGAGGGATTAATATGCCGGGACGGTGAGTTTTTCCCTTCTGTCCATTATCCCCCAATCACGATGTACAGCGAGGTGGGTGAAGATGCCCTCTTCGAGTCCTATACACTGCCTGAGGATCGGAAATTGGACGTCTACGCGCATATCCCGTTCTGCAAACAACGATGCGTCTTCTGCCATTATCCGGTGATGCTTGGGAAAAAGCAGGCTGAGATGGATCAATATCTGGCGGCGATGGAAAAGGAGATGGACATCTACATGCGCCGTTTGGGCATTGACCGCATTAAGGTTCGTTCAATCCTCGTCGGAGGAGGAACGCCTTCGTACCTCAGTCCGCAACAGTTGACACATTTTCTGAACTTCTTTACGCGCCGCCTGGACCTTTCGGAATGCGAACAATTCAACTGGGACGTCGATCCATCCACACTCGTGGGAGAGGAAGGACTCGAGCGGCTCAGAATCCTCCGCGATTATGGTTCGGATCGACTAACACTCGGGATTCAGTCCTTGGACCCGACTGTTCTCGATCTCATGAATCGGCCGCACGACAAATCGGTCGCGCTTGAAGCCATTGAGAACAGTCAGAACCTCGGGTACCAGACGAATATAGAATTTATCTTTGGCCATCCGGGAGAAACTCTTGCGAGCTGGGTGGCTAGCATGCGCGAGGCGGTGACACTCGGTACTGAAGAGATCCAACTCTATCGGCTGAAAGTGGAGGCCTATGGAGATTACCAGGCGCCAGTGAAAAAACTCATCGAAAAGCGACCGGACAAAGTCCCGTCACACGATGAGGCGATCATGATGAAACAGTTTGCGATCGATATCCTGGCCGAAAACGGTTATCGGGAAAATTTGCGGCGGGTTTATACAAGAGAACGGAAACACTATTCCTGTTACGCGCATAACCAGTGTTGCATGCTGTACGATGAGATCGGATTTGGCCTGACAGCATTCAGCAGCCTGCGCGATCGATTCGTCCTGAATACGCAAAACTTTGGAGAATATTATCAAGCGATCGAAGAAGGACGTTTGCCGTTAAATCGTGGCCTCGTTCGCGATTTGGACCAGCAGATCCGCTGGGCGATCGTCCTGCCGCTCAAGAATCGTGACGTCTACAAAAAGACTTTTCAACGGCTGACCGGCGGAGGATCGCTGAATCAACTGTTCAGGCCGAAAATTGAGCGATTGAAAGCTTATGGATTATTGCAGGAGAACGAACGAAACCTTGGTCTGACTGAGCTGGGAACATTCTTCGCCGATGAAGTTGCGCATCAATTTCATCATGCAGACTACATCCCGCATCCACGTGAGGCGTATGCGAGCGGGCCGCTGAACCCTTATCATGACACCGATCCCTTCGCCGCGGAACCGGTGGAAGCAGCGGCTTGCGCAACGGAGTAGGGCGACACGCAGGCACAGAGTCAATGAGGAATGCAACTGCCGCGAGCCGCAACACAGCTGCGCAAGACGCCGATAAGAGCGGCACGAAAGAATTTCCTGCGCAGATCTTCCCGACCTTTTGGAATCGCGCCACGCTATCGGCTTGGCTTCAGGCAAAAGATGATCCGCAGCAAAAACTCTTTGACGCAGCCCGCCGTGCCCGGCATACCGCGTTCGGCGATCGTGTCATCGTCCGCGGGTTGATGGAGGTTACAAATCTTTGCCGGGTCAACTGCGAATTCTGCCCGATGCGTCGCGACAACACGCGTCGGAATACGACCTTCGAATTGAGCGAGGAACAAATCCTCGAGACAGCCGCCCGAATCAAAGCGTCAGGTATTAATATCGTGTTTCTGCAGGCTGGCGAAGTCAAAAGGACGACGCAGATTGTCGGAAACATCCTCCCAAAAATTCGAGCGATATTTGGTGGAGTGGTTGAGCTTCTGCTCTGCCTGGGAAATAAGACTGAAGCGGAATACGTTTATCTCAGGAACCAAGGCGCCACGAGCTATATTCTGAAGCACGAGACGAGTGATCCCAAGCTGAACGAGAAGCTGCGTCATTCGTCCTTTGTCAACCGAATCGAAGGTCTGCGGACGCTGGTGCGCACAGGATACAAGGTGGGCACAGGAACGATTGTCGGTTTGCCCGGGCAAACCATTGAGAGTCTCGCGGACGATTTACTGCTCGCGCGCGACATTGGCGCGCACATGGTGAGCGCTTCGCCTTTTATCCCGGCGCCCGATACCCCACTCGCGGATCATCCACCGGGTGACGTTGATAGGACTCTAAACTTCATCGCCCTCGCCCGCCTGATGAATCCTCGCTGGCTTATCCCAAGCGTCAGCGCGCTTGAAAGCCGCAAAAGCGGTGGTCAGACGGCAGGCCTTGCAGCCGGCGCGAACGTTCTGACGGTCAACTTCACGCCGGTCAATGAGCGCGGAAACTACCTCATTTATGGAAAGGACCGTTACATCGTTGGCAACGATTATGTGAACGAGATCGTTGCGAGGTCAGGCATGAAACGGTCAGAGTCGGTGTTTGTCTGATTTCCGGCGTATCCGGCCGGATAAATTCTCTTAATCGGTCTCATCCTCATCGTCGTTGTCACCCTCGATCTTTGAGCGTCATTGGCTAAAAACAGTTTGCGCCGGAGCGACCGCGCGGGTGTATTTGCCCGTGCGTGAAAGGACACTCCCCTTGTTTCCGGACGGTTCCAGGATTGAGCTGCGCGTCACGCTCGACTGGTCCAAACAACAAATCACGTTCGATTGGAAACTCAATCAGACCGAACAAAAACTGGCGCATGGCGCTGTGCGGTTCGCTGATGGGTTGCTTCGATGGCGCATCACAAAGGAAGGCGAGGTCGACAATTTCCATTGTCTCCTCTCGCGAACCGCGATTGAGAGCGCCGTCGAACACATTGCGCGCCATCTACCGGTCGCAAAGCGCGACGTCACATTTTTTGGCCGGCGGTTGAACCGGACGTTGAATCAATTGGAAACAGAGCGCTTCGGCAAAATCCGGGATCCCTGGGAGTACCTTGCGGAGGAAGTCCTGGTCATGGGCGAAGAAATGGTGATCGGTCGGTCGACTCCAGACCCGCCACTCGATGATCTGCAATTGCCGTTGGAGACCGTTCATCTGCTGGAAAAAAGAGTGCGACGGGAGGAAAAGAAGCGACTCGAGTTGGAAGAAATCCAACAGCGCGTCTCCGAATCCAAGTTACGAGAACTGAAGCGCCAGAAGGAATCTGGAAAGCAGCTGGCAAAAAGCCGACCAGAGGATCTGCCGGCCCAGATTAAAAAACCGGCGGCGCCGCTGCCCAAGGTACGAATCGAGATCGCAGCTGCAGAAACGCCGTCGTACGATCTCTTCGGCACACATGCCGGGATCGACAGCTTTCTAAAGATCGAGCGAGCGTCGCTGATGTGGATCTCAAACCAGTCGGACGATCTGCTTTGCCTTCCGTATTGTGCGATCGACCATCTTGAATACCAGGTCCGTACAGCCCTGCGAGTCACCGGGGCGCTTCGTGGCCGAGCCCTTCTGTCGGATGAAGTTGGTCTGGGCAAGACGATCGAAGCCGGACTCGTCCTGAAAGAATATGTCACACGCGGCATGGTGCGCCGATTTCTAGTGTTGACGGTTCCCTCCTTGATCGATCAATGGGCTGAAGAGCTCGAAACAAAGTTTTCCCTGTTGTGCGCGACCAGCAATCAACCGCAGTTCCGTGCGGATCCTGAACGATTCTGGACGGAACAGAGTGCGATTATCGCTTCCATTCACACGTTCAAACAGGAGAACCACCTTTCTCTGGCGACACGCCGCCCATGGGACATGGTCGTCATCGATGAAGCGCATTATTTGCGAAACCGCACCTCAAAAGCGTGGCAAGCGGTCAACGCTCTGCAACGGCAGTTTCTCCTCCTGCTCACCGCGACCCCAGTCCAGAATTCGCTTGAAGAGCTTTACAATCTGGTCACGCTTTTGAAGCCCGGGCATTTGCCTTCGCCCAAAGAGTTTCGCCAGCGATTCGTCAACGTCGACCGGCCGTATGAACCGCGCGAGCCGGAACAACTGCGCCAGTTACTTGGACAGGTAATGATTCGGAACACCCGAGCGAATGCGAACATTCAAATGCCTTCGCGTCGCGCCGAGACGGTGCTCTACCAACCAGAACCTGACGAAGCCGAATTTTGGGAGGAATGGGATCGCGAGCTCCGCGCCGCTCTCGGAGGCATGCCGCCCGGCAAGGCCAGCTTGTGGGGGCGGTTGCTCCTCCAGGCGGTCGGAAGCAGCCCGGCCGCGTGGCTGGAAGCGTTGACCAAATTTCCCGATCCGAAACTCGTTCAACAATGGCGAACCCGTGCGTCGTTGAACCGGAGCTGGGAAAGAAAGACCGCGGTCCTCCCGCCCCTTACCCAGACCGACGGCGGCCTTGTGATTTTCACCCAATTCCTTGCGACCCAATCTGCACTCGCTGAGAAACTGGCAGCGAGCGGTGTAAAGGCCTGGATACTGAACGGCCAGACCCCGGCTCCCAAACGACAGGGAATCGTCGAATCGTTTCGCGACCATGGTGGTGCGTTGCTCCTGACACGGAGTGGGACGGAGGGCCGCAATCTACAGTTCTGCCACCGGCTGGTGAACTTCGATTTGCCGTGGAACCCAATGGAGATCGAACAGCGCATCGGCCGTCTGCACCGAATTGGCCAGGAACAAGTTGTTGAAATCTATAACCTTGTGCAGGCGGGAACGTTGCAGGCGCATTTGCTTGAGATTTTGCAAGAGAAGCTGAATTTGTTCGACTTGGTGGTCGGCGAGACCGGGCTGATTCTTGGTGATCGCTTTATGAGTGAGGATTTCGAAGAGGAAATCTTCCGCCGATGGCAAAGTTCAGACGGCAACGTTGCCGGGGCTCTCCAGACCCTCGGGGAGGAACTCAGCCGGGGCCGATCCGATCTGGAAAAGATTAAACAACTCGACGAGACGTTGTTTGCGCACGATTACGAAAGCATCTGAGCGTCCGAATACGCAATGAAGTTTCCGAAGATACCTCCGCGTGCCGAACATTTGATGGACTTTTTTGAAGAGGGTCTCCTTTCTCTGGGGGCGGTGTGCGAACGGTCATGGCACGATCGCCTGGAGATCCTGGCGGAAGGTGAAGCTGCGCGGCTTTGGCGAAAAGACGGCGATTTGTTTTCCGGCGAGCTTAATTTTCGCAATGCCGGTTCTGCAGACACGGGCAATCCCGAAGTTGAGGTGTTTCCCGGTTGCCCGCTCACGTTTCAGCTGGTGGAGTCGCTCTGGCATCGTCTTCTCGCTCATTCCCGAGTTTATCTCTCCGCGGGAATCGGCGGAAAGGCGCCGACCACAGAGGTCGCGGCGAAACTTTGGCAAGCGCAATTCGGCACCCGCACCGGTTGGCAGGCGAGCCCGTTTCTCCCTGCGTGGGCGTACTCTGTCGTGGCAGCGGTGCGCTGCGAGGTTCAGGCAATCGATCAGAGCTGGAGCAGCCATCGCCTTGCCTTTACTCTCCCGGAGGGTGATCGGGACAGTACTCTGGAGTTCGCGCTCGATCAAATGAACCCCGTCGAACCGGTGGGCGAAAAACCGGATTGGCCGACGTTGGATCTCGCGGCTGTGTCCGGTTGGATTGGCAGGGCACTGAACACCGACCTCGCGCCTGAACTCACCAAAATCAAGGAACGGCAGGAGCTCTTTTTGCGCCGGGAACTAAACCGGATCGACGAATACTTCGAGAACTATGCTCGGGAATTAAGTGAACGGGTCGGCCGGCAGCGAAGCGAAGAATCGATCAAGCGTTCCGCGGACCGACTGGAGGCTACGCGACTGGAACACAACCGGCGCCGAACCGATCAGATCGAGCGGCACACGATTCATCTGATCCCCCACGTCGATGCCCTGCTCACAGTGGCTGAACCCGGCTTTTCCACAAAAGTGAACTGGCGAGCCGGACGCGAGGAGCGATACGTTCCGGCGCTGTTCGTTCCAAGAACGCGCCGCTGGCATTTGAAAGGCGATTCAACATAAAAAAGAAGGAGACGGATAAACCACAGATTTCACAGATCACACAGATGAGTGAATCAAGGAGTATGGCGGTGGCACCCCTCAAATCTGTGTAATCTGTGAAATCTGTGGTTTCAAATGCGTTCGGACCCAAAGGCGAATCCGGCGATCTGGTTCCTCGCGAATTCAATTGCGGCGGCCTGGATTGGATCCCAAACTCCAGACACTCAAATGCCGGATACCTTAGAGTCCAGAAAACCGTTCGAAGTCGGGAAACTGATCGAGTTAGCGTACTTGGTCCTGATTCTCTTCGCCTTCAGTTGGGCAAAAGAATTTCTGCTGCCAATTGTTCTCGCGATTCTTATCAGCTTCTTGCTGGCACCGGTGGTCTCTCGCCTCGAACGGTGGGGATTTCATCCAGTCCTGGCAGTTCTCAGCGTCGCGACATTTGCCTTCGCCCTCCTTGGAATCCTCTGCACGACGATGTCCATGGAAAGCCTGGATCTGGTCAACTCCCTTCCGAAATACCGCAATAATATTCATGCCAAATGGGCCGCGATCCAACAAGGACCGCCCGGCCCGCTCAACCGGGCCCTCCGCAATATTGGCTCGCTCGTGGACGACCTAAGCAAAGTCTCGGCACCTGCCGGTTCTGCGCAACCCCTTGCCCCGGCGAAGGTTCAAATCGTGAGCGGAGCCGACAACACGTTAGCACTCGTCAGAGACAGCGTAACACCCATTTTCGGTCCTGTGGCCGAGTTTGCCGTTATCGTAGTTCTCGTGGTGTTTATCCTTCTCGAGCGAAAGCGATTTCGCGATCGGTTTCTCCGGCTAATCGGACATTCGCGCTTAGCCACAACGACCCTCGCCGTCGATGAGGCCGGATCCCGAATCAGCAGTTTCCTCATGGGGCAACTGCTGGTCAACGGGGTATACGCCCTGGTGCTCGGGATTGGGCTTTCCCTCATCGGTATTCCGAACGCCTTGCTTTGGGCGGTTCTAACCCTCGTGTTGCGGTTTCTTCCTTACGTTGGACTCTGGATATCAGCTTTCTTCCCGTTGGTTCTCTCGATCGCGATCTCGACGACCTGGAAAGAACCGATTCTGACCCTCGGCCTTTACGCCTTTCTCGAAGTGTTCACCAACAATGTGGTCGAACCCGTCGTTTTGGGCGGTAGCGCAGGAATGTCTCCTCTGGCGGTCATCGTGTCAGCGCTTTTCTGGACCTGGCTTTGGGGCCCGATCGGTCTACTGCTGGCAACGCCCCTGACAGCCTCGCTGGTGGCGTTGGGTCGCTATTTTCCGGCTTTCCACGTTTTCAGCGTTTTGCTCGCAGCGGATCCACCCACACCACTAGAAACGAAGCTCATTCGCTTCCTCACTGAGAACCGGCTTTCGGAAGCGAAGGCGTTGATCCACGAACAGGGAGGAATGCAGCTTACCGTAGAGCTAGCTGAAGAGGTGATCGTGCCGGCCATTCGAGCGATTGAAAACGATCTTTTCCCCGGAGCGACCGCTCATCAAATGAAGTCTGGGATTTACGACCAATTGCGCGAGTTGATCGACGAGTTAACTGTGTCGATCCCCGCAGACACCCCGCACCAACTGGAACCGGATAACACGGCACTGGAAAAACCAGAAATCGTCATCGTGCCTTTCCTTGGCGAGGGCGACGAAGTGGTGGGCAAAATCCTTGCACGGCTTTTGGAAGCTGAGGAGATCCGCGCCAAATTGCTTTCCTGGCGAACTCTGCGGGCAGAGAAGGTCGAACGTCTGAAGGAATTAGAAGCAAAACGGATTGTGCTTTCCGCTATCGAGTCAAGGTCGGCGATCACCGTCGGCAAAATGGCTCATTCCATCCAGCAATTAATCCCCGGCGCTCTGATCTTTGTAGGCCTTTGGAGTTTGCCGAGAGAAGGCGCGGCGCGATCGGTTCGGAAAATCAAGGAGTCTTCGGGCAGCATCGTCTACACGAATCTGAACGAAGCGGTTCGAGGCATCACTTCCCTCGTTTCAGCGGACGACAAGGAGGGAGTTACCGGCGTCAGCGCCGGTGTCGGTGGGGGAGGCTAATTTCTCGAGCTTTTGAGTGCACATTGAAGGATTAAGCCTGAATTCCGAACTTGAAACCACAGATTTCACAGATGACACAGACGAGAGGATGAAGAGTCAGGGTCTTTGCCCAGATGCTTTTGTTCCAGTAGAATTCTTGTCACTGTCAACTGGCAACTGACAACTTCCTCAAAAGCTGATCCTGACTCCGCCAGTTACGGAGTTTGAATCGTAGTTCTCGCGGCCAAGCTGACCGTCGTAGTTGAGGTAGGTTGAAATGTTCGGTGTCCATTGAATCGTGACCCCGGCGCTTACGACCGCGCTATCGGGACCTTCGTCGGAGCCCAAGAAGGTCGCCGATGGGCCGGGGACCCCGGCAAAGCCGGCAGTGATCGGAATTGCAGAATACTTATACTCGTGTTCCCAAGTCGCTTTGAGAGATGGCTCGACCAGGATCTTTCCGATTTGCCATTGGTAAAAGACTCTGAATCCCACGTCGCTCCGGAGCGACTCAGCGGAGTCTGAATGGATCTGCATGGGCGCGAGCGAACTTTTCTCGCTGAATCCGTCCACCTGCACGTCGGTATATTGAAGCGAGGCAATCGGACCGCAGCTCAGAGCACCAAAACGGAAATCGTACCCGCCGCTGATAAAGGCACTCCACTCCCCTCCCTCGGTGCCTCCGGTGGCGAGTCCTCCAAGGCCGGCGCGGCCCGAATCATAGTTGTTGTGGCCGCCGTAAATGGCGCCATTGAGATAAAGCCCGTGGTCGGACCAAGTCGCGTACACCCCCCCTCGGCCACTATCGACATCGATATGACCACTCGGATTGAGATGGGTCCAGGTATGCGAGTATTCGCCCATCACGCCAATCGCCAGTTGATCTGTGATCCGGTAATCGAGGCCAAGGCTGACGCCGCCAGTGGTGAAGTTGTACCCCTTGGCATTCCCATCGGCGTCCACACTGACAAAGTCCCCGGATCCAGTCACCCACACGCCCCAGCGGTTTTCAGCTCCGGGCTGGAGGATCGGTTCCACGACCGCTTTGGAGGATTTTCCGTCCGTGTCGGCTCGGTCCTCCAGATTCACCGTCGCGCCGTTGACCTTCATATTGGAACTGAACCCACTGGATCCGTTGTGGATATCGTCCAGCCGGCCTTCCAGATTCAATTTTTGAATGTTCGCGTTCGAAAAAGTAATCTCATCAAATGCGGTCAGGCCATCGGGCGAGATTTTGTTGAAGTCTCCTGGCAGATTAGCAACAGGCTCCTTCTCCAGGAAAGAGATGAGAGTCGCCGCTCTTGGATCGAGTTGCACCGCGTCGAGCAGGTTCGCCGCCGCGCGTTGGTTCGGAGTGAACGCGAAGGAGGCAAAGTCCGTGGTCGTTACCACCGCCGGGGGCGTGTATAGTTCGAGAAACTCGAGAGTTACCGAATTGCGCGCGTAGACCAGGTCGATGGTATTAAAACCAGCCGCGAGAGCGAACGGATTTTGAAATTGAGCAAACCGGCCAGTCACCACTCCGCCGGTATTGACCAATGTCAATTTATCGCCATTTTGGGGTTGATACCCCAGGTTGAGCAGTCGCAACGTGCCATTCAGAGCGGCACTGCCAGCGACGTTGAGAACGTCGAATTGGCCCGGTGCGCGACCCGCAATGTTGAGCTGCAAGGTACCTCCGATGTTCTGGGTGTAATTGCCTAAGACGTTGATTGGCTGAGGGTCAGCTCCCAGAACGCCTCCATTGACAATGACATTACCGGTGCCAAGCGCCAGCGCATTATTCACCAGCAGCGTGCCCGAGTCGATGATCGTGCCGCCAGTGTAGGTGTTTTTGCCACTCAGAATCGTTGTTCCCGGGCCGTCCTGAATCAGGTTGCCCGGGCCGCCGATGGCCGTGCCAAAGGTGGTGGTGCCGGAACTGTCAAAAATCAATGTGCCGGCGTCCACAAGATTCCCGACGCTCCCACCGGCGTTCAATTGCAGAGTGGCGCCCGGCGTGATGTTCACCAGCGGGGTCGTCAAAACGGCACCGACGGCTAATGTCCCAGCCAGAATGTCGGTCTCGATCGGGGCGTCCAGCGCGCGATCGATCGTCCAGGTGCCGCTGCCTTGCTTTACCAGAGAGCCACTATTGGTCAGAGTTCCGACGACCGCCAGACTCAACAACTGCTGGCCGGCGCCATCGAGAATCAGCGTCGAACTGGTAGTCCCACTGAGGACCAGATTGCCACTGATTTTGCTCCCGGTGAACAACTGCACGATATCCATCGTGCCACCAAGGGTCACATTGCCGTTGATCACCCCGGAGTTAATAACCGTCGCGGTACCATTCGGGCTGCCCGAGATGTTGTTATTTAGCGTTCCGGCATTATTTAAAATGCCTCCTGCAACGAAGGTCACTTCATTGGGCAGTGTCACGCCCGCCTGGATCATCAGCGTACCGTTAAAAAGCTGCACCAACCCTGAGCCCAGGGCGTTGGTGCCAGCCGCCACCAGCGTTCCTGAGACAATGTTCGTCCCGCCGGTGTAGGAATTGTCAAGGTTGGTCAGCACGACCGTACCCGTATTGTCGCCCTCGTTGACCGACAAGCCGCCCTCACCGGATACCAATCCCATGTAAGTGGCCGTGGTATTCGCCGCCGCGGCCAGGATGTTGACGCCGTTGAGAGCGGGAATAACGAGGTTGACGGTACGTGCGGTGGTGAAGTCAGCGCTCGTTTCCAACTCGCCGCCGTCCAGGGTCAGCCCGCCGGCCGGATCGCCAAGATTCGTATCGGTGCCTACACTTAAGGTTCCGCCGGAAATCGTCGTGCCTCCACTGAAAGTGTTTTCGCCCGCAAGGGACAGCAGGCCCGGGCCGGCCTTGTTCAGGCCACCCAGACCGACGATTGGCGCGTCGATGGTCGCCGTCACGCCAGTGTCGGTCGTGATCATTGCCGTTCCCGTCGGGTGCAGCGCAAAGGCGCCTGCCGCTTCTATGGTGTAACCGTCAACCGAAAATTGCATCCCCTGGAAAAGGATATCGCTCCCCAGCGTCACCGTGCCGGGTGTGGCGGTAAAGATGGCGACTCCGTTCTGCCAGGTTTCATTGGCCGTGCTACCGGCGTTCGTAAAATTGGAGCTGACAAAATTGATCCAGGTACCGGTTCCGCCATGCACCGTGCCGTCATAGACCGTGTTCGACCCGTCCCAGAATTGCGTCGGCGCGCTCGCGGTACTCACCACCAGGTTCACCTGGCCGGAGACACCCGCGTTGACCGTCATGTCCGAAGCGGTGAAGCCCGTCGGCAGTGTCCCCAAGTCGAGTATCAGATCGGTTAGCGTTCCCGTGTAATTGAGGAGTCGATAGGATCCCGACCCGAATTGTCCCCCATTGGTGATGTTGAGCACCCCGTCGAGCGTCAGGTTGCCCGCGACGTTGAGCAGGCTGTTCACCCCCGAACCGATCACGCCCGGTGTGCTCAGTTGGTAGTCGAGGTTCGAGGCAGGGTTAAGCGAGAGCCTGCCTACATTCAGGGTCTGCGCTCCAGGGCCAGGCGCAAGGTGGCCGCCGTCAAGGATCGTCACGCTGCCGGCAATGGTCCCTTGGCCCGCCAGCGTCGCTCCGCTCTGCACGGTCACCGCGGTGTTCCCTAAAACACCGTCGACCTGCAGCGTCCCGGCTGAGATCGTCGTCGCGCCGGTGTAGGTGCTCGCGCCCGTCAAGGTCAACCTGCCAAGGCCGATTTGGCTAAAACTGCCGGAACCACTGACCACGCCGGCAAGGGTCACGGGGCCGCTGCTATTGACCACGAGCGCGGCGTTATCGATCACGTTGCCGACGATGCTGCCGGTGTTGCCCCCATTGCCGATCTGCAGGGTTCCTCCGCTAATCGTCGTACCGCCGGTGTAGGTGTTGTTGTCGTTGGTCAGGATCAGCGTTCCGGGGCCGTTCTGGTTTAGGGCGCCCGTTCCTGAAACAGCGCCGGAGAAGGTTACGACGTCACTGCGACCAAAGGCGAGGTTGCCATTGTCGGTCACGTCTCCAATAATGCTCCCGCTGGTTCCCTCATTGCCAATCTGCAGGGTCCCCGCACTAATTGTCGTGCCCCCACTGTAGGTGGAGGGCGTCACCAGGGTGAGCGTTCCCGTGCCGGCTTTGATCAAAGCCAGAGAAGCCGTCCCGTCCCGCAGGACAGCGCCCAGGATCGTGGAGGAGTTGTCACCCCCCGCGGTCAGCACAGCCGCGACTGAGCCGCCATTGGTCACCACGCCCGTACCGGCCAGGGAACCAATTTGATTGGAGAACCCGTTCAGGTCCAGAGTGCCGGTCACGATAAATGCAGACGCGGGGCTCAGCGCGCCAACGGAAAGTGCTTTCAATGTTGACCCGCTGACGATCGTGGTACTGCCGAGGTAGGTGTTGGTCCCGCTTAAAGTCAGCGTCCCTGTGCCGATCTGGTTTAAAGTGCCCGGACCGGAGACATTACCGGCGAACGTTACCGCATCGCTGCGGTTAAATGCGAGGGCGCCGTTGTCGGCCACGTTTCCAACAATGCTGCCAGTGGTTCCCCCCTTTCCGATTTGCAGAGTCCCGGAACTGATGGTCGTCCCGGCACTGTAGGTGTTGGCAGCGGTCAGCACCACTGTGCCAGGACCAACGACATTGAGCGCGCCACTGCCAGAAATGACTCCTGTGTACGTCGCCGTGCCGGTTGCGGCAGACAAGCTATCGAGGCCTGACGACGGTGCAAGCGTCACCGTTCGCGCGGTGATGAAGTTCGTGGTCGTTTCCAATTCGCCCCCGGCAAGCGTGATCCCGCCAGCCAAGTCGCCCAATGCCGTATCTTGAGACACGCTCAAGGTTGCGCCAAGGCCAACCGTGGTCCCGCCGGTGTAAGAATTATTGATGTTGCTCAGCACCACCGTGCCCGGGTCGTCGCCATCGCCCACCGACAGGCCGCCCGTCCCGGAGATCACACCCGAGAAGGTCGCCGTGGTGTTGAGAGCTGCGCCCAGAATGTTGGCGCCGCTGACACTCGGCACGAGGGTGATGGGACGGGCGGAGACGAAGTCGGCGGTCGTCGCCAACTCGCCGCCGTTCAAGTTGATTCCGTCGGCCGTGCTGCCCAGATTCGCGTCGCTGGCTACGTTTAGGGCGGCTCCGCCTGAGATGGTGGTGCCGCCTCCATAGGTGTTTGTCCCGGTCAGGGTCAGCGTGCCCGGTCCGGCCTGGATCAACGCGCCAGTGCCGGACACGATACCGGAAAACGTAATATCATCGCTGCGGTTAAAGACCAGGTTGCCGTTGTCAACGACGTCTCCCACCATGCTTCCGCTGGTCCCTCCATTGCCAATTTGCAGGGTTCCTCCGCTTATCATCGTGCCGCCCGTGTAGGTGTTTGCTCCTGTCAGGATCAGCGCGCCCGTGCCTGTTTTCGTTAAGCCCAAGGGAAACGTGCCATCCTGCACGACCCCGCTAAAGGTCGTGGAACTGCTGTCACCCGCCGCAAGCACAGCCGCAGCCGAACCGCCATTGGTCACCATGCCGGACCCGGCCAGGGAACCGATCTGGTTGGAGAACCCGTTCAGGTCCAGGGTGCCGGCTACGGCAAATGCCGAGGTCGTGCTCAATGCCGCTGTGGAAAGCGCCTGTAATGTCGCTCCACTGACAATGGTGGTGCTGCCGGAGTAGCTATTAGTCCCCCTCAGGCTCACCACACCGCTGTTCGTCGTGTCCCCGATGGTCAGGCTCCCGGTCCCCGTGATACTCCCTGAAAAGGTGGCATCGCCGCCCGGAGCTGTAGCCAAGGTGCCGCCGCCGGCCTGGATGCCAATCACCCTGGCGCTGGAGAACCCATTGGCGGCCAACAATTCTCCTCCATTCAAGGTTAGCCCGACACCCGTGCTGCCCAGGTTTGTGTCACTGGCTACGCTCAAGATACCCAACGTTATCGTCGTGCCCCCGCTATACGTGTTCGTTCCAGTGAGCGTCAGCTGGCCCAGTCCAGTCTTGTCCAATCCTCCCGTGCCGACGATGGGCGCAGCGATGGTCGCCGTCACCCCGGGATCCGTGGTGATCAGCGCGGTTCCCGTCGGCTGCAGCGCAAACGCCCCTGCCCCTGCAACGGTGTAGCCGCTGACGGTGAACTCCATCCCTTGAAAGTCGATGTTATCCCCAAGCGTCACTGTGCCGGGCGCAGCGCTAAAAATGGCGGTTCCGTTTTGCCACGACTCATTCTCCGTTACACCGGCGTCGGTAAAGTTGGTCGTAAAATTGTCCCACGTGCCGGTGCCCCCGTGGACCATGCCATCGAAGACGGTGTTCGACCCGTCCCAGAACTGCGAGGGCGCGCCGGCCCCATTGACCACTAGGTTGACCTGATTGGCGATGCCCGTGGTCACCGTCACGTTCGAGGCCGAGAAGCCCGTCGGCAATGTCCCCAAACCAAGTGTCAGGTCGGTCAGCGTTCCGCTGTAATTAAAGAGCCGGTAGGCCCCGGACGCGAAATTGCCGCCATTGGTCACGTTCAGTGTCCCGTCGAGAGTCAGGTTTCCCGTCACGTTGACCAATGTATTGACCCCGGAGCCAATCACTCCCGGTGTGCTGAGCTGGTAATCCAGGATCGCGTCCGGGTTGAGCAACAGGCTGCCGACCGCGAGGGTCTGCGCCGTCGAACCCAACCCAAGGTGACCACCGTCCTGGATCGTTACGTTTCCCCCGATCGTTCCTTGCCCGGCCAGCACCGCGCCGCTTTGGACCGTGACCGCCGTGTTCCCCAACACGCCGTTAACCTGCAGGATGCCGGCCGAAACGGATGTCGCGCCGGTATAGCTGCTGGTGCCGGTTAAAGTCAGCGTCCCTGTTCCGATCTGGCTTAAAGTGCCCGGACCGGAAACATTCCCGGCGAACGTTACCGGATTGCTGCGATTAAAAGCGAGGGCGCCGTTGTTGGCCACGTTTCCCACAACGCTGCCGCTGGCACCCCCGTTGCCGATTTGCAGAGTCCCGGAACTGACCGTCGTCCCGGCACTGTAAGTGTTCGCAGCGGTCAGGACCACGGTGCCAGGACCAACGACATTGAGCGCGCCGCTGCCGGAGATGAGACCCGTGTAAGTCGCCGTCGTGCCGGTTGCGGCTGCGAGAATGTCGGGCGATCCACCTGTGGTGAGGACGACAGAGCGCGCGGTGGTAAACCCGGCACCCGTCGTCAGCAATTCGCCGCCCTGCAGCGTGATCCCGCCGATGATGCCCGTGGTTGCCCCGAGCTCCGCGTCGTTGTCCACGCTTACCGTGCCGCCGCCTGATACCAGCGTGCCGCCATGGTAGGAGTTGCTGGCAGTCAGCGTCAACGTTCCGGAGCCAATCTGGCTCACAGTGCCGGTGCCCGAGATACTGCCGGAGTAGGTTGGGGTACCGCTAAGGTCAAACGCGAGGTTGCTGTTGTCGGCCACGATTCCGACAATGCTGCCCGCGGTTCCGCCAACCCCAATCTGCAGCGTCCCCGCGCTGATCGTGGTTCCGCCGCCGTACGTGTCAGCAGCAGTCAGGGCCAACGTTCCGGAACCGATCTGGCTCAGGGCGCCGGTGCCGGAAATAACGCCGGCGAATAGGACAAGAGGATCGGTGCGGTTGAACGTCAGGTTGCCGTTGTCGAGGACGTTTCCAACAATGCTTCCGGTCGTTCCCGCATTGCCAATTTGCAGCACTCCTGCGTCAATGGTCGTCCCTCCCGTGTACGTATTGTTGCCGGTAAGGATTAGCGTTCCAGTTCCCGCTTTGGTAAATCCCAGACTGCTCGTCTCATCGGCCAACGTTCCACTGAAAACTGTGTTCGTGCCGTCGCCGCCGGCGGTCAATGTGGCCGAACTTGCACCGCTGTTGGTGACGCTTCCGGTCCCCGCCAACGAACCGACGCTGTTGGAAAAGCCAGCCAAATCCAGGATGGAATTTACGATGAAGGCAGAACCCGAACTGAACCCGGTCGTCGAACCCGCTTGAAGCGTCCCGGCGCTGACCATGGTTGCTCCCGTGTAGGTATTGTCACCGGAAAGGGTAAATATTCCAGCCCCGGCTTTGGTCAATCCAAGGCTGCTTGTCCCATTGGCCAATGTTCCACTGAAAAGTGTGTTCGTGCTGTCGCCGCCCGCAGTCAAAATCGCCAAACTTCCACCGCTGTTGGTAACACTTCCGCTCCCTGCCAACGAAGCTACGGTGTTGGAAAAGCCACCTAGGTCCAGGACGGAATTTACAGTGAACGCGGAACCAGAACTGAAGCCAGTCGTTGAACCCGCTCCAAGCGTTCCGGCGCTGACCGTCGTTGCTCCGGTGTAGGGATTGTTACCGGAAAGGGTAAATATTCCAGACCCCACTTTGGTCAATCCAAGGCTGCTGGTGGTCCCGTTGGTCAATGTTCCACTGAAGGTTGTGGCCGTGCCGTTGCCGCCGGCGGTCAACGTTGCCGGATTTGCGCCACTGTTGGTGACGCTTCCGCTCCCCGCCAACGAACCTACGCTGTTGGAAAAACCACCCAGGTCCAGGACGGAACTTACGGTGAAGGCAGAACCCGAGCTGAACGCGTTAGCCGAGCCTGCTTGAACTGTCCCGACAGTGACTGTCGTAACGCCGGTATAAGTGTCCGCCCCATTCAGGAGCAGCGTCCCAGCGCCAATCTGGCTCAGGGCGCCGGTGCCTGAGACGTTGCCGGCCAGCGTTATTGCGTTGCTGCGGTCAAAGGCAAGAGTCCCGTTGTCCAGCACATTCCCGGTAATGCTTCCGCTGGCTCCGCTGCCGATTTGCAGGGTTCCCGCAGTAATTGTCGTTCCCCCAGTGTACGTATTGACACCGGTAAGGATTTGCGTTCCGGTTCCCGCTTTGGTAAACCCGAGACTGCTCGTCCCATCGACCAATGTTCCACCGAAAGCTGTGGGCATGCCGGTGACGGTAACGGTCAAAAACGCCAGACTTGTACCGCTGTTGGTCACACTTCCGGTTCCCGCTAACGAGCCTACGCTGTTGGAAAAACCGGCCAGATCCAGAACGGAATTTACGGTGAAGGCGGAACCCAAACTGAATGCCGATGTTGACCCCGCCTGAAGCGTACCGCCGCTGACCGTCGTTGCTCCCGTGTAGGTATCGGTACCGGAAAGGGTAAATATTCCAGCCCCGACTTTGGTCAATCCAACGCTGCTCGTTCCGTCGGCCAACGCTCCACCGAAGGTTGTGGCCGTGCCGTTGCCTCCGGCGGTCAATATCGCCGGACTTGCACCGCTGTTGGTCACATTTCCGCTCCCCGCCAACGATCCTACGGTGTTAGAAAAACCACCCAGGTCCAGGACAGAATTTACGGTGAACGCGGAACCAGAACTGAACCCAGTCGTTGAACCCGCTTGAAGCGTTCCGGCGCTAACAGTCGTTGCTCCGGTGTAGGGATTGTTACCGGAAAGGGTAAATATTCCAGACCCCACTTTGGTCAATGCAAGGCTGCTGGTGCTCCCGTTGGTCAATGTTCCACTGAAGGTTGTGGCCGTGCCGTTGCCGCCGGCAGTCAACGTTGCCGGATTTGCGCCACTGTTGGTGACGTTTCCAGTACCCGCCAACGAAGCCACGCTGTTGGAAAAACCACCCAGGTCCAGGATGGAACTTACGGTGAAGGCAGAACCCGAGCTGAACGCGCTAGCCGAGCCTGCTTGAACTGTCCCGACAGTGACTGTCGTAACGCCGGTATAAGTGTTGGCCCCATTCAGGAGCAGCGTCCCAGCGCCAATCTGGCTCAGGGTGCCGGTGCCTGAGACAATGCCGGCCAGCGTTACGGGGTTGCTGCGGTCAAAGGCAAGAGTGCCGTTGTCGAGCACATTCCCGGTAATGCTTCCGCTGGCTCCACTGCCGATTTGCAGGGTTCCCGCAGTAATTGTGGTTCCCCCAGTGTAAGTATTGACCCCGGTAAGGATTTGCGTTCCGGTTCCCGCTTTGGTAAACCCGAGACTGCTCGTCCCATCGACCAATGTTCCGCCGAAAGTTGTGGAGAGGGCGCCGGTGACGGTAACGGTCAAAATTGCCAGACTTGCACCGCTGTTGGTCACACTCCCGGTTCCCGCTAACGAGCCTACGCTGTTGGAAAAACCGGCCAGATCCAGAACGGAATTTACGGTGAAGGCGGAACCCAAACTGAAGGCTGTAGTCGAACCCGCTTGAAGCGTTCCGGCGCTGACCGTCGTTGCTCCCGTGTAGGTATTGTTACCGGATAGAGTAAGAATTCCAGCACCGACCTTCAATAGTCCAAGAACGCCCGTCCCATTGGCCAATGTTCCGCTAAAAATTGTGCTCGTGCCGTTGACGCCGGAGGTCAACGTTGACGCGCTTGCACCACTGTTAGTGACGCTTCCGCTCCCCGCCAATGAACCTACGCTGTCGGAAAAACCACCCAGGTCCAGATCGGAATATACGGTGAAGGCAGAACTCGAACTGAACCCTGTCGCTGAACCCGCTTTAAGCGTCCCGACGCTGACCGTCGTTGCTCCCGTGTAGGTATTATTACCGGAAAGGGTAAACGTTCCGGTCCCGTCTTTGGTCAATCCAAGGCTACCAGTCCCGGTGGTCAAATTTCCGCTGAAGGTTGTAGACGGGGCGTTGCCTGCAACCGTCAGGATCGCCGAACCCGCAACGCTGTTTTTGATGCTTCCAGCACCCGCCAAAGAAGCCACGCTATTGTCAAAGCCAGCCAGGTCCAGGACGGAACCAGAATTTACGGTGAAGGCAGAACCCGAACTGAACCCGGTAGTGGAACCCGCTTGCAGCGTTCCGGCGCTGACCGTCGTAGTGCCGGCATAAGTGTCGTCGCCACTCAGGACCAGTGTTCCAGCGCCGTTCTGTTTCAGGACGCCCGAGCCTGAGACATTGCCGTCGAGCGTTACGGAGTTGCTGCGGTCAAAAGTGAGATTCCCGTTGTCGAGCACATTTCCGGTAATGGTTCCGGTGGCTCCGCTGCCGATTTGCAGTACTCCCATAGTAATCGTGGTCCCCCCCGAGTAATTATTCACTCCGGTAAGGATCAGCGTTCCAGCCCCCTCTTTGGTAAACGCCAAGGAGCTGGTCCCGTCGGTCAAGGCCCCACTAAAAATCGTGCTGGTTCCATTGCCGCCCGCCGTTAATCTTGCCGAACTTGAACCGTTGTTAGTAACACTTCCGGTCCCCGCCAACGAACCTACGCTGTTGGAAGAACCAGCCAGGTCCAGGACGGAATTCACGGTGAACGCGGAACCCGAACTGAACGCCGTCGTTGAACCCGCTTGAAGCGTCCCGACGCTGACTGTCGTTGCTCCCGTGTAGGTATTGTCACCAGAAAGGGTAAATATTCCAGTACCGGTTTTGGTCAATCCAAGGGTGCCAAGCCCGTTGGCCAATGCTCCACTGAAGGTTGTGGCCGTGCCGTTGCCGCCGGCGGTCAACGTTGACGCACTTGCACCGCTGTTCGTGACGCTTCCGCTCCCCGCCAGTGAACCTACGCTGTCGGAAAACCCACCCAGATCCAGGACGGAATTTACGGTGAAGGCGGAATTGAGACTGAACCCGCTCGCTGAACCCGCTTTAAGCGTTCCGGCACTCACAGTCGTGAGGCCGCTGTAAGTGTTGGCACCGGCCAGGGTCAGCGTTCCGGAACCGATTTTGGTTAAACCAAGCTTACCAGTCCCGTCGTGCAATATGCCGCTGAAACTTGTAGAGAGGTTATTACCTTCCGTCAGCACGGCGCCAACGGAACTGCCATTGGTCACCGTACCGCTGCCAGCCAAAGAGCCGATCTGGTTGGAGGACCCGTCCAGATCCAGGGTGCCGGTAACGGTAAATGCCGAGGTCGTGCTCAATGCGCCGGTGGAAAGCGCCTGTAACGTCGCCCCGCTGACAATGGTGGTGCTGCCGGAGTAGGTGTTCGTTCCGCTCAGGCTAACCACACCGCTGTTCGTCGCGTCCCCGATGGTCAGGTTCCCGGTCCCCGTGATATTCCCTGAAAAGCTGGCATCGCCGCCCGGAGCTGTAGCCAAGGTGCCGCCGCCGGCCTGGATACCAATCACCCTGGCGCTGGAGAACCCATCGGCGGCCAACAATTCCCCTCCATTCAAGGTCAGCCCGACACCCGCGCTGCCCAGGTTTGTGTCACTGGCGACGCTCAAGGTACCCAGCGTTATCGTCGTGCCCCCGCTATACGTGTTCGGCCCACTAAGCGTCAGCAGGCCCAGCCCAGTCTTGTTCAAGCCTCCCGTGCCGACAATGGGCGCAGCGATGGTCGCCGTCACCCCGGGATCCGTCATGATGAGCGCGGTTCCCGTCGGCTGTAGCGCAAACGCCCCGGACCCCACAATGGTGTAGCCGCTGACGGTGAATTGCATCCCTTGAAAGTCTATGTTATCCCCCAGCGTCACTGTGCCGGGCGCAGCGCTAAAAATGGCGGTCCCGTTTTGCCACGATTCATTCTCCGTTACACCGGCGTCGGTAAAATTGGTCGTAAAATTATCCCAGGTGCCGGTGCCCCCATGCACCGTGCCATCGAAGACGGTGTTCGACCCGTCCCAGAACTGCGAGGGCGCGCCGGCCCCATTGACCACCAGGTTGACCTGTCCGGCGACGCCTGTGGTCACCGTCACGTTCGAGGCCGAGAAGCCCGTCGGCAATGTCCCCAAACCAAGGGACAGGTCGGTCAGCGTTCCGCTGTAATTAAACAGCCGGTAGGCCCCGGACGCGAAACTGCCCCCATTGGTCACGTTCAGTGTCCCGTCGAGGGTCAGGTTTCCCGTCACATTGACCAGTGTATTGACCCCAGAGCCAATCACTCC
>Ga0302326_10006300_pt1 | contig 26641 bp, 21 predicted proteins | sample Palsa_T0_3_FD_202264 | JGI IMG/M metagenome (GOLD analysis project Ga0302326, IMG submission 202264) | Peat permafrost microbial communities from Stordalen Mire near Abisko, Sweden - Palsa_T0_3 | ecosystem: Environmental > Terrestrial > Soil > Palsa > Peat permafrost | place: Sweden: Abisko... | reverse complement strand
CCGGGGTTCACGTCCTTCCGGACCTGGTCCTGCGCAGTCCCAGACGCACGCTTCGCGGCCGCCTCCGGTTGCGAGCCAGCGGCCGGTGAGATCGAAATCGAGGTGGCGGACCTTCGTCTCATAGCCACTCATCTGCAGTTCCATGTCCTCCTCGGGAACCCAGAGGTGAACGCTTGGATCCTGATTTCCTGAAACGAGCCAGCGGCCGTCGGTGGACCACGCGAGAGCCAGAATGCCGTTCGCGTAGGGAAATTCCTTCTGCACAAGGTAAGCATCCGAATCCCACAGCGTCACCTTGCCGAAACAGGAACAGGCCAGACATCCCCCGCCTGGATGCCAGGCGATCGCTGAGAGCGTCTTCGGCGCGTCGGGAAAGCGGTGGCGGATGGCGCCTTCGCCATCGATCAGAGTCAGAGCGCGGCCGGCCGCAGCGGCTAATTCAGGACCGGTGTCCCCGGGCCGCCATGCGAGATGCTCGACCCACGACCGTCCAAGCGAGGTGGTTGCGACGTGGCTGCCCGCCTGGGGATCCCAATATTTGACCTGGCCGTCCTGGCCGCCGCTGGCGAGCACCGAGCTGTTCCGCCACGCGAGCGCATTGACGCCTCCCTCGTGACCGGGCAACTCGTGCCGGCGTTGCCCGTCCGCGGCCGTGAATAGGGTGATAGGGCCTGAGGCGGACGCCGCCGCGAGCACCGACCCCTCCGAAGACCACGCGAGATCGATCGCGTAGTCGTCCAGCGCCCCAGCCCAATGCTTGGTCAGCTGCATAGGCAGGCCTTGAAGGCCTCCGTGAGCGCGGTTCTGTCGAGATTCTTTCCTATGAAGACAAGGGAGCTGGTCCGTGAATCCGAACCCCATTCGCGGTCGAATTTCGCGTCAAAAAGCATATGGACGCCTTGAAAGACCAGCCTCTTCGGGGTGCCCCGAACGTTCAGGACTCCCTTCATTCGGTAGATGTCGGCACCCCGGACCCGCAGCAATTCGCTGACCCATTCGTTCAGTTTCTTTGGATCGAGCTCACCCTGCTGGCGGATTCCCACCGAGGTGACGTCCTCGGTGTGCTCGTGCGCGATGTGAAAATCGCGCTGCCAGTCCGGTTTGACGGTTTCGCCGGCTACCAGGATGTGGAGCGGATCGCCGCCGCATTGTTCGAAGACCATATAGAGACCCGCCTCCGCGATCTTCAGGGGATAGGTGCCCCTGCTTTCCTTGAGCATCAGCCTGTGCAGCGTCGCGCCTGGAGCAACCGGCTCGCCGACGGCCACCCGCTGCTCCCAGTCGGAATAGACGAGAACGGCGGCGTCCCGCGCCGGCGCCCAGTCTTTCTCGTCGGTCGATTGAACCCGCATCACGACGAGCTCTAACTCGTTCTCGTTTCCGTGGGGGTGGTGGTGGGCATGGTCGTGATCGTGGCTGTGGTCATGGTCGTGCCCAGCCTCCTCCCCCTCGCCGTGGCCGATCACAAGCTCATGGGTTCCTGCCGGCAGTGAATACGCGCCAGCCCACTCAAATGGATATTCCGGTTCGAGGAACTTCGGATCGATCTCGCTCGCCCGCTCGAGATTGAAGCCGCCGACATCGAGGACCTCTTTGAGCGGCAGGTCACACTCCCGAGTCCGGTGAATATGGGCAACGGCGTTTATGGCGCGGATGCGGCTCTCGAGGGCATCGACTTCGGCGGGGGCGACCAGGTCGGTCTTATTAAGCAGGATCACATCGGCAAAGGCCACCTGCTTGACCGATTCGTCTCCAGCATCGAGGTGGCGGCCCGCGTTCCGGGCGTCGACCACCGTGATGATCGCGTCGAGGCGGAACCGCGCGCGCATCTCTTCGTCGGTGAAAAAAGTCTGGGCAACAGGGGCTGGATTCGCGAGTCCGGTGGTCTCGATCAGGATGCCGTCCAGTCGGTCCTTGCGCTTCAGGAGTCGCTGGAGAATGCGGATGAGATCCCCGCGCACCGAGCAGCAGATGCAGCCATTATTCATCTCAAACAGCTCCTCGTCACTCTGGACCACCAATTGGTGGTCGATTCCGATCTCACCGAATTCGTTCTCGATGACGGCTAGCTTTCGGCCGTGCTGTTCGGTGAGGATCCGGTTTAGGAGCGTGGTTTTGCCCGCTCCGAGGAAGCCGGTGAGGACGGTGACAGGAATAGTATCCGAAGACATGAGGACTCGCGCATACTACGTCGCGTGTCCCTAGAAGGCAACCGAACGTGTCGAGGGCGGCCCGAACCTACGACCCCTGATTTGGACCCACCGCATAGCATGTTTTCCCTTCAGCCCGGGCCGGACAGCGGGTACTGAGCCGGCTAGATTGGCGGGAGAATGTCTGGGCGAGGAGTTGCTGACTCCTCGACCGCCTCCGTGGGCGTCAATCCGGCCGGCGCAAGGAGCCGGCGGTTTTGGGCGCCCTGTCCGGCGGTCGATCCGGGCCTTGTCAGCTCCGACGAGCCCGGACATTCTCCCGCCAATCTAGGGCGTCAGAACCTGATCGTCCGCCGTCCACATCTCCTTATCCGGTCCCGCCGAGCGGATGCCCATCCGCTGTCCGGACAGCTGATGGAAAAAATACGGCGTGCCCCATCGGTCGCAAAGCTCCCCCTTGGCATTGATTGCCGGGCAGTCGGGCGGAATGAACGCAAACCCGAGCTTGTTCTTGCCGGTGAGGGCCGCGGTGATTTCGCGGTTCTCCCCGATCGGATTGAGCTGACGCGTCCCGCTTCGATACGCCAGGAACACTTGGTCGATCATCCTGAGATCCGCGTGGATGTCGCCGGAAGGGGAGTTGAGACCCTCCACCAATTGGGAACGCTCGCTGGACGACGGGGCACCAGCCAACGGCCCGGAAGGAACGCTCGCGTTGGGGCCGGCCGTAGGTCCAGACATCTGAGCCCCACCGCGGGCTTCCAATCCCGGTGGCCGCCCCGCCAGACGAACCCGGGCCGCATGGCCCAGACTCCACCACGCCCACCCGCCCGCAAGGGCGAGAACCGCCGCCGCGGCGAGGGCCGAACGGCGTTTCATCGCTTAGATAAAGCCGATGTTGGGCGATGCGTACCGGCCAATATTGGGCAGCACGACGGGCAGGTTGGTCGTGCTCACGCCAAACCAGGTCGCCAATGTCGCGGCATATTGGTCGACCGCCGTCGAAGGTATCCAGCGTCCTCGGCCGGTATCGTCCGAGCCGCCCAATTGCAGCGAGGCGACCTTGCCGTAGATATCGCCGCCTTTGACAGCTCCGCCGACAACCAGATGGTGGGAGCCCCACCCATGATCAGAGCCGGCTGTCGCCGTGCTCGTTCCGTTCGTATTAAAGGTTCGGCTGAAGTCCGAGGAGGTGAAGGCCGTGACCTGGTTCGCCACTCCCAATTCGACGGTAGCATTGTAAAAGGCGCTAAATGCCTGGCTGATCTGCTGGAAGAGGGTTGCGTGCGCGCCGAGCTGATTGGTGTGCAGATCCCAGCCGCCCAAGCTGGCGAAGAAGACCTGGCGCTTGAGCCCCAAGCTCGGAGCGGCGCTGATCAGCCGTGCGATCATCTGCATCTGTGTGCCGACCGTCGTATTCGGGAACGTGGTCGTCAGCGTCGGGGCGGCGGTCAGAATGGAGGTCAGAAGCCCGCTATCGGTGATGGCTGCGGCCGTAGATCCGCCGAATGCCGCCTCGAAAAGATTTTGCTCCTGCAAGTTCAGAAGGTCCTGTTGCGCGGCATAGCGGGTCGTTGCCAGCGTGCTTCCGGTGGCACCGGTCAGAGAGACCGCTCCGGTCGGGCTCACGGCATATTGGGCGATCGAATTGCCAACCTGGAAGGAGTTTTGGCCCGCCACGCTGATCGACATTGAGATCTGCGGATTGTTGTTGAGCGCATTGACGATGTCGGCGAGACGGCCGCCCCATCCGGTGACGAAGGGCTGGTCGGGAATGCTGCTTTGCCACTGAACCTGCTGGTCCGCATGTGAGAAAAGCTGCGGTGGAAGCCCGAGACCCTGGTTGTATTGGGCCAGCGTCACCGGCTCGACGAGGGTCCCGGTATTCGCCATGAGCGCCATCTGCCCCGATTTGAACAGGGTCTGCAGCTCGGGCATCGATGGGTGCAGCCCCCAGCTCCGGCCGTCGCTGTAGGTCTTGGGCGCGATCGGCAGCAGGCTTGCCTGAGGGAGGGCTAGGACGCTGCGCGCGGCTGCGTAAGTGTTGTAGCTGGTGGTGTCGATCGGAACCAAAAGGTTGTTCGAATCATTTCCTCCATAAAGGAAAAGGCAGACCAGGGCCTTGTAGTCGGCCGGCGCAGAATCGGCGGCGATTGCTCCGATCAGCCGAAGCTGGGCGAGGGTCGAAAGGAGGCCGGTGGCGCCGACCGCGGAGCAGCACGATCCGATGAACTTGCGCCTGCTGAGATCTTGGGGGTTGTTCATGGGGAGGTTATTTCTGCACCGAGCTGTCGGGCGCGGTGATCGTCAGATACAGGGCGAATTGGGCGATGACGCTCGCGGTCGTCGTTGTGGGAAGGGCCGCTATCGCGGTCTGGATTCTCTGCTGGGCGGCCGTGCTCATGTTGCCCTGGCAGAACATCTGGTTAAGGGTGGCGATCATCGCGGCCGGCTTTGTCGCATTCACGGTCAGCGAGGAGAGGTCCAGGTTCAGGCCCGCAGTGGCGGAGTAGATGCTGGCGTAGAGTGTATTGGGGATCGAAATCGCCGTGCTTGCCGTCGTGATCTCAAATTCCGGTGCCACGAGCCCCGCCGCTGCGAGCGTACCTGGCGGCAAGTAATTCGGGGAGAACCAATTGAAAACGGTGGGCGAGCGAAGCGGGGCTTCGGCGAGCGTGGTCTGTGCGTTGAAGATTGCGAAGCGTCCGTTCGTGGCCGTCGCGTTCAGCGCGCGGTAGATTCCGGTCTGGCGGAGCAGCGGCTCTTTGAGCTTCCCGAAGCCGGCGTCTGCGGAGATCGCCGGCGAGCGGGCCTCGTAGTCGAGGAGGATCGCCTTGACGACTGCGCCAATATTGCCGCGCGCCCCGGTGCCGTCGTTGGCGAACACCTGCGCCACACGGTAGACGTAGCCCGGACTGGGATTGCTGGTCACGAGCCTTTGGATCAGCCCCAGCGCGAAAAACGGACCCGCATTCGGGTGGTTGAACAGGGTGTCGAGCTCCATCTGGAGATCGGCGGTCCCGGTCTGGTTGGCCGGAATCACGACTCCGCCAACAATGGTCTTCTGAGTCTCGTCGTGATAGGCCGGATACAACATCATCGGCTTGTCAAAATTGGCGAGGCCGCCGTAGAAGCTCGGATTGGCCACCGATTGGTAGTAGGACCATCCGGTGAACACATTGGCGGTTTGGACGATCGTCGTCTGGTCGTAGGTGGGGATGGGCAGGCCGGTCGAATCGAGCTTGAGGGTGCCGTCCGGCTGGAGCTGGTTCAGGCCGATCGTGAAGAGCTGCATGACCTCGCGGGCGTAATTCTCGTCGGCGCTGGTCCCGGTGGTGGCGTTCGCTTTCGCGTTGCGCAGATACGTCAGGTAATTGCCCATTGTCGGACTGAGCGTCACATCCTGAAGCAGCTGGCGGAAGTTCCCGAACGCGTCGTTCACTAGGATATCGTTATAGTTGGCCAATCCGTCGGGCACGTTGGCCAGCGAGGAAGCAACGTCCGAAGTCACGAAGATTTCGCTGAGGGCGAAGGCCACCCTCTGGCGAAGCTGGTCGGGGGCCATCACCGCAATCTTCCACCAGGCAGCCTGGCGGTTGTTCTGGGTGACCGGGTATTGGCTGGCGGTATTGGGGAACGAGGCGGCGTCCGCGTCGGTCGCCGCTCGGTGGGAGGTCGCGGGAATCGCCATCTGGTTGGCAATCCACTGCGCGTAGCCCTGCGTGGTGAGGTTTGACAGGTCGGCCGCTGTTGGACCGAAGGTCGCCTGGGTCAGGAAGCGGGGGCCATCGGACGGCGTGACGACGCTCAGGCTGATCGCCGGCGCCGCGGGCGGGGCCGTGAAGGTCTGGGATCCGGTCCCGATCGAGAATTGGCCTCCGATCTCGCCGGAAGGATAGGTGGCGGAGTCGATCTCGACATAGAGATTGCCGGCCTTGAGGGCGGCGACGATCTGCGCAGCGGAATACTGGGCCACAGGGCCGATCGTCCACACGTAGTTGGTGACCTGGCCGTTGGGCAGGTTGAGGACATACGTGCCATTGTTCATGTCGCCGCCGATCGCCAGATGCGCCACCACTTCGCCCGAGGAGAGATTGCTGACAGACAAATTCACGCTGGCCATCGAGCTGTCTGAACTCAGAAGGATCGTCGCCACGCCCGAGGCGGTTGAATTGGTCGCACCCGACGTCGGACGCATATTCACGACGTAAAGGGTCGGTGCGATGTTGTTGATGGTCAGCGTGGCCACTCCGATCGTGCCCACGGAATAATTGGTTCCCGCGGTGATCGTCAGGATGACGGTGCTGGTGGGGTTTGTGGAAAGGGTGGGATTTGGCGCGACGGTGACCGTTGCCGTGGCCGCTCCGGCGGCCATCGTCACCGTTCCGGGGAGCGCGGGATAGTCGACGCCGTTGACCGCGCTGCCGCTCACCGAATAGGCGACGGTGAGGGCCTGGCTCGTATCGCCGGTCCGCGACACCGTGATCACGCCGGGATTATTGCCGCTGGTGTCGGCGGTGGCCGTCGCCGAGGCGAACGCGACGACATCCGTCGCGGCGGTGGCGCGCGTGGCCGCTCCGCTTGGCAGGGCGCCCGACGCGACAGCCGAAGTGACATCGTAGACTTCAAGAAGCGCTTCGCCGCTGCTTCCGTTCGGCGAAGTGACTTGGAGCGAGTAGCTGCCGGGAGCGAAGGTGACGAGCGCGGCGGCATCGAGACTTCCCGGCGCGAAGGCAAAGGCGCCCACTTGGACCGCGGCTTCGGCAATCGCGGATGCGCTGGCGCTAGCACCCCAGGCATCGCTGCTGGCGACCGTTGCGCCTGCGGCGTTCAACACGGAAAGCGCTGGATCCGAGAGGGTTCCAGTCACTCCCACGCTGGCCAATGCGGGCCCGGAGGCGCGGATCAGGTAGGTCCGCTCGCCTTCTTCAGCTGAGACCGTGAGTTGGCCTGCCAGGGGTGAACCGGCGGAAACGAGCCCGCTGGTGCTGATCACCGCGCCGCTGGCGAGGGACGATTCAGGCAGGGAGCGAGGTGCGACGACGGCTGCCTGGGAGGAGTGGGATCGCAGAAAAACTGTCGCGAGCAGCAGCGCGCACAGGCAGCCGAATCGATGTAAATTCATTGGGGGTTGGTAAAGAAAGCGGCCACCGAGAAGAGACGGGCGGATCGTTGCAGCTCCAATGCCGTCAATACCTCGCGGGCCTGATGGCGGGGAGTCACTCTTTCATGACGCCACGATCGCCCTCAAGTAACAGACTGGCAATAAAATTGCCCGATTATCAGCGAACGGTCCTTAGCTGCACACTGTCAACCAACCGGTCCTGAACGAGTATATCCGTGGCAATGATAAGCTTATCCCCGGTTTCGACGTGTCCAATCCGCCGAAGGTAAGCGAGCGCGTTCTCAATGGTTAAGTCAGGCTCCGCGGCAAACGCCATGAGGTAGGGCTCGACGGCCCGCAGCAGCCTCATTTGGCGGAATACCTCGGGACTGGGGGTGAACGCCAGGATCGGAGAATGGACCGGGCGCAGGCTGGCGAGACCGTGGGCCATGAAGCCCTGGCGGGTAAAGGTGACCAGCTTCGAATTGGGCAGCTCGTTGGCCAATATGACCGCTGAATGGAGGACCTTCATCTTCTCGGTCACGAAGACGGCGGGCTCCCGGAAATCCGGCGACTCTTCCGCCTCGATCCTCCGGGAAATCTTGTCGAGCATCTGGACGCATTCGAGAGGATACTGGCCCACGGTCGTCTCACCGGAGAGCATCACGCAGTCCGATTGCTCGTAGACGGCATTCGCGACATCGGTGATCTCCGCCCGAGTGGGCACGGGCTGCGAAATCATTGATTCCAGCATGTGGGTCGCGATGATCACCGGCTTTCCATGCGCGAGGCAGGAATTGACCGCCCGGCGCTGGATGACGGGTAACTCCTCGAACGGACATTCGATGCCAAGATCGCCGCGGGCCACCATGAGGGCGTCGCAGGCTTGAACGATTCCGTCCAGGTTATCGATCGCCGACTGATCCTCAATTTTCGCGATGATTCGAACCTTTGAATTCTGCGAGGCCAGGAATTCTCGCAGCTGTTCGATATCCGAGGCCTCGCGCACGAACGATAGCGCGAGAAAATCGATTCCCGCTTCGATGCCGACCAGCGAATCCGCGCGGTCTTTCTCGGTGAAGGCGGGCAGGTTGACCTTCACACCGGGCAGGTTGATATGCCGGCGCGACTTGAGTTCGCCCGGGATCAGCACCCGGCAGCGTATGTGCGCGGCGTCCTTGCCGAGCACCTCGAGCCGGATCAGGCCGCTGTCGACGAGGACGGTGTCACCGATTTTTATATCACGCACGAGATCCTGATAGTTGACATCGACCGAGCGCACCTCCTCGGACGATAGCCTGGGCGCGCCCGGCTTGACCGTGAAGTCGAAGATCTCTCCCGGCCTCAGCTCGATGGGAGTGGTCAAGTCTCCCGTGCGGATCTCGGGGCCCTTGATGTCCATCATGATCGCGACATCGCGTTCGACCTTCGCGCTCACTTCGCGGATGCGCCGGACGATCATGCGGGTCCAATCGTGCGTGGCGTGGGCCATGTTGAGCCGAAGGACATCGCCGCCGGCCAGGATGAGGCGGGAAAGCATCTCTTCGCTTTCGCAGGCCGGGCCCAGCGTGAAGACAATCTTGGTGCGGCGGGAGGAGCGGGTGGGCGGCTTCGACATGATTTCAGGAAAGTTCGTAAAAGGGCGTTCCGGCCCCGTGCTCGACGATCGCGAATTCGCATTTGACCGCGGCGCGGGCCGTGGTGAGCGCGCGCTCGACGGCGGCGCGGGAGTTGCAGTCGCGGGAGAGGTGGGCGAGGTAGACGCGGCGCCAGCGCGGGCTCGCGACGCTGGTCAGCAGTTCACCCGCTCCGTCGTTGGACAGATGGCCGTGGCGGCCGCCGATCCGGCGCTTGAGGTGCCATGACCGCCGGGAATCGGCTTCCAGCATGCGCGGGCAATGGTTCGATTCCACGACCACCACATCACACTCCCGTATGCGTTCGCGGATATGATCCGGCGCGTGGCCTAGGTCTGTGATCCACGCGAGCGTTCGCCGCGGCGAAAACAAGTCGTCCTCGCGGCCGGATGTGAAGCGGAACCCGACCGGCTCGTGCGCGTCGTGCGGGACGGCAAAACTGTCTATCACGACGTCTCGATAGGTGAAGGCCGCTCCAGTTTCGAAGAGGTGCCAATTGGCATGGTAGGACAAATGGCTCTGGATCGCCCGGGCGGTGGCCGCGTTGGCGAAAATCTGGAGTTTTGGGAAACGCTTAAGGCCCTCGATTCCGGCGGTGTGATCGCCGTGCTCATGGGTGATGAAGACAGCATCAATCGCCTCGAGGGTTTCACCCGCCAGCTTGAGCAGCGCGGCCAGCCGGCGCGCGGAAAAGCCGGCGTCGATAAGGATGCGCGCACCCTCGGTGACGACCAAGGCGCTGTTCCCGGCGCTCCCGCTCCCCAAAATGCAGAACCGCATCGCCATTCGACGTCAATTTTCAATGTCGGCGGCGGCCAGTGCAACGGAATTCCCCGTGCTGCTGCGGTTGACCCGCGTCATGATTGGGTTATGGGTGCCACTCCTATGTCCTCCATGCCGCGGCCACCTGCTGGGTCCCGTACTCTGCGCGGGGCCGCGCGACGCCCCGAGACCGGCGAAGTCAGTGTGACGCGCCAGGTCCATTTCAACGCGGGCCACCGGCTGAACAATCCGGCCCGCACCCGTCGCTGGAACCAGCGCGCTTTCGGTCTGTGCAACCTTCCCAACGGCCATGGGCACAATTATGTCCTGGAGGTGACCGTCCGCGGGCGGCCCGATCCCGAGACCGGCTATGTCATCGACCTGGGTGAATTGAAGCAAATAGTCCACGAGACTGTGGTGGACCTCTGCGATCACCGGAATCTCAATGTCGATGTGAGCTTCCTTCGGGGGGTGATCCCCTCGGCGGAAAACCTTGTGATCGCATTCTGGGACCGGATTGCGCCTCATATTCGCAAGGGCCGCCTCCACAGCCTGAGGCTCTACGAGACGCCGCGCAATTACGCAGAATATCATGGACCTACGGAGAGGGTGGCGCCGTGAAGGGCCAAACGAAGGGGCGGAAAAACAAGGGAGAGGGCCGGCCGGCCGGGGCGCGCGGGACCGGCGGCAAGACCGAGAGAATGTACCTCCATCGATCGGCGGCGGGGCGCGAGCCGCGCGTCAGCCGTCGCTATGACGCCGCCTTCCGCGTTTCGAATGCGTACCGCCGTTCACTTCCCGACATGATGGAAGCGGCCCAGGACTCCATCCAGGGCGCGCAGGTGGCGATCCAGCAGGTGGGGGTCTCCGATTTCAAGCTGCCGCTCAGATTCAGGACCAAGCGCGGCTCGATCCTCACGCTCGAGGCCAGCATCACGGGGACTGTTTCCCTGCAGGCCGAACTCAAGGGCATCAACATGAGCCGGATCGTCCGATCGTTTTACGAATATCGGAGGGATGTGTTTACGGGCGAGAAAGTGGGGCGGATTCTCCAATCCTATCTGCGAAGGGTCGAGAGCAAGGAGGCGCGGCTGCGCATGCAATTTTCCTACCCGATGCTCCAGGACAGCCTGCGAAGCGGATTGAAGGGCTATCAGTTTTACAATGTGGCCTTCGAAGGAGTGATGACCCGCGAGGGGGAATACCGGCGATTCATTCATTTTGATTTCGTCTATTCATCGGCCTGTCCGTGTTCCGCCGAACTCGCCGAACATGCGCGCGATCGGCGCGGGATCTATTGCGTGCCCCACTCCCAAAGGAGCAAGGCGCGCCTCGTCCTCGAAGAGGTTCCGGGCAAAAAGATATGGATCGAAGACATCCAAGCGCTGTGCGTCCGGGCTCTGCGAACCGAAACTCAAGTCATGGTGAAGCGAGAGGACGAGCAGGCGTTCGCGGAGCTGAATGGCGCCCACCTCAAGTTTGTCGAGGACGCTGCGCGGCTCCTCTACCGCGAGTTGAATGGCGACCGCCGGATCCATGACTTTCAGGTGGCTTGCGCCCACTTGGAGTCACTCCATTCGCACAACGCGGTGAGTGTCATCTGCAAAGGGGTGAAGGGCGGCCTTAAGGCCGATTTCAGCGATTTCGGAGCGCTTGTCTGCTGAGCCCATGCGCAGCCCTGTCGTTCTCGTCACCGGCGCCTCCCAGGGAATCGGAGCGGCCATCGCCAGGGAATTTGCGATGGAGATTCGCGGCGTCCGCCTCGCGTTGGTCGCCCGAGGCGCTCGGGGCCTTCAGTCGGTTTCGCGTGCCTGCAAGCGGCGAGGCGCCGCGGCGGAAATTTTTGTGTGTGATGTTTCGGACGAGTCGGCAGTCGCGGCGATGGCCAAAGCCGTGGACGCCCGATTCGGCGGCGTCGACGTCCTCGTCAATAACGCCGGCCATTTCGCAGCGGCTCCGTTTCTGAAAATGGGCACCGCGGACTTCGACCGATTGATCGCGGTCAATCTGCGCAGCGTCTTCCTCGTGTCGAAGGCCTTCGTCCCGGGAATGGTCCGCCGCGGCCGAGGCGATGTCTTCAACATGAGTTCCATTGCGGGGCTCGATGCCTATGCGGGCGGCACCGGTTACAGCGCGGCCAAATTTGGGGTGACCGGTCTCACTCGCGTCATGCGCTCCGAACTGCGTTCGCGAGGCGTTCGGGTCTGTTGTGTTTACCCGGGGGCGACGGTGTCGCCGTCATGGAGGGGAAGTGGCATCGACGAGAAACGAATGATGCCGGCCAAAGACGTGGCCCAGGCCTTTGTTGCGGCGCAGCGAATGAGCCGGCGAACGACTCTGGAGGATATCGTCCTTCGGCCTGCCGCCGGCGATCTCTGAGGCCCGCGCCGATCTCTGAGGCCCGCGCGGCGGGCACTCTGCAAGGGAGAGGGCCTGGATTCGGGCGCAATGCGGGCTCTCCTGGCGGTCTTACTTCCTGATGAGTTATTTATAAATAACTAACACATAATCTGTTAAGTGCTGTATTGGCCGAATGGCACGTATTTGGCTTATAGGTGTCAACTTAATCAGCCATGAACGACAATCACGCATTGGATGCCTCGAGTGCTTCCCTTTTCTTCCTTTTCGGTTCGGTCATGGAGATTCTGCCCAGCCTGTTTCCCGGATGGTTTCCGCGCACCGGTCTGGACGGATCGAATTCCCAAGCCCTTTGGCTTCATGTGATGGGTGGCGTGCAGGCGGCCATTGCGATCGCTTATTTCGGCCGGCAGGTCGTTTTTCCCCACACGGCGCGTCTGGCCCATACGATTGGAACCATTCACGGACGCGAATCCACGACCCTGCTCAATGGTGCCCATGGGGCTAAGGCCGGCTGATTTCTCGTGTGAAAGCTGGAACTTCGCTCAACCGGCCTTTCCCAACGCGAAGGAAAGAAGCAAGAGCGCCAGCACCACCGTGGTGATGATCACATAGGCTGTGTCGCGTTCTTTCGCGTAGGCCCACACGGACACGGCGACCCGGATCACCGGCGTGGCGATGAGCAGCAAAAGGCCGGAAACAATCACCGCCTGCCCGTCTAGATGCGCGATACCGTGGGCAAGCCACGCCAGCGTTCGGGGGAAAGTTCCGTGAGATCCGGTGAGCCTGGTCACTTCGTCCGCGCCATGCCCGTAGCCGCCTCGGGCGAATGCGAGGGCTGTGCCCGCCATGAGTAGGACGAGGCTGGCGTTCACGCCGGTGCGCAGGACTGCGCTGATGGCCATTTCCGTGCGCTGGGCGGGCTCGGTTTTTTTATTCTTCATTGGATCGCCTTGATCAGCATTTGAACGGCTGAGACCAGAAGGACCCCGATGAAGACCCTTCGCACCAGCGCAGCGCTCACCCGCCCGAGGAGGCGCGCCCCGGTTCGCGCCCCAAGCAGCACTCCGGCTGCCACGGGCGCCGCGATAAAGGGGAGTACCTCCCCGCGCATGAAGTAAACCGCCGCACTGGTGGCCGCGGTCACGCCGATCATGAAATTGCTCGTGGCCGTGCACGCTTTGATGGGTACGCCCATGGCGAGGTTCATGACCGGAACCTTGAGGACCCCGCCGCCGATTCCGAGCAATCCGCTGACCACGCCGGCGACCGCGCTGACAGCCAGGCCTGTCTTGGTGCGACCAACCCGGTAGGATACTTCGGCGCCTTGGGCCTGGTCGAAGAAAGCGCCATGAAGCCGCAGCCGGTCGGCCCACGGATCGGGCTTGATCGGGCCCGTTCCCGTCCGCTTGGGGCGCGACATCGACCACGCAGTGAAGCCCAGGACGATCCCAAATAGCAGGAACAGCGAGCGTCCGCCGACGGCGCCCGCCAGGCACGCGCCTACGAGGGCCCCCGACACGGTCGCGATCTCAAGGACCATCCCCAGACGAAGATTCGTGATGCGTTCGCGCACATAGGAGGAGGCGGCTCCGTTGGAGGTGGCAATCACCGAGATGATCGAGGCCGCGATCGCCTTCTGAATACTCACGCCCAGAAGCAGGGTCGCCGCGGGCACGACGATGATTCCTCCCCCGACGCCGACCAGCGCTCCAAGGATTCCCGCGACGTACGAGATCGCGAAGGCGATGGCTGTGAATTCCAGCGGACTCAGAGGAGGGATTCCTGGGAACCGGAGGGCGGCGGACGAATTCCCGCGGCCGCATAGCCCTTGGACGTCAGCAGGCGGCCCTGGGGCGTTCGTTGCAGGTAGCCTTCCTGGATTAGAAAGGGCTCGTGGACCTCTTCGAGCGTCTCGGTCTCTTCGCCGACGGCGATGGCGATCGTGCTCATGCCCACCGGGCCGCCCTGGTAGTTCTCCGCCATGACGCGCAGCATGCGCTTATCCATTTCATCGAGTCCGGACGCGTCGATCTCAAGGAGCTCTAGCGCCGCGGCGGCGACGGGGCGGTCAATGCGGCCCTGCGCCCGCTCCTGCGCATAGTCCCGCACAAAGTTGACGAGATTGTTCGCGACGCGCGGAGTCCCGCGCGCCCGCGTGGCAATTTCCGCGGCTCCCCCATCATCGATGGCGATGCGCAGGAGTCCGCAGCTGCGCCGGATGATGCCAGCAAGCGTCGTTGAATCGTAGTAGTCGAGGCGGGTCTGAAGGGTGAAGCGCGACCGCAGCGGTGCGGTCAGCCGGCCTGCGCGGGTGGTTGCGCCGATCAGCGTGAAGCGCGGCAGACTGAGCCGGACGCTCCGGGCGTTGGGGCCCTGATCGATCATGATGTCGAGGCGGAAGTCTTCCATGGCTGAATACAGGTACTCCTCGACCGCCTTGGGAATCCGGTGGATCTCGTCGATGAACAAGAGGTCGCCTTCCTCCAGATTGGTCAGGAGTCCCGCGAGATCGCCCGGCTTCTCGACGACCGGTCCCGAGGTGACCCGGACGTTCTTACCCAGCTCGTTGCCCAGGATAAAGGCAAGCGTGGTCTTGCCCAATCCCGGAGGTCCGGAGAGCAGGATGTGGTTGAGCGCATCGCCGCGCCGCTTTGCGGCTCCCACCATCACCTGGAGGCGTTCGACGGTCTTGGGCTGGCCGGCAAAGTCGGCGAAGGAAAGCGGCCGCATGGCCGCCTCGGCTTGGGACATCGGTGCGGCGAGTGTCGCGGCGACGAATCCGACGCCCTTGTTGCGGGGCTCGTTCACTTCCATTCGAGATCGGCGCCCAGCGCCCTGAGGTTCTCCACAAAGCGCGGATGGGCCCGCTTGATGATCTCGGCGTTGCGCACGACGCTGCGCCCCGGCACCGAGGCTGCGACCATGGTGAGGGCGACCGCGGCGCGGATCACGTAGGGGGAATCCACGATGGCGGGGCGCAGCGGGCGATTGCCAAAGACGACGATCCGGTGCGGGTCGCTGACCAGCACATGCGCGCCGAACTTGGCGAGTTCCGGCATCCAGGAAAATCCATTTTCATAGACCTTGTTCCAGAAATGGATCGTTCCGTCGCAGCGAGTCGCCAGCGCGATGACCAATGGCAGGAGGTCGACCGAGAAATAGGGCCACGGCGCCGCCTCGATTTTCGGAAGCAGATTCGGCGTGTAGGGCGTTTCGATGATCCGGGACTGATCGGAGCCGACCACCGCAGTGGTGCCCTCATGGGTGATTTTCACGCCAAGCTTGCCGAAAGACCGGGCAATCAGGTCGAAGTGACGTGGGACGGATCTTTGGACGCGCACCGATCCGCCGGTGATGGCTCCGAGCGCCAGAAAGGTGGTCACCTCGTGGTAATCGGTTCCGATCTCGATCTCGGCTCCGTGGAGACGTTCGACACCCTCAATTCGGAGCATGCTGGTCCCAATGCCCTCAATGCGCGCGCCCATCAAAACCAACGCCTCGCACAGGTCCTGAACATGCGGTTCGCTCGCGGCATTGATCAGGGTCGAGGTGCCCTGCGCCAGCGCCGCAGCCATCGCGAAATTCTCCGTCACCGTCACGGACATATAGTCCAACCAATGGCGGGCCGCCGTGAAGCGACCGGAAAGGCGGATTCGCAGCGGCTCACCAGCGTCGACCTCGGCTCCCAGGGCGCGCAACACTTCCAGATGCGGGTCGATTTCGCGGACACCCAGGGTGCAGCCTTTGGCGTTCGAGCTGATTGTGATCCGGCCCAGCCGATGAAGGAGTGCCGGATAGAGCAGGACGGTGGAGCGCATGTCCTGAGGCAATTCGTCCTCGTCCAGCGCCGTTCGGAAGCCGCGGTGGTCCGTGGTCAGTATGCCGGCCTGCCGATCCCATTCGATTCGCGAGCCTTGGCTCCGAAGGAAGGCGACCAGCTTGTCCAGATCGGTGATATCCGGGACATTGGTGAGGGTCACCGGCTCATCCGCCAAGAGCGTTGCGCAGAAGATCGGAAGGACCGAATTCTTATTGCCCGACGCGGTCACCGTGCCGGAGAGAGGCTTGCCGCCGTTGACGACGAGATCGGCCATGGAAGAAGTTCTGGAGCGGAGGAAAGAAAAAGGCGCCCTCCCCGGTTCCGGACCGTGGGTCCGGAGTGGGGGAGGTCGCCTTGGAAATGCGCGCCGTGCGCGCAGACTTGGCAAGGATTAACTGGCCCGAGCGGGCCTTCGCGGCGTCAAATGGCTCCGCCTCCTTGCTGACCCTCGGAGCGGCGGTCGCCGCCCCGGTTGCGTCCGCGGCCGCCGCGGTGGCGGCGCCGGTGCTGCTGTCCGGCCTGGCCCTCTGAGTGGCTATGGCCGGCATTGCCCGCCGGATTGCCCTCAGAGCGCGGTTCGCGGTTGCCGGTTGGGCCCTGGCCAGACTCGCCGCGTGAGTGTCCCCGTCCGCCGCGACGACGGCGACGGCGCTGGCCGTCGCGATCGCCCTCGTGGCGAAATTCGTCGCGCGTCTCCGTCTGTTCGGGAGCCGGCGCGGGTTTCTTGCCAAACAATCCCTTTAGCCAGCCGAAGAAACCGCCGCCTGCCGGCTGTTTGGTTTCATTGGCGGGCGGAATCGAGGGAGCGTTGCCGGGAGTCCCGGCGTTCTCGCGAAATTCGGCCGAGCGTGAGCCTTCATTGTATTTGGGCTGCGGGTCGCGATCGTCCTGGCGGAAATCTCTCCGTGCCGGTCGGAATGCGGGTCTATCGTCGGAGCCGGCGGTCGAACCGTCCCAGCTGACGGCTGGCCTGCGCGTCTCGGGCGTTGGAAGGATCCGGATCTCGGGCTTGGCCGCCGGCGGCGCGGGACGAGCCGGCGCTTCTGCCTCGGGTTCGGGCTTTGCCGTTTCCGCGCGCATGGCCGCAGCGGGCGACGGCGAAGCAGCGGTCTCTTGAGGAGGAACAACTGCTGATTCAACAGGGGGAGATGGCGGCGGAGTGAACGCGGCGACCGCAGCCGGGGTCTCGGCAGCGGATTCGCTGGCGAACGGATTTTGGTAGTCGCGCTGCGGAACGATCACTTCGAGGGCCGTGGGCTTGTACTCTGCCTGGCTCTGGGCTGATGCGGGGGCGGGGGCTGCGGGGCTATGGGCGCGCTTGCCGCGCGCGAGGCCGGAGCCGCGTGAGGATCCGAACGTGCCTGACGTTTCGGACGGTTGTGGTTCTGTCATTTTACTCTCTTTTTTTTGTGTCTAGGCGCTCACCCAAGGAGGGAGCAGCCGGTTGTTGCGGCGCAACGGAAGCGGGAGACGCCTCGACGCGCGCGGCAGGAGAATCACTGTCGTCCAAATGGGCCGCGGTGGCAACTGCTATTTACGGGCGCGCACCCCTGGGGCACCCCGTTCATCCGGGAGGCCCGGGACAATCAGGCAAGGTGGGGAAAAGACTTCGCTGTGCAGGCCCCGCCTCTGAGAGGCCGCTGAGCTCCCTCGCTCAGCGGGAGACGACGAACGCCGCCTGAACGTCGACCGCCACGGCGCCGTTTTCGATAATCGACGCCTTCAGATTGAGCTTCGCTTTGCCGTATCGGCGCAGTGCCTCTTTGAATTCGGCGATCGCCGCCTGGGCGGGCCGTTCACAGATGGCCCGCAAATCACCGAGGACCGGGCGGCGGTAGGCGGCGCGACTCTCCTTGACCACGATGTGCCACTCGGGCTTGGCGCCTTCCTTCTCTGCGCGCATCAGTTCCCAGACCACGCCATAGCCAGCCAGCGTGGCGAGCGACACAAGGCTTCCGCCGAACGCGGTGTTGAGCGAGTTGCGATTCGGCTCCTTCGGCGCGGTGAGAACCAGTTTGTCCTGGTCGCTCACTTCAACGCCGACGTCCATCGCTTTTGCGAGCGGGATCATCTCGTGGAGGAAGAGCTCGAAAGCTGGGATCTTGACCGATTTCATGGTCGGGGGGGACGGTGGGGTGATTTTGGCCTGGCGTCAAAGCTTCCCTTGACGCACCCCCTCCGGGAGGTGTGATTCCTGGACGCCATGGCCAAACCCGAGGAGCTGAAGATCATTTTTTCGATGTTGGGTGTTTCGAAAAAGATCGAGCGAAAGGAGATATTACGGGACATCTCCCTGTCCTTCTATTACGGCGCCAAGATCGGCGTCCTTGGCCTCAACGGATCGGGTAAGTCCTCGCTTCTACGCATACTTCTGGGACAGGACACGGAGATTGAAGGACGGGTCCACAGGGAGCCCGGATACACGTTTGGGCTCCTCGAACAAGAACCGGTCCTGGCAGCGGGCAGCACTGTGAGGGCCTGTGTCGAGGAGGGGGTTCGGCCGCTTGCGGATCTGGTCACCGCCTACGATACCACGTGGGACGAATTGAACGACGCCCCGGATGAGGCGGCGAAGGACAGAATCCTGGCGCGCCAGGGCGAACTTCAGGAGCGGATCGACGCCGCGGGCGCCTGGGACCTCGCTCCGCAGGTCGAAATGGCGATGGATGCTCTCCGGTGTCCTCCGGGCGACCAGCTCGTCGACCGACTTTCCGGCGGCGAGCGCCGGCGTGTCGCGCTCGCCCGCCTCCTGCTGCTCAAGCCGTCGGTCCTGCTCCTCGACGAACCGACCAATCACCTGGACGCCGAGAGCGTGGGGTGGCTCGAACAGCACCTGGCTCGGTATGAGGGGACAGTGATCGCCGTCACGCATGACCGGTACTTTCTGGACAACGTCGCGCAGTGGATCCTCGAGCTCGACAGGGGCCACGGCATCCCCTGGAAAGGCAACTACACTTCATGGCTGGAACAGAAACAGCGCCGGGCCGCCGTTGAACAGCGCACCGAGGACCGGCGCCAGAAGGCGATGGCCCGCGAGCTCGCATGGATCCGCAAGTCCGCTGTCGCCCGGCAGGCCAAGTCGCAGGCGCGTATCAGCGCCTATGAGACGATGCTGAAGGAGAACGTGACGGAGAAGGAGCGCGAATTCGAAATCCTGATACCTCCGGGCCCGCGGCTCGGCACGCTGGTGGTCGATGCCCGGGATCTGGCGAAAGGCTATGAGGACCGGCTCCTCTTCGAGCACCTGGACTTCTCGCTTCCGCCTGGCGGGATCGTCGGGGTTGTCGGTCCCAATGGCGCGGGCAAGACCACGCTCTTCCGGCTTATGATCGGCGAGGAGCGGCCCGACGCTGGAACGCTCCGCGTGGGCGAGACCGTGAAATTCGCCCACGTCGACCAGTCGCGCCACTCGCTTCCGGATGGGGAAACGATCTTCCAGGCGATCAGCGGCGGCGAGGAGATCCTGCGGCTCGGGGGGCGCGAGGTGAATGCGCGCGCTTATTGCGCGCAATTTGGCTTCACCGGGCCGGACCAGCAGAAAAAGGTCGGCATACTATCGGGCGGCGAGCGCCACAGGGTGCATCTCGCGCGCCTGCTCAAATCCGGGGCGAATCTTATCCTGCTCGACGAGCCCACCAACGATCTCGACATCAATTCCATCCGGGCCATCGAGGAGGCGCTCGAAAACTTCGCCGGATGCGCGGTGGTCGTCTCGCACGACAGGTGGTTCCTCGACCGTGTGGCGACCCATATTCTCGCCTTTGAGGGCGACAGCGCGGTTCATTGGTTTCCGGGCAACTACACGGGTTATCTCGAGGACCTGCGCCGCCGGCGCGGACGGGATGCCGACCAGCCGCACCGCATCAAGTACCGGAAATTGTCCCGATGACTGCGGCGGTCGGGGCCTCTCCGGGGCTGTCCGGCCGCGGCGTCCTCTTGGCCGGCCTTAGCGGCGTGGCCGGATTTGTCGTCGGCTATGCTTCCGGCGCCCTGAAGGCCGCCGAACCCTATCTCGCCAAGTCCTTCGTCCTTATAGGCGCGCAAGGGACGCTGGCAGATGCCATTCCGCTTGCCGCAGCGATTCTTTCGCCGGTTCTGGCGGGCGGGCTCGCCTCGCGTTTCGCCCAAATGGGCCGCCTCCACCTGGCGGCTTCCGCCGGTGCGCTGGCCGCAGCGGGCGTCGCGGTCCTCGTCACCGCTCATGGATTTGCGGCCATTCTTATCGGCCGCGCCCTGGTCGGACTTGGATCCGGCGCGGTCGTCACCGTCGCCCTGATCGAACTCGCCGACCGGATGACGCCCGCTGCTCGCGGCCGGGGTCTGGCTTTGCTCCCGGTGATGATTGCCGCCGGCTTTGCCGCGGCCGGGGCTGTGGGCGACCACACGATCGGCATCGTGGAACACGCCGCCGGAAGCTTGAATGCGCCGGCCTTGGCTCTCGTTGAAGACCGCGCCTGGCGGATCATCGCCTTCTCGGCGTTTTATCCCGCCGTGGCGTTCGCGCTGGCCGCGGGCGTAGTCGCCCATTCCGGCGCCGCGCTCGGCGGTCCGGGGCCGGCAGGACCTGGCCGCGGCTTAAGCTCGTTTGCCCGCCCATTTGGCCTGGCCTGCGGCGTTGCGATCCTCGTTCAAATCGGCGGCTTCGGAGCGCTCCCGGAGGTCGCCGCAGCCGTGATCACTCGGGCCGGATTTGGTCCGGGCCGCGCCGCGCACCGTGCCGATGCTTTGACGAGCGTCCTGGCCCTCTCGTGTGTGGCGGGACTGGTTCTAGCCGACGCGATCCCCCGCAGGCTGCACCTGCGTCTCGGATGCGGCGGGGCGGCTATGGCCCTGGCGGCTGCCGCGACCCTCTTCTTCGGAATGGAGAGCGGACTCCTTCCGGCGGGAGCTGCTTCGGGCAATGCGGTCGATTGCTGCCTGATGGCCTTCCTTGTGTGCGCGGCGGCGGGTCCGTATGTGTGCTCATGGGTCCTCCTTGGGGAGCTGCTTCCCCGGCGAATGCGCGCCGCGGGCATTGGCCTCGGACTTGCGGCGGGAATTTTGACCCGTCTCGCCGCTCCGGCTCTCTATCTCGCGGCGGTCAAACGCTTCGGCGATGCGGGCACGCTCGGTATCTGCGCGATCGCAGCCCTCGTTTGTTATGGCGCGGCGTCGCGCCTGCTCCCGGAAACCCGAGGGCTGAGCGCGGAGGAGGTTGAGGCGGCTTTTCCCAGAGCCGGCATTGAGGAGAATTGACACTTATCTGACCGATGTATGTCGCGGGCGCGAACGGACACCTGAGCGAGGCTAGGGCTTCGCGGGTCCGCGCCGGACCAATTCCGCGAACAGGCGCTCCAATTCCAGGACCTTGATCTTCCGCACCACGCTCACGTCAGGTTCCCCGAGACCCGGGCCTCCGCCCGCCGGCCAGCTGACCGTCGCTCCGTAGTTGGGCCCGTGGTCGATATCGATGTCCATCGCGGCTCGGTCTGCATGGCGAACGATGCTCGGATCGAGCCAGACCGCCGCCGCCACCTCGTCCCACATCGGAAATCCGGGCTGCGCGAAACGCGCGATATAACGGGCAGCCGGACTATCGGCGCCGTCGGTGGCCGCCTTCAGGACTGCCCGGCTGAAGAGGGTGTCCGTCGTGGCATCGAGCGGCACGACGGTGATCTTGCGCCATCCTGCGCGGAGCATGATGTGCGCGGCCTCCGGGTCCCACCGGCTGTTGAATTCGACCCGCGGGTTGTGAACGTACTGCATCGAGAATTCGTCCCGCCCGGCGGAATCGGGGTTAAACGAGCCGCCCATGATCACAAGTTCCTGGGCGGCCGCGCCGAACCCGTCGTCGAGCTTGGAGGCGAGGGCGAGATTGGTGAACGGCCCCATGGCGACAATCGACACGGCGCCTGGAAATTCACGAACCTTGCGCGCTAGGAACTCAGCGGCCGGCCCGGCCGCCGCCTTGATGGAGGGGTTTCCCTCTTCGAGCGGCGGAACCACCTCCGCGGTGTGGTAGTGCGGGCGATTGACTGTATTGTACGAGGGCCAGCTGTCCATCCACGCGCCCTTGTAGGCCAGTTTGCCGTATAGGCTCTCCCATCGCCGGGTCGCCTCTTCCGAGTTCACCAGCGGATAGGTCGCGCCTGGGACGACGGGAATGTCCGGCCTTCCCACCAGCTCCAGCATCCTCAGGGTATGGGCGACATTCTCCTTCTGCCATCCATCGCCGCTCTCGACGGTGATTCCGAGAACCTCCACGTCCGGCGACTGGATGATCATGAGAATCGACTGCAGATTGCTTCCAGCCGGGCCGAAGGCGTCCTGGTCAATGATGACCTTGCGTCGGATGGGCACGGGGGATCCCTCGGCGGCAGCGCTCCTAGGGAGGGTCGCAGCCAGCAGGCATAGAATTCCAACGAAGAGCCGCGGTGCGCGCCCGCGGCCGGCACCCGCAATCAAGCCGCCTGGGGATCGAACACGGTGTGGTGACATGGCAAGCATAAGGAGTCTAAAAAGCGGAGGCCGCTGGATCTCTCCAGCGGCCTCAGGTAGGGGATGGCAGACCCCGGATCAATACTTATACTTGACGGTCGCGAAGATCTCCACGCCCGGATCTGGGATGATCGACTCCAGGCCATACGTTGGGTACGCGGGGGTCCAATTGTGAGCATTGAAGATATTGGTGGCCGCGAGCTTAAACGAGTACTTCTTGGTGTTATAGAATACCGAGCCATCGAAGGTCGACTGCCATGGGATCACCAGATAGCCCTGATAATCGTTGTTGATGGTGCTGGTGATGACCGCGTTGGCCGAGACACCGATGCCATTGTCCCATTTGTACGTCGCCAAGGCGGTGAACGTGTGTTCCGGATAGCCGGGAACGTGCAGATTGCCGCTGGTCTGCTCAGGGCCGAACGGACTCGGCGGCCCGTTGGGCACCTGGTTCGTACTGTAGCCTTGGAAGGGCACGGGCGTGCCCAAGCTTCCGACGAGGAGCGAATAGGCCAGCGTCGTGTAGAAGTTCTTGCTGGGCTGGTAATTCATCTCCGCCTCAAATCCATGGAATAATTCCTGGACGGAGGGCTGGCCCTGAGTCTTTTGCTGACGGCTCTGTTGGAAGATCGCAGAGCTGAAGAACAGCCGGTTGTTCAGCGCCGAGGTCTTGAATCCGGCCTCGTAAAGTTCGCTCACTTGGTCAAAATTCCCCTTGGGTAAATAATAGCCGCCGCTTCCGTTGGGCGTGAGGCCCGAGAAGCCGCCGCCGTTGGCAAGAGCCCCGGTGTAGTTCTCGCTGTAGTTGTACGTGATGTATGTGGAAAGCGTGGGCGTAAACTTGCGAACAAAACTGATATTGAAGTTCGGGTCCGTCAGGTTGATGAACGCATTGGGCTCGGTCTTCGCGATGCCGGCTGCGACAGCGAGGGGGTCCTTGACGAGGAAGTGCATGTAGTCGAGCCGCGCGCCCGTGATCAAATTGAGGTCCGGCTCCAGCTTCCAGGTGGCCTGCAGAAAGGGAGAGATGCTGGTAACTTGGGAGTCGTTGGTGTCGTCGTTGCCCGCATTCAGCTGAGCGTTTGCGTAGCGGCCAGGCCATCCCGGCACCGGCGTATCGATTGGCCCGCCGGGAAAATTCTGAGCCGAATTCACCGTCAGAGGGAAGTTGATCGAATCCAGAATCATCCCGGACCGAGCCTTGCTCAGATCCCAGACGTTGGCCGGTTCGAAATAGAAATCGTCGTAAGCCTTGGTGTGCTGGTAACGCTCGGCCACGCCGGCGTTGAAGGTGCTGTCGTTCAGGGCGTGAAGGGTGTAGATGAACTCGGTGCGGTTCTCAATGAACCAGCTCGGAGCGATAATTTCCGAGTAGTAATGGGTGCCGTAGGTATCGCGCTGGGTGAGGCTGAAGAAGGTGTTATTCACGATCTTGGCGTCCGTCCCCAGGCCCCACGTCTGAATCGCCTGCGCGTTGTATTCATGCGCGTGGGATTGCGATCCGGGACCCTGCAGGCGCCAGTGATAGTTGACCGGGACAAGGGGGCCCCAGGCGATCGTGTTGCTGCCGAATCCGCCAATGATGTACTTTGAGTTCTGCGAGTCCGACGGAGCGACGCCCGCTCCGTTGTTGATATTGATGCCGGTCTGGTAGAGACCGTCGCTTATCAGCAGCTGGGTCGGGCGGTCGATGCCGAAATTTTCGGAGTATTTGCCGACGAAGATCTTGGCGTTAACGGCGAGCTGGTAGTTCGAGGTCGGCCGCCAGGTGAGGGCGCCATACGCGGCCTCGATGTGCTTGAATGCGGCGTTCCACCACTCGTTGCTATACTCGCCCGAGTAGCTGAAACGATAGGCGACGGTCGGAGAGATCGGGCCGCCGACGTCCATGTTCCAACGGTTGGTGGAATACGAGCCGCCGGTGTAGCTCACCGAGCCGTGAAAACTGTCGAAGTAGGGCTGCTTTGTGACCATGTCCGCAAAGCCGCCGACATAACCCGAAGCGCCTTGCACGGCGGTCGCCGGCCCTTTGACGATGTTCACCGATTCAACCGCGTTGAAATCGAGTGGCGCGCCATTGCCGTTGCTGGTCACGCGCTGCCTCATCCCGTTGACAAAGATATCCGCCGACTGTCCGCGGATGCTGGGATTGCCCGGGGCGCCGAAGTTCGAGTCGGTGTACGAACTTGCCGTCAGCTTGCTGAAGTCGGTCACCTCTTCGATGCCGATGGTGTCCATCTGTTCGCGCGAGATGATCGTCACGTTGCGCGGAACATCGACGATGTTGTCATCGGTGCCGAAGACGGAACTGAACGGGCGGGCCGTCGGGAGGATGACCTCGTCGGTCGGAACATCGTTCACGTTGAACTTCTCCATTTGGACCGTTTCGCTCGCCGCTGCCGACGACGGGCCGGTCGGGGCCGTTGACGTAGCGGAGGGGGAACTCGTTTGGGCTCCAGCTGGCAAAACCGTGCTGACGGCCGCAAGCGCCGCCAGCAACACGGGTAGTATGGGTTGCTTCATGGTTGCTAAGTTCTAGGTGGTTCGGTTCTTGAATAAAGCAGAGCCTATGCCAATGAGGCCCGTATCCATGGCGCACGCCAACGCACTCCGTCACCCTCCTCCCGTCATCGTTCCGGGCATCGGCACAGCCGCGATCCGGCGTCCGGCCCCGGGCGCGAAACCTCTCACCCTTGTCCTGGGCGCGTTGCCTCAGGAGATCGAGCTGGTGGACGGCGCCCTGGAGTCCGTCCGTCATGGGAAGGAGGGACCTTTCCCCTGGAAATCCGGCCGAGTGTCCGGGCGGCGCGTCGTCACGGCCGTGACAGGCATCGGCAAGACCAATGCCACCATGGTCACCGCACTGATGGTCAGCCGGTTCCGACCGGGCGAGGTGCTGATGACCGGCACCGCGTCTCGCATCAATCCGGCCCTCCGCAATGGGGATGTGATCGTGGGGCAGACGACCTGCAACCATGACTTCGGATCGCTTGCCGAGGGTTATGCGATGGAGTATTTTGGCGCCGAAGGACCGCTTGGGGACGCAATGTCCATTCTCTATCCGGGCGCTCCCGGATTGCTTGCTGCCGCTCGCCGGGCCATCAAATGCCACGTTCCCGAACACGCAGGCCAGCACGATCCGGCGTATATCCCGGCGGTGCGACTCGGACGGATTACCTCTGGAGACCAGTTCGGGATTCCGCAGGCGCGCATTGAGGCCATCCTACGGCAGCTGAAGCCCGATCTGATGGAGATGGAAAGCGGCTCGGTGGCCCAGGTCTGCTGGTACTTTCGGACTCCCTTCCTGTGCATCCGGGGCGGGAGCAATCGAACTCAAAATTCGCCGGACAACGACTACCGGACGCTGTCCCCATTCGCGGCGCGGCAAGCGGCGCTCTTCACCCTATCGCTCCTGGCGGAGCTCGCCAAAACCCGCCGATGAAACTGCTCACCCGCGGAGACGTCGACGGCTTCTGTGCCATCGCGCTCGACAATCTCGTCCAACTGATCCTGATACCCGCTCTCTGCGTCGGGGTGGTCGGCATGGCGCCCGCCTTGGTCTATGGGCGGATCCTGCCGGGGATCGCGGTTTCCTACCTGGTGGGAAACCTCTTCTACGCCTGGCAGGCGCACCGGCTCGCCCGGCGGGAGAGCCGGGAGGACGTGTGCGCCATGCCTTTTGGGCTCAATACTCCGACCATGATCGCCTATGTCTTTCTGGTCATGCTGCCGGCGCGCCAAATAGCGCTGGCGCGGGGCGCCGCGGATCCCGACCTTGCCGCCTGGCACGCTGGTTTGGTCGCGTGCCTTGGCTCGGGCTTCATCGAATTCGGCGGCGCTTTTCTGGCGCCGGTGCTAAGGCGCTTTACACCTCGCGCCGCGATGCTTGCCTCGCTGTCGGGTGCGGGGCTCTCGTTTCTGACGCTCAATTTTCTTTTCAACACCTTCGCCCATCCGCTGGTGGGACTGGTAACGCTGGGGCTGGTTCTTATCTTTTACTTCGGGGGCCTCAAGCCCCGCGGAGGGGTGCCCCCCGCGCTCGTCGTGCTTGCCGTGGGAACAGGCCTCGCCTGGATGACCGGCCTGGCGCCGGGCGCGCCAGTTCCGGCAGGAACGATTGGAGCGCATCTGCCAATCTATGTCGCAGGAGATCTCCTGAGCGGCCTGCGCAACGGGGAGTTTCTCCCGTACTTGTCGGTCATCATACCGATGGGGCTGCTCAATCTGCTCGCATCCATCCAGTGCCTCGAGTCGGCGGCGGTCGCAGGTGATTCGTTCTCGCCGCGGTCCACGCTGGCCGTCAATGCCCTCTGCACGCTCGGCGCCGCCG
>Ga0302326_10006299_pt1 | contig 26643 bp, 27 predicted proteins | sample Palsa_T0_3_FD_202264 | JGI IMG/M metagenome (GOLD analysis project Ga0302326, IMG submission 202264) | Peat permafrost microbial communities from Stordalen Mire near Abisko, Sweden - Palsa_T0_3 | ecosystem: Environmental > Terrestrial > Soil > Palsa > Peat permafrost | place: Sweden: Abisko... | reverse complement strand
GGCACGAACAGGAAGGTGTCTTCATTCTTGGTCTGATCGTCGTAGTAGATCGTCATGACCGCCGTGTAGCGCGCCTGCTCGGGCTTCGAGAGCTCGAAGTACTCGGTGTAATAGAGGCCGGCGCCATCGGGATCCTGAATCGGCACGCCGGGATCCGAAATGTGATTGTAGATTCGCAGCACCAGCACGAACTGGTTCATCGTGACGTTGCCCAGGCGATCGCGGAATACCTGACCCGAGGCGTCGTTGCAGATCACGTGCGGCACATACGCGTACCAGTCGTTGGCCAGGATCTTCCAGCCCTTCATCGGATCGGCCGGATTCGGAAACGGCAGCCCGGCGACATAGTTCTCCAGGACGTGCCGGCCATCGGGCAGCGTGCCGATTTTGACCTGCCCCGAATACTTTTCGGTATTTTTGATGTACTCGGGCGGATTCGGATAGTGCATCGTAGGTCCGATCACGAATTGAACATTCGGACCAAACTTCCAGGTGTACGTACCCGCCCACAGATACTGCAGTCCCGGCGTCATGTACTGCTTGTACTGCTGCCAGTTCTGCTCGGTGATAACCGTGCCCGGCGGAATCGGATTGGTGGCCGATTCTTCTTCCTGGGCCCTTACAACAGTCGTCGAGAACGCGCACAGCAAAAATGCGCAAACTAATAGAACCCGAAATTTCATTCCCCGTCCCTCCTGAAAATTACTGAAAAATTATGTCGATCCGCGGCCGCCGGCTTTCCCCAGTCCGTCCCAAGACCGGCTTCAGCTCGCTGGATCCGACGTCTGGTTTATAAGACTTATGCGTAAATAAGACAAGAAGAACTTCAAAGCATTAGAAATTGTCTGTTGTTAAATAATAAATGCTAATAACTATCAAATTAACGGTCTATGTGGTCTAAAGACGTCGTATATTATTATACCTCTTTACCTTTGGTCGTGCCGCAACCCGATTTGACGATAGCGGCCGCTTTGAACTAGGCTCGCGCCAACGTCCCTATTGAAATATGAGGACCTTTCGCGCCGCCGGATTCCTGACGATGTATTAAGAATCCTCGCGGTTTGAATAATCTTTAGACGCGGAGTTCAACGATGGCCGAATCGAATATTGGAAAAAACTCCACACCGGTGCGGCGAATCGCAGCGCCCGACGGCGCCCGCGAACCACTCAAGGCGAACATCTTCGAGCGGATGCAGATCGCTAACACGCAGCTCGTGCCGCTGTTTCCCTATCTCGGCCGCGGCGCGATGGTTCCGGCCGGCGCGATGATCCAGGGCGGGCCGGGCGTCGATTACGGGCAGTTCTTCCATTCCAACACTGTCGATGAGGTCGTACTCGTCTTCGGCGCCTCAGGCTCTTTCGTGCCGACCGGAATGGTGATGATCGGCGCGCGCACGCACGGCGTGAACAGCTTCCTGAAGAATCAGACCGACCCTGCGAGCTTCGCGGTTATCTCGATCACGCAGCGCCAGGCCGACGCCGGTGAACAGCTTGAGGGCTATATCCTGCGCTGCACCAAGTGCAACGACGAGCTGATCAAGGTTGAAGCCGACGTGACGCCGCCCGACGTCGAGAATTCCGCCGCCGATGGCCCTAAGGTTTTCGAGACCCTTCCTGAGACCGCCCGGATGGCCGAGATTTACAACGACGGCGATCGCACCTGTCGCAAGTGCGGCACCGTCAATCCGCCGTTCCCGCTCGACCGCTGGGGATGGACCGCCTATACGCAGCAGAGCGCCACCGCGAAGGCCGCCTGGCGCGAGCTTGTCAACGCAAAGGCTGGATCGTCAAAAGCTGATGCGGCGAAACCGGGCGCGCCGGCGTCGGCGCATAACCACGGTTAACCATATGGAACGGCGCAAGGCCTTCAACGCATTTCAAATGGCGGGCGAGTTCGGTCCCTACGACGAACTTCCGATGCTGCCCGCGTCGATCGATCCGCAGATCCATCTGAGCCGCAACGATCGGCCGCAACCCTTCTTTCTGATCTGCGAGCGCGACACCACCATTGCCCAGCTCTCCGGCGAAGCGGTCATCGAGTTCAAGGACAGCTCCGTTATCAGGCACACGGTCGTTCCCGGCGATTGGGTTTATGTGCCGGCCGGCACGCCCCATCGGATCATTCCGCGCACGGAGTCGATCGAGGTGCGCTACAAGGCGCGCGAACCCGGCCTCGAGGGCGTGTCGTTTCATTGCGAAAAATGCGGCGCCAAACTATTGCGCGAAGAATGGGACACCGCGGTCGAACTTCCGCAGGAGGGCTATCTGCGCTCCTGCCAGTCCTTCAACGACAACGAGCAGCGCCGCGTATGTGCCGGATGCGGCGCCAAGGCCGACCCGATCGATCTTAGTGCGTTTCGATGGGGCGAAATTGCACGGACGTTGCGAGCCGACTATGGCAAAGAAAGCTAGCGCGAAACGAGCCCCTTCTCGTAAACCCACACCGCCCGGGCGCGGACTGGCCAAGCCGGCGAAGCCGCGGATTGGGCGTTCTATTACGCTGCACTTCCAGGGCGATTGGGGCGGCGCGAATCTGCACCGCGTATGCGGATGGCTTGCGCAGGAGCTCGGCGACCGGACCGGGGAGCATTCGCGCTTCGCCATCTGGAACGGCGCCGGCGGTATCGATTCGGTGCGCGCGATCGGCCGCGGACTCGTCGATGTCTCGCTGACCACGCCGGGCGCTTTTGCCCGCATGGCTCTAAAAGGTCGCGGACCTTACGTGGCGGAATCGTTTCCCCATCTCCGCGGCCTCGGCACCGTTCCACAGCGCGACCGCCTGGTCCTGGCGATTGACGCACGCCACAACATTCATTCCTTCGCCGACCTGCGCAAACGCCGCACGCCCATCCGGATAGCGGCGTCGCCAGACGATGGCGCCAGCCATATCGGTTTCGCGACCCATCGCCTGATGGAAGCGGCCGGAATCCCGCGCGAGATGCTCGAGAGCTGGGGGGGAGGATACGTCGAGGCGATTCGGCCCGACGAATGTATCGCGCTGGTGACGTCAGGCGCGGCCGACGCCATCTTTCACGAGGCCATCATGACGTACTGGTGGCAGGATCTGGCCGATAAGCATGAGCTGACTTATGTGCCGGTCGAGCGCTCAGTCCTTCGTCAGCTCGAACGCAGTTACGGATGGCCCAGCGCCACGCTGCCAGCCGGCTATCTGCGCGGCATGACCAAGCCGCTCGAGACGCTCGACTTCTCGGATTTTCTCCTGATGGTGCGCGACGATATGCCCGACGACGTCGCCGAGCTGCTGGCCTACTGTCTGGTCGAGACCAGCGCCGCGCTCGAAGTCCAGTACAAGCACATTCCGCCGGAGCGGAGCCCCGTGACGTATCCGCTGACGAAAGAGACGCTCGCGCGGACGGCGATTCCGCTCCATCCAGCCGCCGAGCGCTACTACAAATCCCGCCGTTATATCTAAGACGCGCACTCTTCCGACGACGTAGCCACGCGTCGTAGTAGACGACGACCGAATCTTGGACCCTCTCCCTAGGGCCAGCGGAGCGTTCTGACGCGGAGCGAGCGGGCGAGTCTGCGAGCTGCGTTGAGAGAAGTAGAGGTCGCGCCGCAGGCGCGGGTCAGGGTCCAATCCGTGATTCTGAGGCGCTGCGCCGAAGAATCCCTACGGGCGCCGGTTGTTCGCAAGCGCGATAGCACTCGACGGGCGCGAACCGTTGAGGGATCCTTCACTTCGCTCAGGATGACGGCAAAGGAGTGGCGCGCCCCGGCTTGTAATTCTGAGGCGCCGGGTCTTGTCCTCTCCCTGTTGGGAGAGGACGGCGCGCAGCGCCGGGTGAGGGACCTTTAAATAAAATCTCTGATCCTTTCGATGACGCCCTCGAGATTGTCGTCGAAATCGCTATTCCAAAAACTGATGATCCGACCGATTTGACGCTGTCTTCGGAATTTGGCGTGCCCTAGCCAGCGGCTACGCAGATGTTCTCAGAGTTTCAGCTCGTCGTCCGTGCTTTAGTTGCACAGGCTGGCCGCTCGTTCGCGTGAGAGTGAAGGAACCGGGGGATTATTTGCACGAAGTTTTTATTCAAGGGTCCTCTAAGATTGCAGACATCTTTTTGAACGGTCCCTCACCCGGCGCTGCGCGCCGTCCTCTCCCGGCAAGGAGAGGATCAAACCTGACGCGCGCCCTTCTCTCCTTGTCGGAACAGGATCAAACCGTCCGGCCCTTGCCTTGGCCGCCGAAACAACTGAATCTTGATGGATGAGTCACTCTCGCCGTCCCGTACTGGAGTTGGGCGTAGTGGACTTCGGAGTCGAGACGGTCGAGCTGCCCAATGGCCTCACAGTCGATCTCGCCGTGGTCCGCCATCCGGGAGCAAGCGCCGTGGTCGCGCTCGATGATACGAACCGGATCGTGATGTTGTCGCAATGGCGCCACGCCATCGGTGGATACCTGTGGGAAATCCCAGCCGGATGCCGCCAGGATGACGAACCGCCCGCCGAATGCGCGCGCCGCGAACTGCGCGAGGAGACGGGACTGGTCGCGTCGACGTGGCATCACCTGGGCACGATCGTGACGGTGCCGAGCTTTTCCGACGAGCGAATCGATATATATCTCGCCCGCGACCTGCGCCAGGGTGAACGTGAGCCGGAGCCCGACGAAATCATCCGGGTGTCGTGGTTCGAACTCGATCGTGCGCTGGAAATGATTACGGCCGGCGAGATAGTCGACGCCAAAACTATCTCGGCTATCCACTATCTGCTCGCCCATCTTGGACGGCGATAATTTGGGTGAGCTTCGCCGTTAACGCGCATCGCGATTAAAGTGCGCATCACGGTGGTCCCGAAGGACCGGCCCGATCGGCCGGCTACTCGATTACCACTTCGTCTGGAAACAGAAAGGTCGTGGCGCGGTCGGGAAACTCGACCAGATACATACGCCGGTCAAGATTGCTTACTTCCCGCAATATCCGTGGATGCTCAGCGAAACGCGTGCGGCCGTCGTGGTCACGCACGGGTTTAAGTAGGCGACACTGCCTCCCCACCACTACCTCTGAAACAAGTTCTGGAACCATGATAACAAACCGCCTTTTTCGCGCCAGCAGTCGGCTCCCCGCACTCCCCTCGACATAGATTATAGCAACTTTGGGACCGGAATTTTAGACCGTCGTTATCCTGCGATCGATTGAGACGATCTCGACGAATTTGCTCTGTTTTGAAGCAGTTATCGGTTGTCTGCTCGATGAACGGGCAGATCTTGACGCATTCTCTCCTCGGCCTCATCACTTTTATCGTCGGCGTTAGGCATTTTTTTCAGACCGTTTCGTCTGATTTCGCGAAGAACTGCGCATTCCGCTAGGATTCGCTATCCGGAGGCTACACGGCAATGGAAACCATCAATGCGCTGACGATGGGCCACGATGTTATGATCGCGACCGAGCATTACCTGTCGGCGGCAGCAGGTGCGCGGATCTTTGCTCGCGACGGCAACGCGATCGACGCGGCCGTCGCCGCTGTGCTCGTCGAAAGCGTGGTCAATCCTCATATGTTCACACTAGGCGGTGAGGCGCCGGCCCTGGTCTATTCGGCAGCCGCCGATCGAGTTGTCGCCGTCAACGGAAATATGGCCGCGCCGGCGCGCGCCACGATCGCGGAATATCGCTCGCGCGGATACGACCTTGTGCCGCTCGAAGGTTTGCTGGCCGCGGGCGTGCCGGCGGCGTTCGATTCGCTGGTCACGATGCTCTCGAACTTCGGTACCATGTCGTTCGCCGAGGTCTCGGCGCCGATGCTCGAGTTGTGCGTCGACGGCTTTCCGATCCACCCCGGCGTGATCGGGCAACCACCAACGGCCAGCTCGGGTCCGATCGTCCATCAGGTGGCTAGCGAATCGAGCAACCCGCATATCGGTCCGCTAAGCGCGTTGGTCGAGAAGTTCACCTGGCGATGGCCCTCGAGTGGCGCGCTCTACATGCAGGGTGGCGAAATTCCGGCGGCCGGATCGCTCGTGCGAAATCCTGCGCTCGCTGACTGTATCGCGAGACTCCTCGATGCGGAATCGGCGGCGCGCAGCCGCGGACGCGAAGACGCGCTGCAAGCGGTTCGCGATCGCTTTTACCGCGGCGATATCGCCCGCGAAATCGCCGCGTGGTCGGCACGCAACGACGGGCTGCTTGCGATCGAAGATCTCGAAAACTTTGCCACCCGTCTCGAACAGCCGGTCAGCGCGACGTATCGCCGCGTTACGGTGCATAAATGCCCGCCGTGGTCGCAAGGTCCCGTCTTTCTGCAGCATCTGAAACTTCTCGAAGGCGCTGATCTTCGCGCGCTCGGCCATAACTCTGCCGAGTACATCCACTTTGTCGCCGAGACCGCCAAGCTCGCCTTCGCGGATCGCGAGGCTTACTACGGTGATCCGGCGTTCGTCAGCGTCCCGATGGAAAATCTCTTATCGGCGCGCTACGCGGAGATTCGCCGCGCGCTGGTCGATCCATACCGTGCTTCGCTCGATCTGCGACCCGGCGATCCGATCGGGATGCGTCCGCACGCCGATTTGCCACGCGATCTGATTCCCTGGGGCGGCGGCACGATCCACGTCACGGCCGCCGATCGAGACGGCAACATGGTCGCGATCACGGCCAGCGGCGCATGGATCGCGAGTTCGCCCGTGATCGATACGCTCGGCTTCCCGCTCGGCTCACGGATGCAGACGTTTTACCTCGACGCGCGCCATCCCAATGCGCTGGCGCCCGGCAAGCGGCCGCGCACGACTCTCACGCCCTCGATGGCGTCGCGCGACGGCAAGCCGTTTCTGGCCTTCGGCACGATGGGCGGCGATCAGCAGGATCAATGGACCCTGCAATTCTTTCTCAACCGCATCGAGTTCGGCATGGACGTGCAGGAAGCGATCGAGGCGCCCAAATTTTCCGGTAAGCACTTCCCCTCGACGTTCAATCCGCATGATTCCGTTCCGGGCGGGCTACTGATCGAATCTCGAATCGACAGTCGCGTGCGCGAGGAGCTTGCCGCCCGCGGCCATCGGATGACCGAACGCCCGCCGTGGAGCGAAGGCTTCGTACTCGCGGTCGAGATCGATCGTGAGCGCGGTATCATACTCGGCGGCGCCGATCCCCGCGGCCACCTGTCCAATACCTTTCCCGCTCGCGCCATCGGCTGGTGATCAGTTCAAATGCGCTCGGGGGTCGAGATGTCCTGCTGCACCCAGTGGCGAGGTTTTGGCGAACGGTTATAATTTACACTCAATGATCGTGGGCCTCGGGCCGAAGAGTGATTTTTACCGAGTCACGGTGGCGCCTAATCTGCGGATCGATGTACGAAAGAAGTTGAAATAACATGCCCAAGCGCACGAGAATATCTCCTATGCGACATGGCCTGAGGGCGCCCGCAATCGCGGCGCTAATGATCGCCGCGGTGATGTTAGTGGCCGGATGCTCGGGCAGTCAGCCGCTTTCGACGCGCGAGAAGGGCACGCTCATAGGCGGCGGCGTGGGCGCGGCCACGGGCGCGATAATCGGGGCTGCCGTCGGATCGCCGGGTATCGGCGCCGCGATTGGCGGCGGTATCGGTGCGGTTGGCGGCGCGGTGGTCGGCAACGAGATGCAGAATCAGGAGGCTCAACAGCAGGACACCCAGACCCAGATTCAGTCGCAGCAGCAGCAGATCGAACAGCAGCAGCGGGATATCGAGCAGCTCAAAAGCCAGAATGAGACCGAGTAATTTAGCGGCGTCACGGGGTGCTCGTCAGGGCTCTTTGGACTTGCTATAGGCTAGCGAAGCGATGACCTCGCCCTGCTATAAGAGTTGAGATGACAAACCGGCAGACGGCAGGATGCATTAGCCGTAAGGATGGTTTTTGAGGTGGTCACAGCGATTGGCCGCGAGCGGGTCGGGATCGGATCGCGTTCGCGATATATTATGCATATGGCAGGAGCGAACTTGGTAAAGGAGGCTTCCATGCGCAGGCGTGTCCCTGCTCTTATTGGTCTCGCACTGGCCGCTCTGTTCCTCGTCGCCGGATGTTCCGGGCAGCCACTGAGCACGCGTGAAAAAGGCACACTGATCGGCGGCGGTCTGGGCGCAGCGACTGGAGCGATTATCGGCGCCGCGGTTGGTTCGCCGGGCGCGGGTGCCGCCATCGGTGGTGCATTAGGCGCCGGCGGCGGTTTCGTGGTTGGCAATGCGATGCAGAACAATGAAAACTCGCAGGCGCAGACCCAGTCACAGATAAGTTCCCAACAGCAGCAGATCGAGCAGCAGCAACGGGAGATTCAGCAGCTGAAGAATCAGAACGAGACCGAGTAGACCCGAATCGAATCCGATTCTCAGGGGAGACGCTCGATGAGCCGTCTCCCCTGATTTCTTTTCCGGCCTTATTCCTTTTCCGAACAGACTGGCTCTCCGCGATCCTGATTCACACCGGCCGGCACAGCTTGCACGCCCGCATCCCTGCCTGAATCGCATCCGCGGCCCCCGCGAAGATCATCATTCCCGCAGGATCGGCCCGCGTCGCGGCGCGGCATTCGGGATTGCAGAAAATATGGGTTCCCCGATGCCCCAGGACGACGCCGGACTCGAATCGGCGATCTGTCCCGATTGCGAATCCCTCCGCCCGCAGTAATCGCATCTTGGCTGCGACGCCGCCGCCGTAATTGCCGATCGATCCGTCCGACCGAATCACCCGATGACACGGTACGTAAACCGGAATCGGATTGGTCGCCATCGTATTGCCGACCGCGCGCGAACCAGCCGGCGTGCCGGCGGCGGCCGCCAGCCCCTGGTAGGAGATTACAGCACCGGCTGGCACCCGGCGCAGGCGATCGAGTACGCGGCGCCGGAACGGGCTCGCGATCAGGCTCAGATCGACCGGCGTCGTGAGCGCATTCTTATCGCCGTCGAGAAGGCCGCCTATCTCGTCGCCGATTCCACGCACGGCGGCGTTATCCTCGATTGGATCGGATTCGCGCCTGAGCGTCGCAATCGCGGCCGCAGTCTCGTTCGGCTGGTACGTATCGAGAAAATGGATCAGCAGCAAGCCGTGTTCGCCGAGTGCGACCAGCAGGCGCCCGATCGGCGATTTAACCACGCCGATCCGCGCCAGCGGGCGGCGGATTCGCTCGAACCGCGGGGCCATCCGGCGATGCGACTCGGCAATCATGCCGGCTACAGACAAATCATCGGATTTTTCAGGATTGCTGTCCCGAAATGTTTCACGTGAAACATTTTTGGTCTCAAATATTTCACCTGAAGCATCGCCGGAGACCACGCCAGGCGCGTTGAGATTGCGGTTCATCAGTTTACCTCGATTCCTTCAATTTTTTGAGCGCCTGATGCACGTTGGCGCGGGCACTTTGCTCGGAACACTTCAGCGCTACGGCAATTTCCGCGTAGCTCCGCCCTTCGAGCTTGCGCATCGTCAGCGAGCGTTTTTGCTTGCGCGGCAATGCGTCTATCGCACGGCGGATAAACATTACGCCGTCCTGCCCACTCTCGACGCTGGCGTAACTTTCGTCCAGATTCGCGGAAGATTCGACGATCACGCGGTCGCGGCGGACCCGGTCGCGGCTACGATTGCGCGACAGATTCACCGCGATTCGAAACAGCCAGGACTTGAGGCCGGCCGCCGAATCGAGCCGCGCGTAAGCCCGGTAGGCGCGCAGCCAGGTCTCCTGAAACAGATCGAGCGCATCTTCGCGATCGCGCGTCAGCCGCATCACCAGTCGCATCAGGGCCGCCTCGTGGTCTCTCACGGCCTGGTCGAACGGCGGTGGAATATCCGGGATATGGCGCGGGCTCATCATGACTCTTATAACCCCGCGCACCGGGTCAATGTGAAATCGAAGAGCGGATCTTTGTCAGGCGATTCGCAAAGCGCGGTTCAGTTCAGCCGCGATTCGATTCTGAACAGGCGCCCCGTATTAATTGCGAGGGTCGCGGCGAGATCGTCGGGTGCGATACCGCGGATCTTCGCTAGCGTCGCCATCGTGCTTGCTATGTAGGCCGGCTCGTTAGGACGTCCACGATAAGGCTCCGGCGCGAGATAGGGCGAGTCGGTTTCGATCAGCAATCGGTCGGCCGGAATAGTTGGCGCCACTTCGCGCAGCGCCGCCGAATTACGGAACGTCAGGATGCCCGAGAACGAAATGAAAAATCCGAGCTCGACGAACTCGCGCGCCGCTTCGGTATCACCGGTGAAACAATGGATCACGCCGCCCATCGGCGGCATCCCGACCTCGCGGACAATCTCGACCAGCCGGCGCTCGGCGTCGCGGCAATGGATCACGATCGGGCGGCCGACAGCGGCTGCGAGCTCAAGATGGCGCCGCAGCGCATTTTCCTGATCGACGACCGGCGATCGCATGTAATGGAAATCGAGTCCGCTCTCGCCGATTCCCACGACGCGATCGGAATCCGCCAGCGCGCGCAACTCCGCGAGTCGGTTCGAATCGCACGCCGACGCGTCATGCGGATGCACACCCACGACGGCGAAAACGTTGGCGTGACGCTCAGCGATTTCGACCGTCATCCGATCCGTTTCGATAGAGTCGATCGCGCCGACGGCGATAATCGTGCCGACCCCGGCTGCTTTCGCGCGCTCGAGAACAGGCTCGATATTGTTCCGGATACGGGGGTCCGCCAGATGGCAATGGCTGTCGCACAGATGCGCCATCGCAAATCGCCGCCGCCGCAGTCCTACTCGGCCGTGCGCTTGTCGATACGGGGAAACAGCGCGACCGGCGGTTTGACCCGATGCCCCGGCTTGATCCCGTGGCCGAACGGCGCGCGCAGTGCGGTCTCCTCGACGTCGAGCATCTCGGCGATTCGGCCGGCGGTGACCGGCATGAATGGCTCGAGCGCGTCGGTGATCACGCGCAGCGCTTCGAGCAGGTTTGCCAGCACTTGCGCGAGACGATCGGCGCGCGCGGGGTCCTTTGCCAACTTGAACGGCGCCGTCGCGACGATGTATTTGTTCGAGGCGTCGATCGCGGACCAGATGTCTTCCAGCGCGCCCTTGAAGTCGAGCGCCTCAACCCGATCGATCGTCCGCATCACGAGTCCCGGAATATTTCCGAAGTCGCGGCGGACCGCGGCCGATTCGACTTCCGGATCGTCGCTTTGCGGCGTCGCGGCGACTGCGCCGTCACTATATCGCGCGACCATCGAAAGCAGTCGGCTGACCAGGTTGCCGAGGTCGTTGGCAAGGTCGGCGTTGTAGCGTTCGATCAGCCGCTCCTCGGAAAAATCACCGTCGAGTCCGTAAACCGTCTCGCGCATCACGAAGTAACGCAGCACGTCGGGCCCGAACGCGCGCTCGTAGGAGACCGGGTCGCGCACGTTGCCGGAACTCTTTGACATCCGCGATCCGCCGAAATTAAGCCATCCGTGAACGTTCAGATGGCTGAAAAGCTGATCCTCGGCAAAGCCCGCCGCCAGCAACATCGCGGGCCAATAGACGATGTGCGTCTTCAGAATGTCCTTGCCGATAAAATGATGCGAATGCGGCCAGATCTCTCGCTTGAATCGATCGAAGCCTAGCTGACGCGCCGGCTCGCTGACGTAGGCCCAGAAGGCGTCGTACCATACATAGGTGACATAGTCGGAATCGAAGGGCAGCTCGATTCCCCATTCGAGACGCGATTTCGGCCGCGAGATGCATAAATCGGAAATCGGCTCGGCTAGCATGTTGAGCGCCTCGTTGCGATAGCGCTCGGGCCGGATGAAATCGGGATTCGCGCGGATATGATCGACGACGAACTGCCGATACTTGTCGATCTTGAGAAAATAGTTGCCCTCGCTGATAAGTTCGACCGCGCGATTGTGGACGGGGCACAGCTTGCCGTCGGCGAGTTCCTTTTCGGTGTAGAAGCGCTCGCAATCGACGCAGTAAAGCCCCTCGTAATCGCGGAAGTAGATATTGTCGAGCCGCTTGCTCTCGAGCAGCATCTGCTGGACGAATTTTTCGTGCTCCGGATCGGTCGTGCGCACGAAGTAGTCGACGCTGATATTGAGTCCCTGCCACGCCTGGCGAAACAGCGCGCTCATCTTGTCGGTGTAAACCTTCGGCGCGAGTCCCTCGGCAACGGCGGCGCGGCGAATCTTGTCGCCATGCTCATCGGTGCCGGAAAGAAAACTCACGGCGCCGCGATCGGTCTTGCGCCGCTGGGCGCGGGCAAAGACGTCGGCGGCCAGGGCTTCATAGGCGCTGCCGACGTGAGGGGTGCCGTTGCAATAGAAAATCGCGGTCGTGATGTGTATCGGATCGTGCATTTACCGCATTAGCGCATTGGTTCGCGTTTGTTCGATCAGTGCCGCCGCGCAAGCGCGGAAAAATTAATGCGGACGACTGTCGACCAGGTCCTCGAGCGTCGCCTCGACCATCCCGCCTTCGCCTTCGAGCAGCACTGTGACGGTCTGCTTGAGAATATTATGGCGAATCACCTTGCCGTCGCCCTTGACCGATTGCACCTGCTTGCCGAGTCCCGGCAGGTTGCGCTTGAGCTCGACATAAGTGGCGTATTCGTACTTGAGGCAGCACTTCAACCGCCCGCACATGCCCGCCAGTCTAGAGGGATTAAGCGCCAGGCCCTGTTCGCGCGCCATCTTGACCGTGACCGCATCGAAGTCGCGCAGCCACGACGAGCAGCACAACTCGCGTCCGCACGGACCAACGGCGCCGGTCACCTTGGTCTCTTCGCGCGCGCGAATCTGCTTCATCTCGACGCGGACGTTGAGCGTCAGCGACAGGTCGCGGACAAGGTTGCGGAAGTCGACACGATCGCCGGCGGTGAAGTAGAACGTCGCGCGGCGGCCGTCGAATGAGTACTCGGCGTTGATGAGTTTCATCGGAACGCGCCGCTCGCGGATCTTTTCGACGCACAGCCGCTTGGCGCGCGCCTCATGCTGCAGCAGATTTTCCTCGGTGTGGAAATCTTCGTCGGTGGCAATCCGTATTACGGCCGGCAGCGACGCTACATCTATACTGCGGTCGGCCTCATGCGGCTCGAAGACGACTGTGCCGAGGCGGAGACCCGCGTCGGTCTCGACGAGCACGCGATCGCCACGCATAAGCGGCAGGTCTTTGGGCGCGTAGTTCGAGATATGGCCGGTCGGCTGCAGCTCGATACCGACGATCTTCGCAGCGTCGTCGCCACCCTCAAACGGATCGATTTCGTCCCTCACAAATCACCACGTGCCGCGCGCGCCAGGTCGAGCCACCACCGTTCCGCCTGCAGGCGCGAATTTGCCATCGCATCGACGGCGCCGCTCGCTTTCACCGCATTTTCCATCGCGCTCAGAATCGCCCCGATTTCGAGTCCCTCGGCAATCTGCTTCATTTTGCCGGCTATTGGACCGGCCGGAGAATCTAGTTCCCGGTCGAGCAGCCGCAACCATAGCATTTCTTCGAGCATGCGGGCGATCAATTCGAAATTCTCCACACTCTGGTCGCGCGCCGCAAAATGTTCCTGCGCAAGCGCCTGCGCGGCCGCGAAATCAAGGCTCCGAGCGCGGCCGATGGCTTCGAGCAGAGCGGTTATCGGCGGCTCGACGCCGTCGGCCAGCGACATCGCGCGACCGGCGCTGCCGCGGGCAAGCCGCGCGATCGCGTCGATCCGTTCGGCATCCAGACCGGGGCGGCGCGCCAGAAGAGTTTCGAGGTCGGTGATCGACAGCGGCCCGAAGCGAACCAGCCGCAGGCGGGAGCGCACCGTATCGAGCAGCATCCGTTCGCTGCGCGCGATCAGAAAGATAATCGTCGAGCCGGGCGGCTCCTCGATCGTTTTGAGCAGCGCGTTCTGCGCGGGGAGATTCAGCGTATCGGCGTCATCGATAAGCGCGGCGCGGATAGGAGCGCGCGCTGGCCGGCTGCCGAGCCGCGCGATCAGGTTTCGCACCTGCTCGATCGTCACGTCGCTGCGGCCCGTCTCGCGCGCGACGCCGAGGAAGTCCGGATGGACGCCGGCGGCAAGCTGAACACATCCCGCACAGCAATCGCATCGCGGGATCGCGGGACCACCGCCGCGTCCAGATTCGGTAACACCGGCGCCATTGCGCACAGGGCAGTCCGTGACAGTGCAGCAGAAACCCGGGCCGGGCGTCAGTTCGCAGAAGAGGCTGTGGATAAGCGCGATAGCGACGATCGATTTGCCGACACCCACGGGCCCGGCGAAAAGATATCCATGCGCGGGCCGCCGACGGATTTCGGCGAGCAGATTCTCATACTGGGCGGCATGCCCGAGCGGACCTTCGAGCGCCATCAGCGGCGATAATACTCCTCAACCCTATCAGCGATTTCCCACGCGACTGTTTCGAGCGGTCGATCCGAATCGACAACTTTGACCCGCCCGGGATCCTCGCGCGCGATCGCCAGAAAACCGTTGCGGACGCGATCGTGAAAATCCAATTCCTGGCCTTCGAAGCGGTCGGGCGACGCCGTCGCAGTCGGCCTGTGACGGGCGCGTTTGAGACCGGCCGCGGGCGGGCAATCCAGCACGATCGTCAGGTCGGGCATCAGGCCGCCGGTGGCAAGCCGGTTAAGCTCGGCCAGCAGTTTGAGATCGAAACCACGGCCGTAGCCCTGGTAGGCGGTGGTTGAGTCGCAGTAGCGATCCGAAATGACGACCGTACCCGCTGCGATCGCCGGCCGGAGCTTCTCGCGCACATGCTGGACGCGGTCGGCCAACACCAGCATCAGTTCCGCTTCGGTTTCGAGCCGGACGGCAGGATCGAGAAAGATCGAACGAATCGCCTTGCCGGCGACGGTCGCACCCGGCTCATGCGTCACGATGACGTCGCGGCCGTCGGCTTCGAGCTTGCGCGCGAGCGTCGCGCACTGCGTGGTCTTACCCGACCCTTCGACGCCCTCGAGCGTTATGAAAACACCGGCCATCAGCCGAGAAGATACCAGTCGGAAAGTTGCGGCTGAAAGAGCGCGAAGATTGCGGCGGCAAGCGCGAGGAACGGTCCGAACGGTATTGCGGTCAGCAAAATCGAGTCCGACAACGACGAATCCTGCGAGTCATTGTCACCCTCCGGCATACCCGGCGGCGTTTTCACGCGGCCAGCGATCGCGTAGACGAGTCCGCAGATCGATCCAAGGAGCGAACCTGCCAACAGCGTGAACAGCACGCCGGGCCACCCGATAAAGGCGCCAACCATGCCGACAAGCCAGACGTCGCCGAGGCCGATACCATCGCGACCGCGAATTTTCCGATAGATCTCGCCGAAGATAAAGAGAAAACCCGCGCCTGCGACGACTCCTATAATGGAGCTGACGAATCCCGTTTCGGGAATCATCACGGTGGCGGCGAATAATCCTGTGACGATACCGGGCAACGTGATTACCAGCGGTATTCTCCACCGATCCAGATCGATCATCGCGACCGTGAAGAGCGCCGCGCAGAAGACGAAACGGGCGGCGGCGTCGGCTGTGGGAAAGTTCAGGAAAAGATAGAGCGCGGCGGCTCCGAGTGCGATTTCGACGATCAGATCGCGGATCGGGATCGATGCGCCGCATCGGTAGCAGCGCCCGCGCGAAACAAGATAGCCGAAGATTGGGACGTTCGCCCAAGTTGGAATCGGATTCTCACAGGCCGGGCAGAAAGATCGTGGTCGTACGATCGATTGGCCGCGCGGCAATCGATACGCCACCACGCCGACGAAGCTCCCTACCGACGCGCCGAAGATGAAGACAATCAGCGCGATCAATCGATAGGGCGCCATGTCGATTTTACGGGCGACTTCAAGCCAGCCGCTTCAGGCGCGCCTGTCTGATCGTTTCGGCGGTACGTTCGGGATCGTGCACGCTGGTCATTCTGATCGCGAAATCCGCACTGGCGGCCGACGCCACCGTGACATCGCCGATTCCCATCAGCTTCTGCAGAAACCTGCGATCGATCTCGACCGATCGAATATCGACTAGCTCGAGTTGACGCTGGCGGGTGAAAAAGATTCCGCGCCGCTCGATCAGGCGCTCGGAGCTTAGGCTCCAGCTCGTCGCGCGCCGCGCCACAAACGCCAGCAGAATGAGCGCGGCGGCTCCGGCCCATGCGATCGGCGCAAAGCGCCAATCTTCGCGCGGCAGCATAAAGACGTAGGCGCCCGCGCCCGCAAGTATTGTGGCGAAGACGAAGGGCCGGGTGAATTTCCACCACGACGGCCATACGCGCATCAGCGCATACTCGCGCTGGGCGGCCGGCTTGACGGTGTTCATCCGTGTGCCGCATCGCGCGCAGAAGGTCGCGCCCTGCGGCGCCTCGACGCCACACTGAGTGCATCTCATCGGTAGCTCTTTGGGAAGCTCATTTGCCGATCACTTGGACGCATCACCTGATGTTATCACCAGCGACTCTCAATGCTGGCAGCGCGGACAATAAAAACTCGCGCGCTGGCCGACCACGACGTTTCTGATCGGCTCGCCGCAGGTTCGGCACGGTTCGCCCTCGCGCCCGTAGACCATCAGGCGCTCCTTGAAACGGCCGGGCTGCCCGCGCGAGTCGCGATAGCTGCGAAAGGTGGTGCCACGGCTGGCGATCGCGGCGTTAAGAATTATCGGTGTGAAGCGGATAATCAGATCGATCTCGGCGCGCTTGAGCCGGCCGGCGCGTCGGGTTGGCCGCACGCCCGCACGGAAAAGAATCTCGGACGCATAGATATTCCCGATTCCCGCGACGATCCCCTGGTCCATCAGCACGTTCTTGATCGCCGCCTTGCGGCCGCGACAAACCTGCGCAAGGTAGTCGGCGTTGAAGCCGCCGTCGAGTGGCTCCGGTCCGAGCCCGGCGAGTTCGGGGGCAGTTTTGAGACCGTCGGCGTCGAACACCTTCATCAGGCCGAACCGGCGCGGGTCGTTGAAAACGAGGCGGCTTTGGTCGTCGAGTATCAGCTCCAGATGGTCGTGGCGCGTCATGAACGGTGCGTCATCGGTGGCCACGCGACGATGGGTCAGGCTGCCGCTCATCCCAAGATGGACGAGCAACGTGTTGCCGCCGCTCAGCGCGAGCATCAGGTATTTCGCGCGCCGGCCGATACTCTCGATTCGGCGACCCGCCACGCGATCGGCGAGATCGTGCGCGACCGGCCGGCGCAGGCGCGGCTCGACGACGCGGACCTCGGTAATCGTCCTGCGATCGGCCGAGCGGGCCAGGATTCGCCTCAGCGATTCGACTTCGGGCAGTTCAGGCATCGCGGCGCTCGGCGGCATAAGCTTCGGGAACGCTCGCGGCAAGCGTCCGCGCGAGCAGAATAAGTGCGCCAGTCTCGATCGTGGCGGCGCGCGCCATCGGATCGATGCCGCATTGTTCGAGCGCCGCCGCGGCGGCAGCAGACCCGATCCTTAAGCGATCGCCGAGCGCGTTGCGAACGGCCTTGCGCGGTGCCGAAAAGGCCGCCCGGATAGTCTCCAGCACGACGCTTTCTTCGCCCGGCGCAAAGAGCGGCGGAATCCGCGGCATCATCACCAATACTTCGGCGTCCACGGCCGGACGAGGATGGAAACTGCCGGCGCGAACGCGAAAATGTTCGACGCATTCCCAATACAGATCGGTGAACACGGTCAGCGCACCGCGCGATCGTTCACCCGGATACGCCCGGATTCGCTCGCCGACCTCGCGCTGGAACATCAGAACCATCCGCCCGATATTCGGCTGCCATTCGCACAAGCGCCGCAGTATCGCACCCGCCGCGTTGAACGGCAGATTACCGACAATCGTGATAGGGCGGCGGTCCGTCAGCATAGGCAGATCGACCGTCAGGATGTCGGCGTTGACGAGCCTGATGCGTGAATCGCCAGAGAATCGGCGGTCGAGTGCGTGAGCAAGCGCGCCGTCGAGTTCGACCATCGTGAACTCGGCGACTGCCGACGCGGCAATCCGATCGCTCAGGATACCGAGCCCCGGTCCGATTTCGACCGCCGCACTGGCCGGACCGAATTCGGCGGCGGCAACGATTCGATCGGCGATCGCCGGCTGCACGAGGAAATTCTGTCCGCGGCTGCGTGACGGCCGCACGCCAGCGGCTGTGAGAGCGAGAGCGGGCGCGACAGCGGATCCGGTGACTCGGAGGGAGTCGGAATCCTCGCGATGCCGAACATCGGAAGTGGCTGTGCGGATAGGACGGCTCAAAGCGCGAGACTGGCCTCGGCGTCGAGATCGAGCGGGTCGCGCTCGCCGCGCAACAGACGCCAGCTTCCGGCAATCGCGATCATCGCGGCGTTATCGGTGCAATATTTCAGCGCCGGCGCGACCACGCGCCGTCCCTCAGCGGCCGCCGTTTCGGTCAGGCGGGATCGCAGGCGGGAATTGGCGGCGACTCCTCCGGTGAGAGCGATCGTCTCGATATCGTGCTCGCGGGCGGCCGCGATCGTGGGACGTATCAGCATATCGACCACAGCCTCCTGAAAGCTTGCCGCCAGATCAGCCGGTTCAATCGCATTCGCGCTTGAGTCAGCCAACAGCATCGCGACGGCCGTCTTGATACCGCTGAAGCTGAAATCGAACGGCGCATTGCGCACCCGCGCGCGCGGCAATTTGATCCGCGCGGGATTTCCCCGCCGCGCGAGATCGTCGATCACCTTGCCGCCCGGATAGCCGAGGCCCATCATCTTGGCGACTTTGTCGAAAGCCTCGCCGGCGGCGTCGTCCCGGGTGCGGCCGATCCGTCGATAGGAGCCGAAATCTTCGACGATAAAAAGCGCGCTATGGCCGCCCGACACGACCAGCGCGAGATATGGCATTTCGACGCGATGCTCGATCAGCGGTGCAAGCAGATGGCCCTCGATATGATTTACCGTGACCATCGGCAGGCCGGTGCTCTGAGCGATTCCCTTGACGCACATCAGGCCGACCAGCAACGAGCCGACCAGCCCGGGTCCGCGCGTGACCGCGAGCGCATCGAGATCGCCGAGTTCGCATCCCGCGGTTTCGAGCGCCTCGTGGATCACGGGCAGAATCGTCACAACGTGATTGCGCGAAGCCAGTTCCGGCACGATACCGCCGTAGCGCCGATGAATCGCGTCCTGGTTGGCGACCACACTGGAACGCACGATCGCGACGCCCGGCTGCGTGGTTTCGATCACCGCCGCGGCGGCGTCGTCGCAGGAAGATTCTACTCCGAGTATCACCATCGATTATCGCCTGTGGGGTTCATCTCAACGTTGCCGCTATCCGGATGCCTGCGCAAGTTGTCCAAATCACCAAAGATGATGACTCCGGTTCAATTGTCCGACGAGTTGTCGTTCGAGTCGTCGGTGGAATCATCAGGTGAGGCCGACCGGGACGGTTCGGCGTTCGGCTGATCTATTGGCGCGTGGGACGCTGGCGCCGGGGTGGCCTCGGCAGGCGGGGGTTCATCGAGCGCGCCGATATCCGACGGCGACTCGGCAGTCGGCGTTGGCTGCGGCAAATAAGAAGCGAGCCTGCCAAAACCGACGCGCGCCATCAGGTTTCCCGGCGCCACCTGCAACGCATGCTGGTAGGCGTCGGCTGCCTCGCGATCACGGCCGAGTTCCTCATAGCAGGCACCCTCGAAGCTCAGCGTCTCGCCGAGCCAGGCCGGATCGGAGCCAATACCAATTTCGGCGCGCGCCAGAAATGTCAGCGCCTGATCGTATTCTTTGCGCACGAAATATGAGCGGCCGAGGTAAAAGTAGGCATAGGGATTACTCGCATCGATCGAGATCGCCCGTCCGAGCGCGCGAATCGCTTCATCGGGATGGCCCGCGGCAAGCAGGCGGCGGGCCTCCTCGGTAATCCGCAGCGATGCGACCCGGGCGGAATCGGTGGTTTTTTTGATTATCGGATCGAGCGAGGAGTCGCTGACCGGCATCGAGGGCGGCACGCTCGCATAATCGAACGGCGGCAGAGCCACCGGGGCGGTGGCTACACCGGCCGGCGTCATCGAGACACCCGAATCGGAATCCGAATCATTGTCCGAATCCGATTGCGAACCAGATTGATCGTCAGACGATGACGACGGCGACTCACCCGCTTGAGGCGTCGGCATCGGCGTAGAAGCGACGGCCGGGCTGGCGATCGTCCCAGCCGTCGGCGCCGAAGAAGCCGAAGCGCCAGCGGCAGGCGATTGAACCGGGGAGCCCAGCGGCGCGGGCGTCGGGCTCAGATCCTCCGGTCCGAGGTTATGTTCGGTGAGTTGCGCGACTATCAGTTCGTGCGGCGAGCCGTCGGTAATATCCGCCGCGGGATTGATGGTGGGCTGCAATATTGTCGAGGCTCGCGAATCAGGAGCACTCGCGAAAATCATCGCGGCCACTATTACAAGTGACGCAGCGAATCGAATCCTGGATGAACTCACGCGCTTCAATCGTTCGGGGAGGCCGATGAATCCGGCTCCGGTGCGCTTTGCACAGACACCGGATGAGGACCTCCGGTGGCGGTGTGAAAGGGGCATTCCTGCGTAGGCGCCAGCGCTACCGGGAAGACTCCTTCGATCACGTCGGGACAATATGGTCCGGCTTTGTAACCGGTCAACGGGTCGACCTGCTCGCGCACGATTCCCGGCGGTATCTGGAAGTCGAGCACCGGACGCGACGCGGTTGCAGCCTTCATGAAGTCGGTCCAGGTTGGCAGCGAGGCTTCGGCGCCTGTCAGGCCGAGTTCCTCCTTCTGATCGAATCCGGTCCATACAACCGTCAGCAGATTCGGCGTGAAGCCCGAAAACCACGCGTCCTTGGCGTCGTTGGTGGTGCCGGTCTTGCCGGCGGCCGGAATCTTGAAGCCCATCCGGCGCGCGCCGATTCCGGTGCCGTGATTGATCACCTGCGTCAACATGAAATCCATCATGTATGCCAGTTGCGGCGACAGAATCTGGCGCGCCTCGAGTTCGTGCCCCTGGATGACGCGGTTGTTCTGATCGACGACCTCGGTAACGGCGTAAGGCTGAACTTCCATACCCTCATTGGCAAGGATGGCATAGGCGCGCGCCACCTGCATCGGGCTGACTTCGATTCCACCGAGCACGATCGACGGATAGGGCGGCAGATCGCCGAAGCCGAGGAGGGCCGCCATCGCGCGAACCCGATCGAGCCCGATCGCATAGGCCAGCCGCGAGGTCGCGCAGTTGAGCGACTCTTCGAGCGCGAATTCCATCGTGACGCGGCCGAAGTAACGGTCCTTGTAGTTTTTCGGCGACCAGCTCATATCGCCGTAATTCCACGTGAACTCCTCGTCATCGAGATATGAAGTCGGTAGAAATTGCTGCGGGCCTCCGCTCAGAGTTTCATTCAGCGCGGCCAGGTAGGTGACCGGCTTGAAGACCGATCCGGGCTGGCGCTTGGACTGGATGACGCGGTTGAATTGGCTTTTGACGTAGCTGCGGCCGCCGACCATCGCGCGGATTTTTCCTGTCTGCGGTTCGAGCGCGATCAGCGCCGACTCGAGTTTGTCCTTGGCCTCGTCCCGCCGCAAACGGGGATGCTTCGCTTCCAGCTCGTCAAGATTCTCATCGACGGAATTCTCGGCGAGCTTCTGCATGTGAACATCGAGCGTGGTGAAAATCCGCAGACCCTCACCGGTCAAAACTTCGGGCGGATAGCGCTCGGCGAGCTCGCCTTTCACGTAATCGACAAAATAGGGCGCGTCGTTGCTCTCGGTATAGGCTTCGCGGGCGCGCAACGGCTCGGTGATCGCAACATCGTAGGCGGCCTTGCTGATGTAGCCGTCCTGCATCATCAGACCGAGCACTTCATTGCGACGCTTCGCGGCCAAATCCGGATGACGCAGTGGATTGAGACGATTCGGAGAGCTAATCATCCCCGCGATCGTCGCCATCTCGCCGATCGTCAGGTCGTCGGGATCCTCGGAAAAATAAAACTCCGAGGCTTCCCAGACGCCATAGATTCCTTCCTGCCCGCGCTGCCCGAGATAAATATCGTTGATGTAGGCCTCAAGGATTTCGTCCTTGGTGTAAAGCCGCTCGGCGATATACGCCATCATGGCTTCCTTGACCTTGCGATCGAACGTCCGATTGCTGTTGAGAAGGAAATTTTTGATTAGCTGCTGAGTGAGCGTCGAACCGCCCTGGCGAACGCGGCCGGACATAAAATCTACCCACGCGGCTTTCACGATCCGCTCGGGATCGATCCCGTGATGTTCGTAGAAGCGATGGTCCTCGGCAGCCAGAATCGCGTCGATCAGTGCCGGCGGAATATCGGACAGGCGAACCAGCCGCCGCTGCTCCCAACTGCCCTGAAAAATTCCGCTGATCAGCTCCGGTTCGAGCTGTATCGAATAGACCGGCTGGCTGCTGCCTTCGTCCCGCATCGACTGGACAGTGCCATGCGAATCCAGGCTCATCTCGACCAGTTCGCCAGGGAATTGCTGGTACGGATAGGCGAAGCGATGGAGAAACAGCACGAGGCGGCCGCGGCCGGCGTCGTAGCTGAAGTCGCCGCGGGAACCTTATGGTAATTAAGGCGGGCGAGGCGCTGGGGAAGACCGATGTCGGCGATATTTTGGCCGGGATAGAGCAGGGTCGCGTCGGAATATATCCGCGACGGGATGTCCCATCGGCGGCCAGCGAACCGCGTCGTCACTTCATTTTCAAGTGCGAAATAGTAGTGAAAGAAAAAGTAGAGCGCCGGTGTGACCGCGAAAAGAAGCGTCACGGCTCCTCCGAGCAGCAGTATTTTGAGATATCTCTTCACCAGTTCCGACGCACCCGGCGCGCCTTTCTAATCTGCGCCGATTTGGCTTGGCGATCAGCCGGCGGGCGAGATCGAATGCAAAACCGTAACCTTCCCACGTCGAACCGGCAACAGAGTAGCGCCGTTCCCGCGGGCTTCAAGCGCTTTTCCGAACGAATCGGAATCCACGGATGTATGGGTGGGAGCCGAAATTAGCGGTATACGTGGCGGCGGCGGCAAAATTCGCCGCCGGGATGATTGACTCTTGTGCGATATGATTCTCAGGCGCCGGGCGACTTGGCCAACTCAACGTACTTCATGCGCAAATCGAACAGGATCGCGTCGATCATCGCCTGCTCATCCTTCTCGAGGTTGCCCTGCGTTTTATTCCGGATCACCCCGATCAGATCGATAATCTGGCGCGCCGCCTCGAGGTCGCGCTGAAGCTCACCGTCGCCCGGGTCTGGAATCTCGCCTAGAAGGACGAGCGCCTGGGTCGACAATCCCACTAGAAAAGTGGCGAAGGTGATCGACGGTTCGTCGGCTGGCCCACCCGATAGCGCCGATTTGGGGGCCGATTGAGGCGCCGAGGCCCGCTCAGCCTGAGGTGCTCTCTCGGGCGCTTTCGGCGCGGACGGAGGCTCCGGTGCTGCGGACGGCTTGGCTGCGGTGGGAGCGGGCGCAGGCTCGGCGTCTTCCTGAAACTCGGGCTTCAGATCACCCTCGGACGAGAAACGGCGCTTGTCCTGAACCTTGAATCCTCGAGATTTTTCCCCGCTGTCTTCCACTATTGAACCCCTTGAACCCCCGGCCATCATCGAAAATCCGCCGGCGAATCTCCTGCTAATCGGACTGCGAATCAGACGACGACTCAAACTACCTGGCCACCAGCCATCCGCTCGAGCCGCTTTATCCGCTCTTCGATCGGCGGATGGGTCGAGAACAGCCGCGTGATTCCGCGTGCGCTCAGCGGATTGACAATAAACAGATGGGCCGTGGCCGGTCCGGCGTTGAGGGGTATCTGTTCGTTGGCAGCCTCGAGCTTGCGCAGGGCGCCAGCCAGAGCGAGCGGATTATGGACCAGCCGCGCGCCACTGGCGTCGGCTTGATATTCGCGGGTGCGCGAAATCGCAAGCTGGATCATCGTGGCGGCCAGGGGCGCGACGATCGCCATGATCAGCAGCTCCGCGATTCCACCGCCGCGATCGTTGTCGTTGCCGCCGCCGAAGCCGCCGAGGATCGCGCCCCATTTGACGAAGTTGGCGATTATCATGATCGCGCCCGCCAGCGTCGCCGCAATCGAGCTGGTCAGGATGTCGCGATTGATCACGTGCGAAAGCTCGTGCCCGATGACGCCCTTGAGCTCCTCGCGATCCAGAATCCGCATGATTCCGCTGGTCACCGCGACCGCCGCATGTTTGGGGCTGCGGCCGGTGGCGAACGCGTTGGGCGTGGGGGTATCGATCATGTAGAGCTTCGGCATCGGGATCTTGGCCTGATGCGCCAGCTCATTGACGATCGCGTACAAGTCGGGCGCCGACGACGCGTCGATCGGCTTGGCGCTGTAGGCCTTGAGCACCAGCTTGTCGGAAAACCAGTAGCTCCCGAAGTTCATCACCGCGGCGATTACGAACGCGATTACGATACCGTTCGAGCCGCCGAGCACGCCGCCGATGAGGATAATTATTCCCGTCATCGCGCCGAGCAGAAGAGTGGTCTTTATAAAACTATTCATTTTAATTTTATCCGATCAGGCATCCGACCGGCCCTCGGAAAACGAATCATTTTCAAGCTACGCCGGGCGATTTTCACAGTCAATGTAATCATTTTTGAGAATAATTACGGGACCATCAGTGAGTTTAGCCCTTTATATTAGGACGAGCCCGCTGAACGATTGATTCAGCCGGCGGACGCCGTCGTTTCGCCAATCTTTTGCTCGACGGCGAGGCCAACCTCGTCAATTCCGAGAGTTTCGCCGAGACTCGTTGCCGGATCGTGCCTGAGTACTCTAATGTCGCCAATTGGACGCCATCGCGCCGGATCGGTCGGCCCGAAGATAACGACGCCCGGCGCGCCGGTTGCCGCCGCCAGATGAGACACACCCGAATCGTTGCCGACGAACACGCGCGCCATCCGGCATAGCGCGGCGACTTCGCCCAGATCGATATCGGCGATAATCGGCAATCCTGACGATCGAAGGACGGGCTCGATGTCCGCTTCGGCCGGCCCGACGATGAACAGGACGCCGATCTGCCCGGCGAGTCTTCGCGCCAGGTCTAGATATTTCGCGACGGGCCAGTTCTTCGTCGGCGAACCACTCCCGGGCAATATCGCGACGTAGCCGCCTGCTTCGAGCTTCAGCTCCGCCAGAGTCGCCTTCGCGGCGGATAGATCACCTTCGCACAACTTGATGAGATTCCGGCTGGGCGGCGACGGCATCGCGGGGCCATTCGATGCGTAATAGGCGGCCAGATAGGCGTCGCTCACGTGGGAATCGCCAGGCGGACGGAATCGATAAAACCTGACGACCGCATCAGGAGCTGCCGCGATCAGGTTCGCGCGGAAGGTTGGATTGTCGCTGGCGAGGAAGCTGTGGATCGTGCCGTAACGCGCGAATAACTCTTTAATGCCTGGCGACGGCTCGTTAGCGTCAGTGACGAACAGCTCCGCCATCTCGCGCCGATCGATCGAACTTCCACCGTCGATACCCATCCGACCGATAGCTAAGCGCACAAGCTCCGGGCGTGCGATCAGTTCGAGGCCCGCGCCGCCGTGATCGTGGCCGATCGCCTGAATCGTCGGCCCGAGGCAGATTAAATCGCCGAGCGCGCCCGGAAAAATAATCAGCGCGGCCCGATCGGCCTGATTGGCATGTTCGGGATGTTCGGGATGTTCGGGACGTTCGGGACGTTCGGCGGCGCCGCTGGATTCGCTCATTTTTGTCGCCGCTCCTGTCATCTCCTGTTCCCACTCTATATGTCCTGTCGCCAAGGGGGAGTATTTTCGTCTAGAATCAGCGCTATGCCCGCATCCGTCGCCCATTCCCCGCTCGAACTTATCGGCCATACGCCGGTAATCCGTCTAAATCGCGTGGTTGGACCCAATTCCGCCGAGGTATGGGCCAAGCTCGAGAATTATAATCCCGGCGGCAGCGTGAAGGATCGCATCTGCCTCGCGATGATTGAGGACGCCGAGAAAAAGGGCCGCCTGCATCCGGGCGACACGATCGTCGAACCGACTTCGGGCAATACCGGTATCGGTCTGGCGATGGTCGCCGCCGTCAAGGGCTATCGCCTGATTCTCACGATGCCCGACACGATGAGCGAGGAGCGCCGATCCTTGCTGGTCGCCTATGGCGCCAAGCTGGTGCTGACGCCGGACACCCGCGGGATGCATGGCGCGATTGCCAAGGCCGAGGAGTTGGCGCGCGAAAACAAGGGCTACTTCATGCCGCAGCAGTTCGACAATCCGGCCAATCCCGATGTTCATTACCGGACGACCGGGCCGGAGCTGGTCGACCAGCTCGATCGAATCGACGCGTTTGTCGCGGGCGTCGGCACGGGCGGCACGATCTCCGGTGTCGGTCGCTACCTGCGCGAAAACGTCAAGAATCACGTGCTGATCGTCGCGGTCGAGCCCAAGGCGTCGCCAGTGCTGTCGGGCGGTGAGCCGGGCTTCCACAAAATTCAGGGAATCGGCGCCGGCTTCGTGCCCCATACTCTCGACACTCACGTCTACGACGAAATCATCCAGGTCAGCGATGATGACGCGACCCAGTACGCACGGCGGATTGCGCGCGAAGAAGGTCTGCTGGTTGGAATCTCTTCGGGGGCCAACTGTTGCGCCGCCCTGCAGATTGCCAAACGGATCGGCCCGGGCAAGACTGTCGCGCTGATCTTCTGCGATACCGGCGAGCGCTACCTGACGACCGATCTTTTTCAGGCCGAGGGAATCTGAAGCGGCCTCTTCCAGAGCTCTGATTAATGACGGCGACGAGTATCGATACCAGGCTCGACAAG
>Ga0302326_10006297_pt1 | contig 26645 bp, 21 predicted proteins | sample Palsa_T0_3_FD_202264 | JGI IMG/M metagenome (GOLD analysis project Ga0302326, IMG submission 202264) | Peat permafrost microbial communities from Stordalen Mire near Abisko, Sweden - Palsa_T0_3 | ecosystem: Environmental > Terrestrial > Soil > Palsa > Peat permafrost | place: Sweden: Abisko... | reverse complement strand
AACCGTTCGCTTTCGCGCGACTCCCCGCGTAGGTTGAATGCAAGGAGTAAAGGCCAGGCTTGGGTACAGTGATGGGTATAAGTGCCTGATCTGAAAAGGATGCTGCCCGCCGTTTGTCGCGTACGCTGAGTTGCCAAACAATCGCCGGCTGCCTCTGGCCAGAGCCCGAAAAGAAAAGACCTGTAGCGCGCCGGCGACGATGACGCCTGTGCCACCGCGTAGCCGGCCGCCTCTCACGCGATTCAGGAAATCCCCCCTACGATCGAACGCCCGCCTGTCGCTGTCTTCTAAGAGAAATAGGGGCAAAAGCGAACCGTCGTAAGGGGAGCAAGACCGGACCGCCAGCCTCCGGCACCGTACCGGTCTTCACCGCAGCGTCAACCGCTCCATTCGCGTAGCGCGGCCCGTCCGGTCGTCGCACTCGACCACCACGGCGCACAAGCGAACGTCACCGTTCGCCGACTCAAAGCGCGCTGGCATCCCGCTTAAGAATTTCTCGATCACCTGCTCCTTCTTGACCCCGATGACGCTGTCGTACGGTCCAGTCATGCCGACGTCGGTGATATAGGCAGTGCCTTTCGGCAGGACGGTCTCATCCGCGGTAGGTATGTGGGTGTGCGTGCCGACGACGGCGGTGGCGCGACCGTCGAGATACCAGCCAAAGGCAACTTTTTCAGAACTGGCCTCGGCATGGAAATCCACAAACACGATTTTCGCTTTGATCTGTTCGAGAAGTCGATCGGCGTAGCGAAAGGGGTCGTCGCTCGAGCCCATGAAGACGCGTCCCTGAAGATTTACGACGGCGTAACCAACGCCGTTTTTTTGCCCTTCGTACACTCCCCAGCCCGGCAGCTGCTGCGGAAAATTCGCGGGCCGCAGCAAACGGCGGGCCGGACTGTGCGGGTTACCATTGGCCATCTGGAAGTAGTCGACGATCTCACGTTTGTCCCAGACATGATTTCCGGTGGTCATCACGTCGATGCCCAGATCGAAAAGCTCTTCCGCCAGCGAAGGCGTAATTCCAAATCCGGCCGCGGCGTTTTCGCAGTTGGCGATGACCAGATCGACAGCGTATTGCTTGCGCAGTTCAGGCAAACGGTCTTTTACGATCGTGCGCCCGGGGCGCCCAAAAATGTCACCGATGAAAAGAATTTTCAAAGTAAGGTCTCAGGTCTTACGCCAGGTCTCCGCCAAACTATCGTGTCAATGCTATCACGCTGAAAATTCCGCCGGTCGCATGCGGCGGACCGATTGCGCGAAGCAGGCTGCCACTTGTTTCACCGACTATGGGGCGCTGATTTCAGCCGTCTTTAGAAAGTCGTAATTTCCTGACGGATTCAGGGTCAAGTTCCGCACGCGACGCGTGTGCACGAGCACGTTATCGAGGAACCAGAGATTGATGTAGGGCAGATCGGTGGCGAGAATGGTCTGGATGTCGGCGTAGAGCGCCTTGCGCTGCTCGAGATCGGTTTCCGAGCGGCTCTGTTTGATCAGGGCGTCGAGCTTCGCATTTACATAGTAGCTACGGTTAGCGCCATGGGGCGGGAATTTGGCGGAGTCGAAGGCGTATTCGAAGATGTCGGGGTCTTCGTTGCCGCCAATCCAACGCAGCGAATACATTTGGTAAGCGCCGCTGGTGACGTCGGCAAAAAATGTAGCGAACTCGAACGTGCGGATGTCGAGCGCGATGCCGACATCCCGAAGTTGTTGCTGCAGTACAGCAACCATCAGCCGCGTGGTTTCCTCGGTTGAGGTTTTCATGGTGATGTGGAAACGCACGCCGTTTACGAGCGGGTATCCAGCGGAATCGAGGATTTGGCGCGCTTTCTCGGGGTCGAAAGCGTACTTCGGCACGCGGGCGTCGTACGCCCAGCTTTGTGGCGGGAGAATGCTAGCGGCCGGCTGCGCGAAATCGCGCCACAGATACTGGATCATGGGCCGGCGATCGATGGCGTAGGCGAGCGACTGCCGGACGCGCACGTCACGCAGGATCGGATCGCGCAGATTGAACGCCAGATAGCTGAGCGCGGTTCCCGGTGCGCGCTCTACGACCAGGTTCGGCTCGCTCGCGAGCGCTAGCACCATGTCGGAAGTAAGGGCGTTGCTGGCGATGTCGGCGCTGCCTTTGCGGAGTTCGAGGGCGCGGGTGGTGGTGTCGGGCACGACCACGAAGCGCACGCGCGGCACCCGCGGCTTATCGCCCCAATAGAAGTCGTTCCGTTCGACGATGACGTCCTTGTCCTGCTCCGCGCTGACAAAGCGAAACGGACCCGAGCCGACGGGGTGAGAAGTCATTTCGGTCAGCGTGCCGTAGGGAACAATGCCCATCGCGCCGTCGGATAAGTTCCACAGCAGGGTCGAAAGCGGCTCCTTCATGCGAAATATGATCGTGGAGTCATCCGGGGCTTCCAAGTGATCGACGTAACGGTAGGCGGCGGACCTGGTGGTCCGGATCTTGCCTTCTAGCAGCGAGTCGAACGTCCACTTTACATCGCGGGACGTGAGGGCGCGGCCGTCGTGAAACTTCACCCCGTGCCGGATGTGGAAAATGTAAGTCAGGGGATCGGGAATCTCCCAGCGTTCGGCCAACGCCGGCGTCACATTCAGGTGCGCATCGCGGTCGAGGAGATCATCGAAGATCAGCGCGTCGATGCGCTCGGATTGTGCGTCGATCCCGACGCGGGGATCGAGATTGGTGGGGCTGCTCTCAATGATCATCACCAGCGTGTTGGGGTCGGGAGCTTGGGAGCAGGAGAGCAACGGTAGCACCAATCCGCCGAGGACCAAGAACAGAATTGTCATCAGGAACAGAGTGGTCATCCTGACCCGGATCTTGCCGAAGGGAAAGGATCTTCCTTTTTCACGCCTCCGCAACGCCCCCTCACGCATACGAGATCTTTCCCAAGATCGCGGCCCGTTTGGCACCCGTAGCCGAGGGCACGTTACTTGGTCTCCGATGCCAAGTCTCATGGGCGAGCAGGGCAAAAGCGACTGCCTCCTTCGCTTCTGCCGGGAGGCCGAACTCATCGGAGAAATGCAGGTCGACGCCGAGGGGTGCGATTTCCTCGCGCAACATGGCGATCAGCCTCGGATTCTTCGCGCCTCCGCCCGAGACAATCATCTGGTGACCATGGCGTTGCGAGCGCATTGAGAATCGTGGCAGCACAAACCGGCGCACTGCGACCGCGATCGATTGCGCCGTTAACGCCGTCGCCGTCGCCACCACATCGGGCCTACGGGCACCGCGGCAGAGTTGAAGGAATCGACTGACGTATTCCCGGCCAAATTCCTCGCGGCCCGCGGTCCGCGGCGGCTTCTGCCGGAAAAACTCCGCGCGCAGCAAGCGCGCAATTACCTGGTCGAGTACGCGGCCGGAGGCCGCGACTCGGCCGTCGCGGTCATAGCGACGTCCGAACAGCTCTTCCATGGTCGCATCGATCACCATGTTGCCCGGGCCGGTGTCAAAAGCGATCACTTGTCGCAGCGACGCGCCTGCGGGAATCGCCGTCAGATTCGCAATGCCGCCGATGTTCTGGGCGATACGGCTGTGCGCAATCGGTTTCATGCGCAGGTCGCGGTAGACAAGGTAATCGAGGAAGGGCACGAGCGGCGCACCTTTGCCTCCGGCTGCGATATCCGCTGGACGAAAGTCGGAAACGACCGGCACTCCCAACCGCGCCGCGATCACCGCGCCTTCTCCGGTCTGCCAGGTGACCGCCAGTTTGCGACCGAGAAATCGCTCTGCCATCCCCTGGTGATAGAGTGTTTGTCCATGGCAACCGACCAGGTCAAGTTTCACGCGGTGTTTGTGCGCCGTTTTCGCAACCGCCTCCGCGTACAGTTCGCCCAGCAGAAAATTCAGCCGCGCCAAGTCAGCGACCCGGGCCAATTTTGCGTTCATCATTTCAAGGATCGTGCGTCGGACCGGGGCAGGGAATCGATGCTCCTCGTGAGCAAGCAGTGCATGGCGCGGGCGCTCCTTCGGGAGGCTCAGGACGGGTCCTCGCCCGCTGTCGGACACCCGCACCAGGGCCACATTGATGCCGTCGGCGGAAGTGCCGCTCATCACGCCGGCAACAATCATGCTCATGCGTGCGCCTCGCGAGCAAGAGTAGCGATGCGAACTTCTTCACCAAATTCCCAGAGCTGTCGCGTCAACTTCTCGATGCGCGCCAGATTGGGAGCGGAAGCGCGGCGACGCGCCGCCGATCTCTGATGGAGCGCCTTTTTTTTGAAGGCGAGCACGCGCCTGGCTGCTTCCTGCGCCCGGCGAAGAAATCTGCCATCGCGCTCCGACTCGCGGACGAGCGCTTCGTGCGCACCTAAAACGAAGTCTTCCTGATGGCAAACGAGCCCAAGATCGCCGCCCGAGCGGATGTGCCCGACGATCGCGCGCTCGATGGGAGCGGCCGCCAGCACGCCGCCCATCTCCAGATCGTCTGAGCAGATCAGACCGCGGTAGCCAATCTTGTTGCGCAAAATGTCGGTGATCCATTTCTTCGAAAGCGAGGCTGGCGTCCGCTCTTTGGTCACAGTCGGAAACGCCGCGTGCGAGACCATGACGAACGGCAATTCGCGCCGCAGCATGCGATAGGGAACAAGATCCTGCTCCCACAATTTGCGCAGCGGCTTTTCGACGATGGGAAGGTCGTGGTGTGTATCGAGCGTGGCCTCACCCAGTCCGGGGAAGTGTTTGCCGCAGCCGAGTATTCCGGCATCGCCCAACCCGCGCAGAAACTCGCGGGCGTAGATGACCACCTGCTTCGGATCGTCCGAAACCGCGCGCGAACTCATCACCGAACGGGAAGGCTCGTAGGCCAAGTCGAGCACCGGAGCAAAGTCCACGTTGAAGCCCAGGGCGCGGCAGTTTGCGCCGATCACGCATCCGTGCTTGCGAAAAAGCGTCCGGTCGCCGGTGGCAAACACCGCTGCCGGAGAGGGCGCTGATCCGATCACGTCGCGGAAACGGTCCACGCGGCCGCCTTCGAGGTCCACGCAAGTAAACAGCGGCGTGGCCACGCACTTCTGGCATTCGCCGAGAAGCCTGTGTGTCTGCCGAGCCCCGGTGATGTTGCGGGCAAACAGAATCACGCCCGCTGGCTGAATCTTCGTGAGCAGGGAAGCCAGGCGTGGCGACATCTCGGTTCCGTCAAAGCCGATGATGAGGAGTTGGGTGATTTGCATAGCGGTAGTCGGGGATTGGCGGCTCCGGTCTTCGGACGCAGTTTCGGTTTCGCCGCTCGCTCGTCCCTCCGGGACTCGAATCCTTGGGCTCACTTTCCCGAACGCTCAAGCGCCGGGCCAAGCGAATTCACCCGTCCGGAACTGAGCCGGGCAGTGAAATCCGCCAGATTTTCAGACACCGGACGTGCCGCGTCTCTCAACGCGCTGCAGGTCTGGGCGATTAAATCTCTTTTTTCAACTCCGCCAGCAAGTTTAGCGCTTCGAGCGGGGTTAGCCGGTTCAAATCGACCTCGCGAAGCTTTTCGAGCACTGGCTGCGAGAGCGGCGTGAAGATGGTCAACTGCGTCGGAGGCTCCGGCGCTGTGGACGTTGCCGGCGTCAGATGCTCGGAAAGCCTGCGCTCGGACGATTCATGCTCCGCCAGCACCTCATGCGCACGCACCACGACTTCGTTGGGTAATCCGGCTAGTTTTGCGACTTCGATTCCGTAGCTGCGGTCGGCTGCGCCCGGTTCTACGCGTCGCAGAAAAACAATGCTTCCCCCAGTCTCTTTGACGGAGACGTGATAGTTTTTCACGCCACGCAATTGCTCGGCCAATTCGGTGAGCTCGAAATAGTGGGTGGCAAACAAAGTCTTGGCTCGCACGCGCGCATGCAGATACTCGACGGCGGCCCAGGCGATCGCCAGTCCGTCATAGGTCGAGGTGCCGCGTCCGACTTCGTCCAACAGGATCAAGGAGCGTGCCGTCGCCGTGTGCAGAATGGCCGCCGTTTCTGTCATCTCGACCATGAATGTGGAGCGGCCGCGGGCTACGTTATCGCTTGCGCCAATGCGCGTAAACACGCGGTCAACAATGCCGAGGCGCACCGCACGCGCGGGAACGAATGAGCCCATCTGCGCCATGATCACGATCAGCGCCGCTTGCCGCAGATAGGTGCTCTTGCCGCCCATGTTGGGACCGGTCAGCACGACGATGTTGTGGGTTGAGGAATCCAGAAACATGTCGTTCGGAACGAAGCGCTCGCTGCCGGCCGCCAGTTCTTGCATTTCGATCACCGGATGACGACCTTCGACAATTTCAAGATCAAGCGCCCGCTCCGTCTGGTCACCTTCGGCGGAATTTGGCTGAAGCCCGAGCTCGAACTTTGGCTCGAACTTTGGCCGGCAGTAATTCCGGAGCGCAGCAATGTGGGCCAGACCGCCGAGTACATCGACTTCCGCCAGTGCCAGCGCGGTTTGCCTTATGCGCTTGGCCTTGGCCGCGATGGCCGAACGCAACTCGGCGAACAGCCGCCGCTCGATTTCGACGATCTTCTCCTGGGCGTCCAGAATCTTCGATTCATACTCTTTCAGCTCCGGAGTGGTGAAGCGCTCGGCATTCACCAGCGTTTGTTTGCGTTCGTAGTCGGCGGGCGAGAGGTGCAAGTTCGCCTTTGAAATCTCGATGTAGTAACCGAAAATGGAATTGAACTTCACCTTGAGCGACCCGATTCCGGTACGTTCGCGTTCGCGCTGCTCGACCTGGGCTAGGTACTGCTTCGAGTTGCGGCTCAGGTCGCGCATTTCATCCAGATCTTTGTCGACTCCCGCGGTGATCACCCCGCCATCGCTCAGGGTAAGCGGCGGCTCAGGGACGAGCGTGCGATCGATCTGGTCCCGCAGATCGCCGAGTTCGTCGATTGCTCCGTGCAGCGCCCCCAGCCGCGACGCAGATAGGCCCGCCAATACGGTTCGCGCTTTGGGAATTCGTCCGAGCGATGCCGAAAGAGCGAGCACGTCCCGTGGATTCGCCGTCTCGAGCGTCACCCGGCTGAGGAGACGCTCGAGATCCAAAATTCCGTCGAGCGACCGCCGCAACTCTTCGCGCCGCACGATGTCCTGGACCTGCACCTCTACCGAATCCAGTCTGCCTTCGATTTCGGCCCGATCGACAGATGGCCGCAGCATCCATGTTCGCAGCAAGCGTTTGCCCATTGGCGTAACCGTCGCGTCCAGGCAGCGGAACAAGGTCACTCCGGCATCGGTTCCGGCAAACAGCGGTTCGACCAGCTCAAGGTTGCGAACGGTCACCGCATCGAGCACCAGGCAATTTTGGCGCTCGTAGAAGCCGATACGGTCGACGTGATTGAGCGTGCCGCGCTGCGTTGAACGGATGTAATACAGAATCGCGCCCGCCGCCGAAGCCGCCGCCTGCTTGCCTGCCAAACCGAATCCCTCGAGCGACAGCACGCCAAAATGATTCTCGAGCAGCGGAACGGCGTGGTCGGGAGCGAAAATCCAGTCGTCTAAGGGAGTTTCAGCCCAGCCGGAGCCGGAAACCGGAGCAAACGGCGCCGTGCTTGCGCGGGAAGTCGAAGCTTCGCCCCGGACGGGCAAGACGCCTGTCTCCGCCGGGACGCTGGCGTTCCGCGACTTCGTGCCCCGGTCAAACAAGGGTGCTGAAGATCCATACAGCATTTCTTTTGGCCGCAATTGTTCAAGTTCTTCTTGAACGCGCCGGCCGGCCAGCTCCCCACCGAATTCGGTCGCTCGAAACTCGCCGGTTGAAAGATCGAGTGCCGCAAAACCCACGCGATCTCCTACGGTCGCCACGGCCGCCAGGAAGTTGTTCTCCTCGGCGTTCAGCGACGAGTCCGCTGCCGTCCCCGGAGTGACTACGCGCGTCACTTCGCGTCGCACCAGCTTGGTTGCCAGGCGCGGGTCTTCTACCTGTTCGCAGACTGCGACCTTGAATCCGCGCCGAATGAGCTTCGAGATATAGCCCTCGGCGGCGTGGTAAGGCACGCCACACATCGGGATGGCCACGCCTTTTTCCTTATTGCGAGAGGTCAGTGTGATCTGCAACTCGCGCGCAGCCAGCACCGCGTCGTCGAAGAAAAGCTCGTAGAAATCCCCCAGGCGAAAGAACAGCAGCGCGCTCGGATGCTCTTTCTTGATGGCGGCGTACTGGCGCATCAGCGGCGTCGTGGGTTCGGACATAAGCAATTGCTAATTTTGTAATCGCTAATCTTGTAATTTGCAATTTGGTCAGTGCTACTACTCTAGCCTGCGGGAAGGTTTCAGGTTGCAAAATTACAAAGTTGCCAAATTTTAAAAAATTCTCCATTTGACTCGCTCCGTCGGTTTTTGCTCTTCTAATCTCATGGAACTCCGCAAAGATCCGATCACCCGTTCCTGGGTGATTACCGGTGACGATGTCGTCGACACCATTCCGCACTCCCGAGCCTGTCCCTTTTGCGCTCCCGACGCCGATCCGGCCCACGTCATTGCGAACCTGCCGGGCGTCGATGGCAGCGCATGGTCGGCGCGCTCGGTGGTCCATCCCCATGCTCTCTACCACATTGAAGGCGAGCCCGGCCGCCGCGGTGACGGCCTCTACGACCGCATGGGCTCGGTCGGAGCTCACGAAGTTCTGCTCGAAAATCCGCGCCACGACGGCCATCTGTGGAACGCGAGCGATCTCGAAGTCGAACAGTTCCTCCGTTTGGCCGCGCTGCGGCTTCAGGATTTGAAGCGTGACAGCCGCTTCAAGTACATCAGCATTTTCAAGAATCACGGCGAGGGAGCCGGACAGGAGTTTGAACACCCCACCTCCCAGCTCACCGCCACCATTTTCGTGCCGCGCCGCGTCCTCTACGAACTACGGGCCGGACGCGACTATTTCGAAACCAAAGAGCGCTGCGTTTTCTGCGACATTCTCGCGCAGGAGGAGCGTCAGAACCTGCGCGTGGTCGAGATTCGTGGAGACTACCTGGCGTTCTGTCCGTATGCCCCGCGGGTCCCGTACGAAACCTGGATCATGCCCCGCAGCCATGAGTCTTCTTTCGAGCGTACCGGTTCATCGCGCGTGGGCAGCATGACCGATCTCGCCGCGCTCCTGCGACGCACCCTGCAGCGCATCCGCACCGTGACCGAGGCTTTTCACCTCGTGCTCCACACTTCGCCGAACAGTCAGCATCCGTCGGCAACCCTCGGATACTGGAAGACGCTCGACGACGATTACCACTGGCACATCGAGATTCTTCCGATCGTTGAGTCCAAGGCGAGGTCGTACACCTTCAAAGAAATTTATTATTCTCCGGTTACCTCCGAGACTGCGGTCAAACGGCTGCGAAAAGCAGAAATCTGATCCATGCGGTTGCACTTCGAGCTCCAGGATACGAGCTTTCGTGGAAGCGATTTGTGCTTGGTCGTGGCCCGAAATTCGTCGTTCGTAGCCACTCTCATGACCATCCGTCGACTGAAAACCTACGCCGGATCCCAGGGCTACGTTTACCAGTACTACTTTGTCGGGAAACCTCCGGCTGCAGTACCCGACTCGGATCAATCCGACGTCCTTCGCTCCGACGCCAATGAGTACGTCTTCGACGTCACCTCCGACCGCAAGCTGACCTATGCGGTGAGCATTTTCCTTTCGCATAAAGTCGTTGCCTCTTGGGCTGAATCCCACGAACACACCCTATCCGATTCCGAACAATACGCTGCCGTCAAGATGCGTTGGTTCCGCGCGTTCGACGAACTGGACGAAATGCCGTCCCATGGCCGCCAGCTTGAGATCGATTCCGAGTCGCTCGAACAATCGCTCCGGTCGTTAGGCGTTGGAATGATTCCGACGGGAGAACCAGCAGTCGTTGCGAGAAGAAATCGAAGTTGCGATGCGAATTGCACGATGCGAATTGAGGTTGCTGAATCGGCCGCGCGCCACTAAAATGGCCCTCGCTACATCACTTAAAACATTCGCTTCAATCGGGAGAGAGATGAAAACAAAAACGATCGTGTTGACTCTGGCTCTGTGTTTTTTTGCTGTAGCAGCGGCCTTCGCCAGCCCAAATCCAAATCTGGGCACCTGGAAGCTGAACGAAGCCAAGTCGAAGTTTCCTCCGGGAGCTTCGAAGAACCTGACCGTTGTCTACGAGGCCGCGGGTGACAGCATTAAAGTCACGGTGGATGGCGTCGACGGTGAGGGCAAGCCAACGCACAACGAATGGACTGGAAAACTCGACGGAACAGACTATCCTGTCACCGGCGATCCAAGTGTAGACACGCGGTCGTACAAGAAAGTCAATGCACGCACGACCGACATAACCAATAAGAAAGGCGGCAAGATTACCCAGACAGGGCGAATTATCGTGTCGGCCGACGGCAAGAGCCGTACCCTCACTGTGAGCGGAACCAACGCGGCGGGTAAGAAGACCACCAGCACCGCGGTCTACGACAAGCAGTAGGAGGTCTCTGCCAAGAGGCGACCGTAAACTGCGATGCCCTTCCGTTCGCTTCTGGACGGAAGGGCATTTTTAAATGAAGGGATTTCTTCCCGTTCGGCAGCCCAGTCAATCGGCGGCCGTCAGTCGGCGGCTGCGACCCCAGGGCGGTGCTCTGCCAGTGATTTGCGGGGCTCACGAATTTCCTGAACCGGAGACGTCACAATCGGCATGCTGTAGGCGGGATGATGAAATTCCATCTGCATGCCGCGGCCGATGAAGCGAACCTTAAGCATGGAACCGCCCCAAGTCGAGCCTGCAATTGTTACTTGCACCGGATGCGGACAATATTGCGGGTGCCCGGAGATCAGCGCCGCTCCCTCGCCGAGAATCAGCGCCGTGTAGAAGTGGTGCTGCGTCCGAATGTGCAGCACGGTGTCAGGCGGCAAACCCTCCAGGAACACGCCTCCCTCGATCTCGGACTGGACGATATTCCGATTCACTTCGTCGCTCAGGTTGGGATGAGGGGCGAACATGCGTCTACTCTACCGGAGGTTGGCTCCCGCTCACAACATTATAGTGGATTCGCGGCCGTACTTTGGTCCACAGTACTTTCGGATTTCGGGCGGGATCGGGGGTGCATGGTCGCCTGCCTTCGACCATGGGGGGCCCCGCTCGAGGGGCTCGTCGCCTGTCCCCACACGATGGCGCAGATCCGTGCCCGGCTGCTAATCAGGGGTGTAGCCCAGGAAATCACCGTGGCCCTCGAACACCGACGCCAGTCTTGTGATGCGGAATAACTCCTGCAAGCGTTCGTTCATCTTGATCAGTTTCAGGCCACAATGCTGCCTCTTCGCGGACAAATACACGCCGATGATCGCACCCAGCCCAGAACTATCCAGGTAGGTCACGTTGGTCAAGTCCAGGACCACGCATTGAGTCCCCGGAATGAGACTGCGTACTGTCGTTTGCAGTAAGGCGGTGGTGCCCGATGTGATCCGGCCGGTGCAACGGACGACGGTTTCCTCGGGAGTTTTTACCGTTTCCAGACTCAATTCCGGGATTGGGTTCGGGTTCGCGGCCATGGTACAACTCCTTGATTTCGGTTGAAATCTGCCGGTAACGGGCTGCGCTTTTCAGAATTGGAGTCAAAACCGTCGCCGGTTGAGTCGAGCCGCAATTCAGCTCACAGATTGGGGCCGACTAAACGTCATTACCATACGCCCGGCGACAGCAAAGTCAAGCCACACTTGGAGCTGGTGACGGCATCTCAAAGAGGTAGGATCGAAACATTCAGCTAGAGCCGAGAGCGCACGCTGTCAACCACCAAAATACCCATTTCCGGGAGGGAACGTGAAATCCCTTGCACAAGCTTACGGAAAGATGCCCGCCGTCATGAATAACGATTCTTTTATCTATAAGATACAATCCGTCACCGTGGAACTAAAGCTGCGTATCTGAGGGCGTGTTGCTTGACCGGCTCGAATCCGGCTTCTTGCTGTTTGAAACACCGCGGGGATTGGTGCGCGTGGAACTTTCTGTTCGACAGCGCATTTATCTCATGTGGACATTTCGCAACTTTCGCCAGCTCCCGGTTCCACTTCTGAACCCGCGCCAGCGCGCACTGGTCAACCGTGTCTTCCGCAGCGATGTGGGTGTCGTGCCACATTTGGATAACCTGTCGCTGGTGATTGGTGTGGTTGAGAATTTTGTGCCACCGGTCGAGCCGATCGACTTCACTTCTCCCATCCGGATATCGGCCCAGAGACCGGCCCAGGGACCAACCCGAAATGAGGAACGGCTTGAACCGGTTGTCGCGCAACCTGCAAAAATCGCGCTCTGGCGTAACCGTGTTTTCTCGTCTTCGCAGAAATTCGTCTGGCCCAAGTTCGTCTGGCCCGAATTCGCTTGGCCCAAATTGACCTGGGGCAAACTCAGAATGTCCAAGCTCAGACCGTCCGGGCTGACCCTATCGAGGCTGACCCTATCTGGGCCGGGGCTGTCTGGGCTAACCATGTCCAGGTTTGCAACGACGATTGGCGTGCTGTTTCTCTGTATCATTTCCGTTGGTGCATGGCATCGAATGCAGACCGCACCATCCTCTCAAGCTCACGACCAGACTCGCCTCCAGCCGATCGCTGCGATCGCCTCGCCGGATTCTCCACATTCCGCAGAACTAGCGACGGTTGCCGAGAGGCCCGCCGTCAGCGTCGCACCGGTAGCGAGCGCCCGGATCCAGGCCCCGCCGGAAGCTGCCGTCATCTCGGCATCGACCGCCGCGGAGGTTTCGGTTCACGCCTCAGTTCCGATCCCAACCTCTACCCCAATTCCGACCGCAACTGGGAAGCGTGCGATTCCCATCCACCACGCGGCTTCGACTCCGAACCTCGCATTCTCGAGCCCTGACAGCAGTATCCAGGCCTCGAGGCCTCCTTTGCGTTTTGCCTATCCCTCCTATCCCGACAGCCGCGCTCACGGGATCGTCTCTCTGACAGCGGGCGTCGATTCCGATGGTGCCGTGCGCACCGTGAGAGTCGTTTCCGGCAATCGCGCGCTAGCCGCGGCTGCGGTGAAAGCGGTGCGCCAATGGCGCTACCGCCCCTACCTCAAAGATGGCCGGCCGGTCGCGACCGAAACCAATATCGTCATTTCATTTTTTGCGCACGACGCGATTTCCATGAGCTTTCCTCTGAGCATCCCGACCAGCCAATAGTCCGCCTTTATTCTCGTGCGGTCGATAAACGATCGACCGGTTGCGCCACGCGAATTGTAGAATTCCGTGATCTGCGCACTAATCGCTTCGAGCGGTTCGAGTCCTGCGCTATACTTGCGAGGCACCTCAGTTTTGAGTGGCGACGGCCGGTGCCCGACGATGCGAACATCTCGAATGCCGAACCACTAGATCCCGACGCAACCCTCGCGTCGGCGGGGCCGCAGCCCGTCGCAATTGCCGCATCCAGGTTGCCTTCCTCTATCGCCCGCTACCGCATTCTCCGCCTGCTCGGCGAGGGCGGAATGGGTGCGGTCTACGAGGCTGAGCAGGACCAGCCACGCCGCACGGTCGCGCTCAAGGTCATCAAGTCCGCCTGGGCCGATCGCGAATTGCTGCGCCGGTTCGAGCTCGAGTCGCAGACTCTCGGCCGTCTCCACCATCCTGGCATCGCTCAAATCTATGAGGCCGGCACCGCTGAAACCGGGTACGGCTCCCAACCCTTTTTTGCCATGGAGATTATCCACGGCCGGCCTCTGATCGAATACGCAGAAGCGAAGCATCTGAACACTCGCCAGAGGCTTGCCTTGATGATCCAGATTTGCGAAGCGGTGGAACACGCCCATCAGCGCGGCATCATCCACCGCGACCTAAAACCGGGAAATATTCTGGTGGACGAGAGCGGCCAGCCCAAGATTCTCGATTTCGGTCTGGCCCGCGTCACCGATGGCGATATGCAAGCCACGCGTCAGACCGACATGGGACAACTGCTGGGCACGCTAGCCTACATGAGCCCGGAGCAGGTCAGCGCCGACCCCCTCGCGCTTGACACGCGCAGCGATGTCTACGCGTTGGGCGTCATCCTCTATGAACTCCTCGCCGGCAAGCTACCCTACGAGGTCTCGCGACACGTGTATGAGGTGGTGAAGACGATTCAGCAAGTCGACCCCAGACCGCTGAGTTCGGCGAACCGCGAGTATCGCGGTGACATCGAGACCATCGTCGCCAAGGCTCTCGAAAAAGACAAAGCCAGGCGTTATGGATCGGCCGCGGAGTTCGCCGCCGATATCCAGCGCTATCTGGAAAACCGTCCCATTACGGCTAAGCCGGCCAGCACCGGCTATCAATTGCGAAAGTTCGCGCAGCGCAACAAGGTGTTGGTAGCGGGGATCGGGGCGGTATTCCTTACACTCGTCGTCGGCGTTGTAGCCAGTACCTGGGAGGCAGTTCGGGCGCGACGAGCGGAGCAGCACGCGCAAGCCGAGACTGCGACTGCCCAAGCGGTGGTCGATTTTCTCGAGAACGATCTGCTGGCGCAAGCTAGCGCCAATAAACAAGCGGGCCCAAAGACAAAACCGGATCCCGACCTGAAGGTGCGGACGGCCCTCGACCGTGCGGCCGATCGCGTCGGAGAAAGGTTCGAAAAGCAGCCGGAGGTGGAAGCTGCCATTCGTTTTACCATCGGACAGACCTATGTGGATCTCGGCCTGTACCCGGAGGCGCGCAAGCAACTGGAACAGGCGCTGGATTTGCGCCGCAAGGTGTTGGGGGCTGAAAACCCGCAAACCCTCAGAACCGCAGTCAAACTGGGACAGCTTACCGATTTGCTTGGAAAGTACGCTGAGGCCGAAGCGCTCCTCAGCCAGACCTTGAAGGTGGAGCGCCGGGTGCTCGGTCCCGAGCATCCCGACACGCTGGCCTGCATGTCGAATCTGTGCCGAGTCTTCTCGGACCAGGCGAAGTATGCGCAGGCCGAGACGCTCTATAATGAGACAATCGAGCTCCAGCGACGGGTGCTTGGCCCTGAGCGTCACGAGACCCTCGCCAACATGGCCAATCTCGGCTGGGTCTACCTGAACCAGCACAAGTTTGCAGAGGCTGAGGCGCTTTTTCGTCAGACTTTAGAGATCGGGAGCCGAGTGTTTGGTCCCGAGCATCCCGATACCCTGTCAGCCATGGTGAGTCTAGCCTGGGCTTACGAGCTCGAGAAGAAGTACGCGCAGGCCGAGGGCCTGGAAAATCAGGCCCTTGAAATCCAGCGGCGAGTGTTGGGTCCAGGGCATCCCAGCACCTTGGGCACGATGAACAATCTGGCCAAGACCTTCTCCGATGAACGGAAATATGCTGACGCCGAGGCGCTGCTCGGCCAGACCCTGGAGGTCGAGCGCCGTGTCCTCGGTCCCGAGCATCCCACCACGCTGATCAGCACGGAGAATCTGTCCCGAGTTTACTTAGGCCAGGGAAAATACGCGCAGGCCGAAGCTCTATGCCGCCAGGCAGTGGAGATCCGAAGCAGAGTACTCGGTCCGAGCAACATCGTCACGGTGGACACCGAACTTGAATTGGCCTGGGTGGAGATGGCGCAGGGAAAATATGCTGAGGCCGAGGCGCTATACGGCCAGGCGATCGAGGGCTGGCGCCGTCTCCAGGGACCGGAAGATCCGGGCACGTTGGATACGATGGAAGGTCTGGCCGAAACCTACAAGTTCGAAGGCAAGTACGTGCAAGCTGAGGCGCTGTACAAGCAGACCCTGGAGATTCGGCGCCGCACCCAGGGCCCGGACGATCCCGCCACCCTCTCCACTATGTCTTTTTTGGCCGAGGTTTATAAATTGGAGCGCAGATACCCCGAGGCGGAGACCCTGGTAAAGCATGTTCTCGAGAGCCGGCGCCGCACGCTTGGCCCGGATCATCCCGACACGCTGGCGGCCGGCGGCCAATTGGCATCGATCCTGGGCCATGAAAAACAAAATGCAAAGGCGGATGCTCTTCTCGAGGAAATGGTTCCAAGGGCGAGTCAGTCCCGGGAGCAGAGCGGCCTGCTGAACGCCTGGTACAACTTTGCCGATGCAGCCGCGGTTGCGGGCAAAACTGAAGCTGCCATCGACTATCTGCAGAAGGCGGAAGATCTTGCTGCGCAGCCCGTGCCAGTCATGACCGCCGATCCAGATCTGAAGTCCCTAAGCAAAGATCCCCGGTTTATCGCTCTCATCACTAAGGCGAAACGGCTCGCCGCCCTGCCGCCAGCGAGCAAATAGCTGCCGAACTCCAAGCTCATTAAAGTTGTACTCGATGTTCTCGGGTTGCGTTAAGTTCCGAATACACTCTGCACGGATCGGCCAATCCTCAGCGCATGGAATCTGATTGCAACAGTTAAACCGTAAAGTCAATTCGGATCTTCAATAGAGGCGAAACGTCGCTCTGAGCGCACAGGATACTGACAAACAAAGCGCCCGACGCTCGGGATGCGTTCAATCGTCGCATGAGGTCAAATCGCGATCGGATCGGCTCAATGTTACGCCTCTCCCGTTGTTGACGCAAAAATCCTGATTACAATCTTCAACGGAGATTGCATCGCGCTGACACGTGGCCACTGTCTTGAAGTTGGCGAGCGGGCGAGATAAGTTGGACCCTCGTTCCGGAACGAGTACACTCAGAACGATTCGCCCTCCCTCGGGCTTCGGGTATACGAAATGACGGACTGGAAGAACCACGGTTTGCGCATCATCCGCAGCGGCGAACTGGACAGAAACACGCCTCAGACGCCCGGCATGACCCGTGCCGAAGCCATTTCGCACGCCAGTGCGGGCGCGCAAAAGCTGTGGGCGGGAACGGTGGTGGTCGAGCCGAATGCCAAGACTGGTCCTCATCATCACGGGGAACTGGAAACTGTGATTTATGTGGTGCGGGGCCGCGCGCGCTTTCGCTGGGGAGATCGTTTGGAGTTTGTCGATGAGGCGGGGCCGGGAGATTTCGTCTACGTTCCTCCCTACGTTCCTCACCAAGAGCTGAACGCGCGCACAGACCAGCCAGTGGAGGCGGTGATCGTGCGCAGCGGCCAGGAACCGGTCGTCGTCAACCTAGATATTCCGAGTCCGGAGCACGTTGAGGACATTTCACAGGATGGGCCGAGAGACGATCCGTTTCACTCTGCGCCGGGAAAGCGCTGACCCGCTCCATGGTCCCCGGCAGGGATGCTGAGAACCAGCGGGAAGTGCTCTGTTTTCGGCTGACGCAGTTTGCGGAAGTAAGGTATCTTCCGTGACGCAGTCTCTCGGCGGCTCAAGCCGACTCTGAAAGGGGCCGCCTATGGCAGCGGGGAAGCGCTGCGCCACTGAACCCAACGCTGAAATGGAAATGAAGGTCTCCGCAACCCGACCCCCATCAGAATGGCGTTTGTCATCGGCACCTCAGTCCTATCGCCTTGGAAGCGTCACAAACCCTTGTGGCAGTGACCGTTTCTCCCCATTCCCTGGGTCCGGCGAACTATAATCACGCAGGCGGGGTGGGGGTGACTCCTGCCGGTCAAAACACCAGAAATAAAGAAGATCGAGAATGATGACCCTGATCTGGCTGCGTGTCGCGCTGGTTTGTTACGCTGCGGGATTGGTCTATGCATTGGTCGCGCTCACGCGTACTTCCGAGATCCTCAGCAAGGTCGCGCTCCATGCTTCCTATCTCGGCATGGTGTTCCATCTCGTTTCGCTCACCGAAGCAGTCGTGCAAACCGGACAGATCGCTTCGGCCTCGGTTCACAACTCGGAATCGTTGCTGGCTTTCCTGATCATGGTCGGCTTCATGCTCGCCTATCTGGTCTACAAGACGACCACGCCCGGTATCGTGATTTTTCCCTTGGTTTTTCTGCTAACTTTCGTGGCCGCCAGCGGTCAGCAACCTTTTGTGTTCAGCTCGGTGGCCGTGAAACATGGCTGGCTGGCCGCGCATATCCTGATGATTTTTGCCGGTTACGCGGCCCTGTTTCTCAGCTTCGGCGCAAGCATTCTGTACCTGATGCAGGAACGCGCTCTGAAATCCAAGAGTGCGAGCGGAATGTTCTCGCGACTGCCGTCGCTGCAGGTGATTGACGACATCGGCTATCGGTCCCTTATGCTCGGATTCCCCTTTATGACTCTGGGCCTGATTGCGGGTATCGTGGTCGCCGAAGGCACTTACGGCCGCATTGATTATTTCGATCCCAAGATTTTGCTATCCGTACTGATGTGGGCCGTGTACCTGCTCATGGTGTTCACGCGTCTAACTGCTGGCTGGCGCGGACGCCGGGCCGCCCTGCTCGCCAGTGTGGCGTTCGTTGCCGCCATCGTGGCCTGGATCTCCAACTACTTCAGCGGCATGCACAGGTTTATCACGTCATGAGATTCCACCTGATCGGCGTCAATCACAAGACCGCACCGGTCGAGGTGCGTGAGCGCCTGGCGATTCCTGAATCGCGCTTGCCCGAGGCCTGCAAGAGATTGTCCGAGCATCCTGCCGTGGCCGAGGGCATGATCGTTTCCACCTGCAACCGCGTCGAATTTATTGCCAACATGAAGAATGGCAACGGCGATCTGCGCGAATTTCTGCGCGAGTATTTCGAAACCGATCTCAGCCAGTTCGAAAGTCATCTCTACGAATTTCGGGAACAGGAAGCCGTACGACACGTTTTCCGCGTCGCTGCCAGCCTCGATTCCATGGTGGTCGGCGAGCCACAGATTCTGGGCCAGGTGAAGGAAGCCTACGCCACGGCTCGCGCCGTAGGAGCGGTGCGCGCGCAGCTCGAGCAGTTGCTCACTCGGGCGTTTGCCGTGGCCAAGCGCGTCCGCAGCGAAACCGGGGTTGGATCTTCGTCGGTTTCGATTGCTTCGGTGGCGGTCGAACTGGCGGAAAAAATCTTCGGCAGCCTGCAGGGCAAGAGCGTCTACCTGGTGGGCGCCGGGAAAATGAGCGAGTTAGCGGCCCGGCATCTGCTGGCGCGCGGCGCCGCGTCTCTGTTTGTCGCCAATCGCACCTACGACCGCGCCATCCGGTTGGCGCAAAAATTTGAGGGACAGGCGATCGAGTTCAACCGGCTTTATGACACCTGCGACCGCGCCGACATCGTGATTACCTCGACCGGTTCGCCGCGCTTCATTTTCCGCCGCGAACATGGCGAAAAGCTCATGGCGCTGCGCAAGAACAAACCCATGTTCTTTATCGACATCGCTGTGCCACGCGACGTCGATCCGGAGATGAACAAGCTCGACGGGATTTTTGTCTATGACATTGACGATCTGCAGCAGGCGGTTTCTTTGCACGTCGCCGATCGCAGGAAGGAAGCGGAAAAAGCGGAGGCGATCGTCAATGGCGAGGTCGAAAAATTCCACGTTCGCCTGCAGACTCTCGACGTGGTGCCGACCATCGTCAGCTTGCAGGACCATCTGGAAACCATCCGCCAGGCGGAGATTGATCACGTACGCGGCCGTCTCGGTTCGATGACTGCCGACCAGGAACTTGCTGTTGAAGCTCTGACTCGCGGCATTATCAACAAGATCATGCATACTCCGATCAGCACCCTGAAGACCGCCGCGCGCGATCCGGAATCGACCACCGTGATCGACCTGGTGCGCCGCCTCTTTAACTTGCGCGACAACCTGCACGATAATCCGCATGACAATCGTCGTGACCACCACGCCGACAAAGAGAGGGCAGCGGACGGCGCCAACTCCACGCGCGATCGGGAAGCAAAAGCAGGAAAAAGAGGAACAGGAGACTGATGGCTCGCCTGCGTATCGGCTCCCGCGGGTCGCAGCTTGCTCTGTGGCAGGCCCATCACATTTCCGATCTGCTACGCGGACAGGGCCACACCGTGGAACTGGAGATCATCAAAACCACCGGCGACAGAATCACCGACGTTGCGCTCGCCCAAGTCGGCACCAAGGGCATGTTCACCAAGGAGATTGAAGAAGCTCTGGTCGAAAACCGGGTTGACCTGGCCGTCCACAGCCTGAAAGATTTGCCAACCGAACTCGCTGCCGATTTCGAGATTGCCGCCGTTACCACCCGTGAAGATCCGCGCGATGTTTTTTGTTCGGTGAAGTTCGCGGACATCGAAGCATTGCCGCAAGGGGCGAACGTAGGCACCAGCAGTTTGCGCCGCCAAGCGCAGTTAAAGGCTGTTCGTCCGGATGTGCGGGTTCACCCGGTGCGTGGCAATGTGGATACGCGCCTGCGTAAGCTTGAATCGGGCGATTACGATGCCATCATTCTGGCTGCTGCAGGCCTGAATCGGCTGGGCAGAACGCAACTCGTGCGTCAGGTGATCCCTGCGGAAGTGATGACTCCTGCCGCAGCACAGGGCGCTCTCGGAATCGAAATTCGCAACGGCGACGCCGCGACGCGTGCGCTCCTGGCGTTTCTTGACGATAGTGCTGCCCGCACCGCTACCACTTGCGAACGCACCTTGCTCAATAAACTCGGCGGCGGCTGCCAGGTTCCGATCGGAGCGTTCGCCGAAATCAACGGAAGCCGCATTCGCCTGAGCGCGCTCGTCGCCCATCCCGATGGAACCAAGATTCTGCGCGAAACGCGCGAGGCCCAGGATCCGGTGCGCCTCGGAGAAGAGGTCGGCGAAACGCTTCTGCGCCGGGGAGGCGATGTGATTCTCGAAGAAGTTTACGGAGGCGGCTATATGAGCCGCATAAACATTGAGTGAAGGTGACTTCTGTAGAATATCGGCCTCTTTCTAGGAAGACACCGGAGTGTACGCTCGGCCAATGCTCGCTCGAATTTTCATGACGCTAACGGCATTTATCTTGGCCGGAATCTCGCCATCCCATGGTCAAGGTCAGACCCCGAGCGCAGACGCAGAACCGATCGCAACCGATAGGCCGGCAGTTACCAACTCGAGCGTTGTCGTCCCGCGGGGCAGCCTGCAAGCGGAAAACGGCTTCCTTGAAACCAGCGGGCAGGGGCAGAGCGTCTTGGACGGCCCGGAGAGCCTTGTGCGTTTTGGAATCGCCAACCGAATTGAATTGCGTTTCACCGTGCCGGACTATTTCTACAATCTGACAACCAGTGGCGGTTCCGGCACAGGATTCGGCGATTTTGGCTTTGGAGTCAAAGAACAGCTTGGCCCCACGCTCGGTAAATTCGATGTATCCGCGATCTTGTTTCTCAGTTTTCCAACGGGCGCAAACACGGTTTCAAGCGGCGGGTACGATCCCGGATTGCAGGTGCCCTGGTCACGCGCCCTTCCCGCGAACTGGACGGTAGCCGGAATGTTCTCCGTATATTGGCCAACCCAGGGCCGCAGGCGAAACCTGACCGGTGAGTCGACGTTCCTGTTCGATCGGCAATTGACCAAGCCCTGGGATGCGTTTGTCGAGTACGCGGGTGATTTCCCGGAATTCGGCGGGCCGCGGCATTTGCTGCACTTCGGCACAGCTCTGAAGGTCAGCCCTCAGCAACAGATTGATTTCCATGTCGGTGTGGGTCTGTCCTCGGCAGCAGTGGATCATCTCATCGGATTCGGTTATTCGTTCCGCTTTCAGGCGATCCGTCGCTAGTGCGGGCGAGGCAAACTATTTTCTTTCCGACCGAGGCGGCACTAGAATGCTCTGAGCAGAGCAAGTAGGACTGGTGGATTTCTACAGCGCAATTCAATACGTGTTGTTTGTGGCCATGGTCACCGTCCTGGTGAAGCCCTTGGGCGGGTACATAGAACGGGTGTTTTCGAAGCAACAAACCGCTCTTGATCGCTTATGCCTTCCGGTGGAACGTCTCCTCTATCGCATCACTGCGGTTGATCCTGATGTGGAGATGACCGGCAGGGAGTATGCGATGTGTTTCGTTTTCTTTGGCTTTGCCGGCACGCTGTTGTTGTACGGCATTCTAAGAGTGCAACAGTTTCTCCCTTGGTTTTTCCCGCAGTACCACACGACGCCCCTCACCCCCGACCTGGCTCTGAATACGGCGATCGGCTTCTCGACGACCACTACCTGGCAGGCCTACGCGGGCGAGAACACAATGAGCTATTTCAGCCAGATGGTAGGGCTCTCCGCCCAGAACTTCCTGGCTGGCGCGGCGGGGCTCGCGGTCGGAGTTGCGTTTATCCGCGGACTTGCCCGGCAACTTTCTTCGACACTCGGTAACTTTTGGGTTGATCTGACCCGTGCTCTGCTTTGGATCTTGCTGCCGGGAGCATTGATCGGCGCCTTGCTGCTGGTTTGGCAGGGGGTTCCGATGAACTTCCACCACTATGCCGTCGTCACTACCGTCGAAGGCGCGCAGCAGGTCATACCGCAAGGTCCAGTAGCAGCGCTCGAGGCGATCAAGAATCTCGGCACAAACGGTGGCGGCTTCTTTAACGCGAACGGGGCTCATCCCTATGAAAACCCCACGCCGTTTTCGAACTTTCTCGAAATGTTGGCCATCGTACTGCTGCCTGCGGCCTTCACCAATACCTTTGGCAGGATGGTTGGCCAGCCCCAACAGGGATGGCTTCTCTACGGCGTAATGGTGCTGCTGTTCGCCTGCGGACTGGTCTTCGTAGATCACTTTGAACAGCGGGGGATTTCTGACCTAGGAAATGTGGATCTCCGAAATGGGCGCCTCCAGTCTGGCGGGAACATGGAAGGGAAAGAGGTGCGCTTCGGTGTTGGCAGCTCTACTCTTACGGCTGTCGTCACATCGAACGCAGCCACCGGATCAAACAACTCCATGGATGATAGCTACACCTCTCTTGGTGGCATGGTGCTGCTGGTCAACATGCTGCTCGGAGAACTCGTCTTCGGAGGACTGGGGACAGGACTTTACAGCATGATCATGGCCGCTGCAATCGCCGTGTTTCTGGCTGGGCTGATGGTTGGGCGCACTCCTGAATACCTCGGGAAGAAGATAGGGCCAGCGGAGAACAAAATGATCATGCTCTACGCATTGGCTGCGCCGCTGGTCGTCCTTCCCCTAACCGCGATTGCCGTGAGTACCAGGCCGGGACTCGCCGGGCTCACGATTAACACCGGCCCGCATGGTTTCACGGGGATTCTGTTCGCCTTTACTTCTTGTTTCGCCAACAATGGCCAAGCCTTTGCCGGCCTGAGTGCGAACAATCCCTTTTATAACCTCACCACGGCTTTTGCCATGATGGCGGGCAGGTTTGGCCTGGCGATTCCTGCATTGGCATTCGCAGATCTGCTGGCTCGGCAGAGGACTACCCCGTCTACGTCGGGAACTCTTCCGACCCATTCTGTTGCCTTCGGGGTGCTACTGACGACCTGCTTGATCGTTATGGTGGCCCTGAGCTATCTTCCTGCCTTGGCCCTCGGTCCCGTACTCGAGCGATTGCTCCTCGGAAGATAGGGCTTTGAAGTTCAATCACATGCTCGCCCCGCTCCCTACCAAGCTCCGTTCGCAACGCGACATTAACCTCTGGCGGATCCCGTTGCAGCTCTCACTCGCCGCAGTCGGTCTGTTCGCGATCACCCTGATTCCGGACATTCTTGACAAATATGGCGTCATTCGCATCCCGTCCTGGCTAACCATGGGCAGTATCGACGACGCGCGCGCGATCCTCGCAGCGATGATGGGTGCAGTCGCGACCGTGCTGGCGCTGATCTTCTCGGTGGCCCTGCTCGTGCTGTCGATGGTCTCCACTCTGTTTGGCCCGCGACTGCTCTACCGGTTCCTGCAGGACTGGGTCACCCAGGTCACGATCGGCCTGTTCATGGGCACGTTCGTGTACATCTGCCTGGTCTTCCTCGTCACCCATCAGGATCCGCGCTCGACGTTCATCCCGCAGATCTCGTTAATCACGGGCTGGATGCTCGTCGTTCTCAGCTTCGGGTTCCTGGTCTACTACAGCCACCGGGTTGCGAAATCGATCCAGAACCCCGACATGATCGGTGCGATCGTGGACGATTTGTACGTCGCGGCCGGTGGAGCGCTCGTCTCCGGCCCCGGCGAGGGCAGTGGCAGAGCGCCCGATGACGCCGTAATTCTGCACCAGGCGGAGACCGGCGCGGTCGTGTCGTGTCCGAAAAGTGGCTATCTGCAGCACGTCGATCACGGCACGCTGGTCGCAGCCGCGCGTGTGGCCGACGCACTGATCGTGCTGAGGTTTCGCCCCGGCCATTTCCTGCTCCGCGGCGAGCCGCTCGCCGCAATCGTTCCGGCGGAAAAGGTGGGTAGACTCGAAGCCGCAATTGTTCGGGGAATTCACATCGGCCGTCACCGCACGCTCACTCAAGATAGCGAGTTTGGCATCGCACAGGTCGTTGAGATCGCGATCCGCGCCCTGTCTCCCGCGGTCAACGATACGTTCACCGGCGTCGCGTGCGTCGACTGGCTCTCCGAAGCGCTGCTTACGCTGGCCGAGCGGCCGCCGCTCGAAGGGAACTGGTACGACTCTGCCAGCTGCCTCCGGGTGTGGATGCCACCGGTGCGGCTCGAGCGCCTCGCCAAACTCGCGTTCGATCAGATCCGCCAGGCCTCGTCGACGACGCCTGCCGTACTGATCCGTCAACTGGAAGCGATTCGCCGGTTGGCACCGCGACTTCCGGACCCCTGCCGTCGAACGCTCTCGGATCAAGCGGACGCGATCCTCGAAACCGCGAGCGCGCTCGTGGCACTTGATCGCCGCGACCTCGATGCGGCGTGGCACCGCGCCCACGCCGTGCTCGAAGCACTGCCCCGGCCCACCAGGGGCGGGCAAGAACATGTTCGCATCGACCCTGCTCGACAACGACCAGACGACGGCAATTCCGCGACTTCGGGCACGTAGGAGCGCGGAGCACTTCCCCAAGGAATCCTCATTTAGAGCCATACAAATAGAGCCTCACAAACGGCATTGTGTTGGTAGCCAGCGTGCATTGCTCGCAACCCGGAAACGATCCGAAAAACACGGATGGTGCGACGTGATGTCACGAAAGACCTTTGTTTGGCTGGTTTGGTAAACTCTGTTTTGATCGAAAACGGGGAACTGATTGACGAGTCATTAAATTTGCAATCCTCGAAGAAGTCTACGGAGGAAAGCTTCGCTCTGCCGCAACAACTGTGCCGGCAGGTCTAAGGTGTCAAGTCTCGACTCTCGAGCGTCTCGGCCTGGGACCAATTGTCACCTGAGACCTGACACCTAAGACCTGATCCATGAGACCCAACGAAAAACATCCCCTGGCCGGAACCCGGATTCTAGTCGGACGCGCTCGCCACCAGGCCGGCAGCCTTTCCGCCAGCCTGCGCAGCCTGGGCGCATCGGTCATCGAAATCCCCTTCATCGAGATCCGCAAGCCGCAATCGTACCAGCGGTTGGACGACGCTCTGAACAATATCGGTAGCTACGACTGGCTCATACTTACCAGTACCAATGGCGTTGAGGCCATGTGGGAGCGGTTGCGGAAACTTCGCATCACGCGCCGGAATCTCCAGCGTCTGCAGATCGCCGCCATCGGGCCGGCCACCAAGAAGGCGATCGTGAAACATGGGTTGAAGGTGAAGATGGTGCCCGAGGAATACGTTGCGGAGTCGGTGGTGAAGGGCTTGCGCGACAAGGTCAATGGCAAGCGCGTGGTGCTGATACGAGCCAAAGTCGCACGTGACGTGATCCCAGAACAGCTGCGTTCGGCCGGTGCCGAAGTTGACGTGGTCGAAGCGTACGAGACTGTGGTTCCCGACAGATCGCGCGTCCGGCTGCGCGCGCTGATGCGGAATGCAGCGCGCCGCCCCCACATCGTCACCTTCACCAGTTCCTCGACCGCAAAGAATTTCGCTGAACTAATGGGCAACGTCAAGGCAGTTTCCCTAAATCGTGTGCAGTTTGCTTCGATTGGTCCGGTGACTTCGGCCACGCTGCGAGAGTTGCAACTGCCGGTTGCCATAGAGGCCCGCGAATTCACGACGGGTGGACTGATCCGTGCGATCGTGCTCGCCCGTTACGCGGAAACTTCCGCCTAGCTCGGGCAATCATACAAAAGGCCTTACTCCACTTTTTGCCCCGAGATTCCCATCTGCGGGTCAATCGCGTCCAGGTAGTCCTGCGTGCGCTCTTTGATGGTTTCGGGCATGCCGGTGAACTCGATGCCGTTGCCCACACCCGGGTCGCACGTCCGCACCACAGCTGTAATACTGATGTGCTCCGAGTCCAGCCAGAAATCCACCCGCAGCGTGGTTCCGGCCGGCAACGGCATCATACTCGTGATGTAGCATCCGTTGCCACTGACGTCGGTGGTATTGATGCGGATCGGCGCTTTGACGCGTTCAGCACGAATCTCCAAAGGAAACGCTACCTTGTGCCGGGGCCAGCGCCGGCGGTTCGAGGAGGCAATCGTCCCCTTGCCATCGTCGGGCGGCAGATAGCTTTTCCACGGGCACTCCTGATTGGCGATCAACTTCACTCCCACCTGATTTTTCTTGACGGGGCCGGTGTTCACCACCCAAATCACGTTGCAGCGAGTTTTCTTCTCTTCGCACTGCACCCCGATCACGTCACCAACTTTCAGTTCACTCTCGAGTCCCGAGAGCAGTGCGCCTTCTGAACTGATGTTCTGCGCGCGAGCAGTTTGCGAAAAGGGGCGGCCCTCCGCCGTCATTCCCCATACCCGCACCGGCAGGTCTACCGTCTGGCGCGGTTCGGCTTGATGGTCACCCATGCACTATCCTCTTGCCTCTTGCCCGATTGATGTGTGGTTCCTGCGATGATAACGCCTCGTGAGCCGCTGCGACATGAGAAAGTGAGCGAGCGCAGTAACGAGCGAAGCACGACTTTCGGCACTGCCGATGGTATTTCAGGCACGGTTTTCTG
>Ga0302326_10006295_pt1 | contig 26651 bp, 21 predicted proteins | sample Palsa_T0_3_FD_202264 | JGI IMG/M metagenome (GOLD analysis project Ga0302326, IMG submission 202264) | Peat permafrost microbial communities from Stordalen Mire near Abisko, Sweden - Palsa_T0_3 | ecosystem: Environmental > Terrestrial > Soil > Palsa > Peat permafrost | place: Sweden: Abisko... | reverse complement strand
GACCAGCACTCCAACCGCTGGCGCCAAGGACAGAAGGAAGAACAGTTTGGCAATAACCCAGAGGATTTGCATGGGTACATCCTAGCGGTAACGGGAATGACCTAGCTAGGTCACTAAGGAGAGTAACGAGTAACTCCTGTAATCATCGCGAATGCTCAGCACCAGCTCGATTCTGCCCCGTCCGTCACCACCACTGGTTCCTTTGGTGTCGGCCGCGATAGGTTTCTCCCTTCTCTCGCCCGTCTTGGATGTGCGGCTCCATGCGCGCGCTCTTTTGCCCGAGAGGTTTGGCGAGCGAACCCCACCGCTTCGTCCTTTCTGGGAACGTGATAGATTGACCTTTTCACTCAAGGAAAATCCAAGTCCGTTTCCCATCGGAGAAACGCTCGATGCGACCACCCCTCTTGAGGATCACCCGACAGACGCTCGTCACACTAACCATCGCAACCCTCGCCCTTCCGCTCCCAATTGTTCTTGCCCAGGCAAAACAAGAAACTACCAAGCCCGAACCTGCCAAGACCGAGCCGCCAAACCCCGAACAATTCAAACCAGAGCAGCAGGCAAGCAAGGGATCCGTTACCATCGGCGGCAATGTAATTAACTACGACGCATTCGCCGGCACGCTCGTCGTGCATCCCAAGGGTTGGGACGACGTTCCGCAAAACGCCGACAAAGATGATAAGAACAAGCCCGCCGAAGCCAGCATGTTCTACGCGGCATATTTCCAATCGGACAACAAGGGCGCTCCTCGTCCGCTCACCTTCCTTTACAACGGCGGGCCCGGTTCTTCCACCGTGTGGCTTCACATGGGGGCTTTCGGGCCGAAGCGTGTCGTCACCGCCGACAGCACCCACACTCCCGCGGCTCCCTATCCCGTGGTGAACAACGAATACAGTCTGCTCGACGTGAGTGATCTCGTCTTTGTGGACGCGCCCGGCACCGGCTTCAGCCGCATCGCCGGAAAGGACAAGGAGAAAGCGTTCTACGGTGTCGACCAGGACGCCTGGGCATTTGGTGATTTCATTTCACAATTCCTCGCCAAGTACGGACGCTGGAATTCACCTAAATATCTGTTCGGCGAAAGCTACGGTACCACTCGATCTGCCGTCCTCAGCAATCTTCTGCAAAGCGCACGGGATGTCGACTTCAACGGGGTGATCCTGCTATCGCAAATCTTGAACTTCTCGTTCTTTGCGGATGCCCCTGAGTTCAATCCCGGCGTCGACCTGGCGTATCAGCTCAGTCTACCTACTTATGCGGCCTCCGCGTGGTATCACCACAAACTGCCAGACCCTCATCCGGAACTCGCACCTCTGCTAACCGAGGTCGAGCACTTCGCCATGAACGATTACGCCCTGGCCCTTGGGGCCGGCTCTTCCTTGCCGGCGGATCAACGCCAAACCATCGCCGCCAAGCTTCACGAATACACCGGTCTTCCAGTTGCCTACATCGAGAAAGCCGACCTGCGCATCAATGGCGGAGAATTCGAGAAGAACCTGCAGGACGAAAGCAATCTCACCACCGGTCGCCTCGATACGCGCTTTTCCGGACCCACATTTGATCCGCTGAGCAAAGAGGCTGACTACGATCCACAGTCGGCGGCAATCTCTTCAGCGTACGTTTCTGCATTCAACGACTACGTACGAAAAGATCTGAAGTATGGCGAGAACAAGGAATACAAACCGGAAATTGAAACCTTCAACTACTGGAGCTTTGCGCACCAGCCTCCCGGCCTCCCGTTCCCTTTCCCATTCGCAACCAACGTGATGCTGGACCTCGCCACTGCGATGAAGTACAACCCCCAACTCAAAATCCTTTTGAACGCCGGGTATTTCGATCTTGCAACCCCGTTCTACGAAGGCGTCTATGAAATGCAACACCTGCCGATTCCACCTGATTTGCAAAAAAACATCGAATTCAAATTTTACGAATCCGGGCACATGGTCTACGCACACGAAGCCTCGCTGAAAGCGCTCCACGACAACGTCGCGGAGTTTATCCGTAGCAGCGATAATTCGAAGACCAGGTAGAAATGTCCAGTAGCTTGTGTGCGTTGCGCTCGGTGCATGTTCAACGCCGAAGCATCGAGGGGGAAGAGACGGCTTCAAACCGGCCCTTTCGTCTATGCAGTATCGTGCGCGCGGCAGGATTTCTTTCCGTGACGTGGGCAAGACTTGTGAAGTGAGCTGGATCTGACAGCTTTCGCGAAAGTGAATATCGGAGTCAAATGACAGGCACGTCTTGCTTGCTCGTGATTTGGTCTCCACTTACTCTCGCTGCGAGTAATTACCCGAGCCTTACCATGGAAGCCAGCCCATCTGGGGCTGTCGCAGCCTGATCCGTAAGTACCTGGATCCGTTCGGACAACAGGAAGAGGGGAAATCCGACCAGCACTCCAACCGCTGGCGCCAAGGACAGAAGGAAGAACAGTTTGGCAATAACCCAGAGGATTTGCATGGGTACATCCTAGCGGTAACGGGAATGACCTAGCTAGGTCACTAAGGAGAGTAACAAGTAACTCCTGTAATCATCGCGAATGCTCAGCAGATGTTCGGTCCTGGCCCGTTCGTAACCATCACTGGTTCCTTTGGTGCCTAAAAACATTGTCCGTTAAAGATCCAAAGACTTTGGTAACGGAATATGATGACTGCTGTTGTATCAGCAGTAGGCTACGAAACGAGTAGCGGCAATGAGAACAGGCTGGGGCTGTGAAAGCTGCCGGCCTGTCTTTTTGCCCCGCAAGCTCTATTCTTCGAGCCAGACGGTTTCGAAGTTCGCGCTTAGGTGAATGTCGATTTGCCGCAAGGGTCCATCACCGCTGTTGGTAAATTTGTGTGGCTCTCCGGCGCGGACAATGAGAACGTCGCCGGCGACGGCCTCTCGCTCCTGATCGCCAACTTTCCATGTTGAGCGGCCTTCGATGACGTATACCACCTCATCGTAATCGTGCTTATGCAGGGCAGTTCCCCGGCCGGGTTCGCCAATGACCACGAAGAACGAGACGCCGACGCCGCCATGATCCATCCCCACGAACTCGTGGGACATGCCGACAAACGGCAGTTGTGACTGGTGAATGACGTACATGCCGTATTCGATTCGGATCGCCAGAGGATGGACTCACAAGCCGCGAAGGCTCGAATGGGCCACCCTCGTCACCGGATATTCGCTTTGAGCCCGAGAGTCTCCGCAATATCGCGGAGAGGGTTGCATCCAGTCTTCCTGTTTCCACTCATTAGTCTTTGGGCAAGCAACTCACGCAGAGGCTTGTCAGCCCTGAAGCGACCGCGCATGAGCACTTAGACGATAACCATGTGCACATCAGAACTTCGAAAAGCCTTCACTGCCTTATCCGAAACGCCATCGTCGGTAATCAGCATATCGATGTCTCTGACCGGGCAGATCACCGCGGGACTTGTCATGCCCACCTTGCTGGAATCTGCGACGATCACCACCTGTTTGGCGCGCCTGCACATGGCGCGAAAAATCGACGCCTCCTCGGCTTCAATGGTGGTGGCACCGCGCTCCGGGTCCACCCCGCACACGCCGATGAAGACTCTGTCCATCACCACCGCGTTGAGAGACTCGAGGGCTGCCGGGCCAATGAGGGAAAAAGCACCGGCCCAGCGCATACAGCCACCGGTAAGGACCGTATCCGGCCCGTTGCTCGAGCTCAACTCCATCCCGATGTTGACCGCATTGGTAATCACGCGCAGCCGGGTACGCATGCGCAACTCCCGCGCTACCTGGGTCGTGGTCGTTCCCGCGGTGAAACCGATCGTCTCACTGTCCAGAACCAGGTCCGCAGCCGCCTTGGCAATCCGCTTCTTCTCCGCTGCAAAGCGTCCTTCACGAACGTGAAAGGAGGAATCGAACCGGAAGGGCTCGTAAACCTGGCCGGCAAGCATCGCTCCCCCATGGGTTCGGTGCACCAGGCCTCGTTCCTCGAGGCGCACCAGGTCGCGCCTCACACTGGCAGGAGAGGTTGCAAATAACTTGGTCAATTCCCCCACCGACGTCTTGCCGTGGCTCAGCAGCAACCGCAGAATTTCTTTCGCGCGTTTGTCCGTCTTGAAAGACATGCTCTGGCGTTCGCTCCCTATCCGAGTAAAATTCTTGCCGCTCCCGTTACCCGCGTATTTCCTGCACAGTGCCGCCCGAATCCCCCGTGGAAGCCTGGTCCCTAAAACCTGTAGTTCGCCGAGAACTGCAAATGCCGCTCCACCGAACGAACGGCCGAAGTCCCTAGATTCGAAATATTTCCGAAGTTGCTGTCGGTGATTCCGGTGTCCGGATTCCCGTAGCTGGCAATGTTGAAGGCGTTGAAGGCGTCAAAACGGAAACCAACCGTCTGCTCGCGAACGATATGAAAGTCCTTGAAGGCAGACATGTCCACGTTGAGGTATCCAGGCCCGCGCGTGTTGCCATTGCTCCCCGTGCCAAAGGCATTCGGCGCCGGAACTCCGAAGGCGCATATACCATTGTCAACACCCGGTGTGGTGCACGGAGTTGCCGAGGGATCAGTTCCATACCAGTTATCAATACTGCGGTCGACGATCTTCAACTTGCGATATTGGTTGGGCCGCGAGTTACCGTAGCTGTTGGAATTATTTCCCGGACCCAAAATGGTTTCCGGAAAGCCGCTATATCCTACACCGGCGGCCGCGATCCTCCAGCCTCCAATTGCCTCGTCCAGGACGCGGTTAACGTTGGAAAAGTATTCTTGACCGCGTCCGATAGGTAAGGCATAGACACCGGTTGCACTTACGTTATGGCGCACGTCGTACCCCGCCGGGCCCCAGTCTCCGGCACTGTTGTAGTAGTTCTGGAATGCGCCCTGGGCGCCATAGAGTGCTCCAGCCACATTAAGGGAATAGTTGCCCGCGCTGTTGGTTAGCGCTTTGGCATAGGTGTAGTTGAAGGTGAACTCCAGACCATGGCTCACGCGCTCGCGCAGAATCGTCTCCAGCGCGTTGAAGTTCATCGCCGCACGAGATTCCGTGATCAGCAGGGAGTTGGATCCAATGCTCACCGACGGGTCGATTGCGTTCACGCCCAGGTATGGGTTGTTGTAGTAGGGAGCGGACGTGGGGTCGCCGTTCACCAGATACTGGTTGACGTTCCCATAGTCTTCGATATGCTGACCCTGCTCGCCCAAATAGCCAACTTGCAGCGATAGAGTGCGAGTCACCGCGTATTCCGTGGTAAGGCTCCATTCCTGCACGTACGCCGGTTGGATATTCTTTGGATAGACATTGAAGGTGCCACCATAACTCACCGTGCCGCCGGCAAAACCCTGCTCCGCTGTGCGCGGAGTTCCCGCGTTGCCGGGAGTCGGCGCAACCGTGGTTACATTCACCGCTTGAATGAACGGAGTAATCGAAGTCAATCGCTGATTGGAGGAGTTGCCTTCAAAAAAGCTGGTTGCGCCGTAACCTCCGCGAACCACCAGGCGATCGTTGGCCGACCAGGCAAAGCCCAGCCTGGGCATAATCTGGCGAAAATTATCGTCATAGCAAGCGCGATTGCTGCATACTCCCGAGTCGGCCGGAGCACCGGTGGGCACGTGACCGGCGTAGATCACCTGGCCGGTGGCTAAGTCGACATTGCCGGTCTTGTTGTTCGATTCAATCCAGGGTTGGTCGAACTCGTAGCGTATCCCCACATTCAGGGTGAGGTTGGGCAGCACCTTGTAATCATCGCTCACGAAGCCCGCGGCCCGCCATTGCCGTTGCCCAACGTTGACGCTGGTCAATGTGGCCGCGGCCGAGCTCACCCGGTCCAGTACAAAGTCGGCACCCGGATATCCCCCGGCATTGCTGAGAGACGGATTGCTGGTAAATGCCCCGGTATAGACCATCGATCCCAGGTATCCGTTATTGTTGCTGGTGGGATAGTTGTTCTGGTAACGGAGCGCCTGCACCCCGAAGGTGAGAATATGCTTGCCGCGCTGCCAGGTCACGTTGTCGATGTAGCTGTAGGTGTTGTCGAGCAGGCCGCCATCGAAGGCAGGCGTGCCCACTCCGCTGAGACCGCCACTGACATTGTTGCTTATGTTCTGGAACGAAAAGCCGTCATACGCCTGGTTGGGGAAGGAAATTCCCACCTTGGCGTTGCCCTTCGTTCCGAACTGACCGGTAGGGTCTTGCGGCAGGCCTTCGTTCCACTTGGTGCGGGTAAAGCCAATGCGCGCCGAGTTGACGATCGAGGGCGAAAAAATATGCACCCAGTTGGCCCCGCTGAGCTTGGTGGGAAAGATATTGATCCCAGGGAAGGTGATTGCCAACAATGCAGTCTTCCCGTCGTACGCTGTCGACATGGCGTAAAATCCTGTGATCTTGTCCGACGGGTGGGGATCGTACTCAATCTTGATGTCTCCCTGGTTGTTGGCTTTGTACGTGCGCTGCGGTCCCTGCAGGTTGTTGGCGACGATACCATCGGAAGGGGTCGCATTCGGCAGCGGGTAGAGCTTCGGGTTGGCAAACAGGAACTTAGCCACCGGGTTGACGATGGAAACGCCCATGTTCCCGGCATAGGGTGCAAAGCCGTTCAGCGGATCATAGAGCTGTATCGGGTTGCTGCCGGCCAGCAGCGCGGAAAAATCGCCGTTGCGCATTGCCTCAGTAAATACGCTCGCCTGGCCAATCCCGCCTGTGTGATAACGCGCTCCCAGGTAATCGACGAAGAAGAACAGTCTGTTGCGCTTGATCGGGCCGCCGAAGGTTCCCCCAAACTGCGATTGAGAATAGGAGTTGAGCGGGATAATTGGATCGGCGTGGTTGTTGCTCCACGAGTTTGCGTTGAACCGGTAATCCTGCACATAGCCATAAGCCGAGCCATGGAACTGATTGGTCCCGCTCTTGAGGATGCTGACCACTCCACCCCCGTTTACATTGCCGTAGTCGGCCGGCGAGTTCGCCGTCAGTACCTTGATTTCCTGCAGGGATTCCGGCGCGGGACTGTATGAGATGAGGTTGTTGAACGTCTCATTCATATCGATACCATCCAGCGTGTAGTTGTTCGCCTGCGCCCGATTTCCGTTCAGGTTCACCGAATCGGTGTAATAGGTACTGCGCTCGATGCTGGTGGTGCCGGATGTTCCCGTGGTATTCACTGAGCCCGGAACGTAGAGGGTCAGAGCCGAAAAATCGAGCCCGTTCAGGGGGAAGTTACGAATCGTGTTGGCGGTGAAGGTACTGCTCAGCGTAGGGTCATTCGTGTTGAGGATGGGCGCCGCTTCTGAAACGCTCACGGTGGTCGAGACGCTGCCTGTCGCAAGCTTCACGTTGAACGTGGCTGTCTGCAGGGCTTCCAATTGAAAAGCCGGGACTGTCTGTGTGCCGAACCCTTTCGCGGCCACCGTTACCTGGTACTGGCCGATGGGCAGAAAACCAATACGATAAACCCCCGCGGAGTCCGACGTCGCGGAGGAGCTCACGCCGGTCTCCGTATTGATGGCCACCACGTTGGCGCCTGGGATTACGGCTCCGGTTTGGTCGGTGACGGTACCGGTGACCGTACCGGTCACGGTTTGCGCCCGGCCGACCGCCATACACATCAACAAAACCACTACATTGGCGACCAGCATCCTAAGAGAAATCGTTTTCACAGCGTCCTCGCTCATTTCCTTGCGTCTGGTAATGGCGCTTTTCATCTTGGTTGGGAATCGTGGCCGGAGAGTACTTTTTTCGTCGCCACAGGTGCGACGATACCCGCAAGATGATCGACATGTCCATTCAAAACTGGACAACTCGTTCATAATATGGGAACTTTTTGCCCTACACTGAACAAAACGGTCACAATCGGAATCGATCCGAATAATAGCTGTTCTGGTTATTGTTGGCGGCCGGGACCAGCCAATGAATCCCAGATCTCGGTCAGGCGCAAGCGAAGCCTTTACAATCCCTCACTGGCTTTCGGCAACCGGCCTGCCATTCTCGCGCTCGGCTATCTGGCCGGCCGGGATGCGCACTAGCGGCAACTTACAGAAATCCAGGCTTTGCAGGAACTTCGATCACAGCCGCCGCCGTCGATGGTCGGGCCATTCGGTCTGGTCGACGAAGTACGCGGCGAACACGAGCCATTTTTGTCCCGCTCTCAGTCGATGACCCAAAGGCCTGTGCCGGCGTCCATTTTCTCGATGGTCAGCTGCACGGAACAGCGAGTCTTGCTCTCAATTACCTCTTCGAGACGCGGGCGAAAATCGCTACAGGTTTCATACACGTCGTTAGAGAAGAGATATGCAAAGCCCGCGGGGGAGCCATCAGGGACTATTCCACCCGCCCCGGGCAGCTCGCGCATTAGTTCCCCAAGAAGTTTTACGGGATTTATCCGCAGTCCAACAAAAGAAATTTGGACCCGAAAGGTTGGCATCGAAGTAGCCTACCTTCGCCGAGGCGTCCCGTTCAAGACGGACTCTGCCATGCAATTCCGATGCCTTCAGGGATAGGGGCGGCGGTATGGGAGGAATTGGCATGGGCAAGCGCCGAAATGGTAGGCGGGGTCAGGACCCAACGAAAAAGAACAGGGATCCAGGTCGCGCCTAACAGCTGACGGGCGGTGCTGGAAGTCAGCAGGCCCAAGTCATGCTCCATATCGACAGAGCAACCTTAGCAACAAGCAGCCAATCGTAAATGGCACGGTATAGTTGTTTGGGTAAGGGTACCTCGCGCCTGTCCCTTTACCGCCCCGGCTAGACCGCAATGTCAGCGTATCCTCTCAAAGCGTGGCAGTTTGTTGGTTGCATCCTCGCCGTCTTCCTTTTCCTTCCTCATCCAAGCCAAGCGCAGGAGCCCTCGCAGCCGGCTTATGCTGCCTATCAAGCCGGAGTAGCTGCTCTCTCCCGTAATGATTTCAATACCGCGCTGCAAGAGTTCGAGAAGGTGGTTCGCCTTTCCCCATCCCTTGAGCAGGGACACAGCGCTTTGGGCACGGTTCTGGTGCGGACCGGGCGCACGAGTGAAGGCATTCGTGAACTGCAAAAAGCGCTGGCCATGAATCCCAACGACGGCAGTACCCAATTGAACCTCGCTCTTGCCTACGATCAGACCGGTCAATTCGCCAAGGCGCTACCCTTATTCGCGAAGCTCGAGGCCGTGTCTCGCACCGGGAAGCACCCTCTGCCGGCAACCGTGGTTGCGGCTTATGCCCGATCGCTGGCCGCGACGCAGCAGCTTTCAGCAGCGATCGCGAGAATGAAGGAGGCGGTCGCGGAGGATCCGCACAATGCGGAATTGCAGGACGATTTGGGATCTCTCTATGCCGAGCATGAAGACTGGCCCAACGCGAAACAGGCTTTCACTACCGCATTACAGGCAAATCCGGATCTCGCCACGGCCCATTTACACCTGGGGATGACATTGTGGGCTCAGCAGCAGCCGGGTGCATTGGAGGAGTTAACCAAGGCATATCAACTGGCGCCTGAGAATGCTCGGATCGCTCTGCAACTCGGTCAGGCTCTAGCATCGAACGGCAACGATGAACAGGCCATCCCGCTACTGCAGCACGCCTTGGAACTCGATCCCAAATCGACGCCGGCGGCCTATCAACTGGGACTTGCGCTGCAACGCACAGGGAAAGCCAACGATGCCATTCCGCTTTTGCAGAAGGCCGCGGAAGCAGATGCCGCAAATGCAGAAGTTCTGATCAATCTAGGACTGGCGCTGTGCCAGGTGCAACGAGCCAAGGAAGCGGTTCCCGTCCTGCAGCGGGCGGTGTCTTTAGCGCCCGGCAATATCACGGCTCACCAGGACCTTGCGGCGGCTTACGTACAACTCAACCAGTTAGATGATGCAGTGAGCCAATTGCGCGCGGCCTTGAAACTTTCTCCCAATGCCCCGCAACTTCATTACAACCTGGGGCTCGCCTTTAAGATGCAGGACAACGCTACGGATGCGATCCCTGAGTTGGCGGCGGCGGAGAAGCTGGACTCCTCCGCCCCGGAACCACCGTACGCCCTGGGTTTGTTGTATTTGCAAGCCGGGCACTATGCCGATGCAGCACAGGAATTGAACACCTCACTCAAACTGCAGCCCGAAAATGGGGAAGCGTGGGCGACGCTGGGTAGCGTTTATAACCATCTGGACAAACTGCCCGAAGCGGCAGCGGCTTTGCAGGAGGCGATCCGCCGGTTACCGCAGCAGCCGGATCCTCACCTGACACTTGCCGCAGTTCTGGCCAAACAGAATCAGCCCGCTGAAGCCACAGCAGAACGAAAGATAGCCGCCGATCTCATGCGCGCCAACATGAACCGTCAACGGGCGGAGGTCGCGAGCAACTCCGGAGACTCCCTGCTGAAGAGCGGCAAGCTGGAAGATGCGATCGTAGAATTTCGCAACGCGTTGAGCTATGACCCGGATTACCCGCGGGCGCACCTGGGTTTGGCGAACGCGCTCCAGCAGCAAGGGAACAACATCGAGGCAGCGGCGGAGCGGCAGAAAGCAGAGACCCTGGCCAAGTCCCCTGTGCTACCGGACCACCATTAAGGATGAGTTATGGCGGCCGCCGGTCCCAGGTTGGCATCCAGGCACTTGCGAATATACAGTGGTGACGCCTATCCGCTATAGTGTGGGTGTCTGTCTGCGGCTTCCTCTGGGTTGCTCCAGACGGAGGGGGTTCCGGGGAATGGACGGTTTCGTTATACCGTGCGCGCCATGAGTCTCTCAGGTCGATGCGGACTCATCCTGATCGTGATCGGGTGTGCCGCTTCTGTCTTTTTTCTAAGAACCATCCGCGGTGCGGAGGATCAGCGCGCTGAACAAGCGACCCTGCGCAAAGCCTACGCGGACAAGATTGGCCAAACCTATAATTTTCCCTTCGAGCAAGGTAAGATCTCGCTGCCCGGCAACGCCGCTGTGGAGGGGAACGAATTTCTTCCCGCGAACGCTTTTCCAGATGCCGCCTATTGCGGCCATTGCCACCAGGAGGCATATCATGAATGGCGCCAGTCCCTGCATGCCAATGCCTTCCGCGCGCCCTTCTACCGCACCAGCGTCAATATCCTGATACGGACCAAAGGCATCGAGTTTGCTCGTCATTGCGACAGTTGTCACAACCCGGTTGGGGTTCTGGCCGGCGCTCTGAACACAGGTTCCACGCTCGATCGGTCATTCGACCGCGACGGCCTCACCTGCATGACCTGCCACTCCATTCAAAGTGTGAACACCACCCTCGGCAATGGAAGCTTTGTCATGGGCGTACCTGCGGTCATGGTCGATGAGCAAGGAAACCGCATACCGGGAATCGTTCCCGATGCCGAGATCCTGGCGCATAGGGATCGCCACTCTAGGGCGGTGATGCAGAATATTCTGCATAAGCCTGAGTTCTGCTCCGCGTGTCACAAAGCCAATCTGCCACCGCAGTTGAACAGTTATAAGTGGATTCGCGCATTTACTGCTTATGATGAATGGCAGAATTCGAAGTTTTCCCAGCGCAATCCTCTTACCTTTTATTCCGCTGATTTTGCCCCATGTCAGGGCTGCCATATGAAGCGCGAGGCGATCAGCCTGCCGGACTATGGATCCAAACCTGGCTTCCTGGCTACACACAGATGGCCGGCCGGGAACACGGCAGTTCCCTTTTACTATGGGTTTGACGAGCAGCTCAACCGAACCATCGAATTCCTGAAAAGCGGCAACTACCTCAATGTCGACCTTTTCGCCCTGAAAACGGCTGACGGCGGCCCCATGGTTGCTCCGCTGGGCTCGACGCCCTTCACCCTAAAACCCAACCAGACGGTGGACGCATATGTAATCGTTCAAAATAAGAATATCGGTCACTCGCTTGTCCCCGAGGTCCGCGATCTTTACGAAGCATGGTTGCAGTTCACGGTGAAGGACGCCTCGGGAGCGAAGATCTACGAAAGCGGATACCTTAAGCCGGACGGTGCGTTGGAGGAAAGCGCTCATAGTTTCACCAATCGCCCCGTAGACCTGATGGGCAGCTTCGTGGACAACCATAAGGTCTTCACCATTCATTCCATGGCTTACGACAATACCGTCCAGGCCGGACGTTCAGCGCTCGTCCGCTACCAGTTCCACATTCCTGAGAGCGCCAAGAGTCCGTTGACCATCACGGCACGTGTCAATTATCGCCACCTGCGGCAGAGTTATCTGAATAATGTCTTCGGCAAGGATCATCCTGCGTATCCGGTGGTGGAACTTTCCGCGATCAGCCGCACTCTGAATCTCGGCGATAACCCGGCCATGGGGCCGCTGGCGACGGATAATCCGGAATGGATGCGCTGGAATAATGCCGGCATTGGATACCTCGACCAACTGCAATACGAGGATTCGCTGCAGGCATTTGAGCAGGTGATCCGCCTGCGCCCGGACTACAAGGATGGCTATATCAATCTCGGGATCACTTACATCGAATGGGAAAAGTATAACGAGGCGCGTGCTCCGCTGGAGAAGGCCCTCACGCTGCGGCCGGACGACGCGCGGGCGCTCTACTACATGGCGCTGGTCGAACGCCGGCAGAGACATTCAGAGGCTGAAGTCGCTGATCTCGAGAAGGTGGTGGCACAATACCCCTACTCGCGCGATGCCCGCCGGGAGCTAGGAATCTCCTACTACCAGCAGCATCGCAGCGACGAAGCCATACAGCAATTCAAGGCTCTGCAGGCTATCGATCCGGACGACCTGGCGGCACATTACAACCTTGCCATCCTCTATCGACGGATGGGCATGAAACAGCAAGCAGCGCAGGAAGCGTCGCTCTACACGATTAAGAGAATTGATCCATCGGCGCCCACGTATTCATTGGAATACCTGCGCAAGCATCCGGAAATCTCGACGGAAAGCGTGCCCTGGCACATTCACACTGAGTCAATGCCCGCGGCCGCCGGCGGCGCTGGGCAGCCGTAAACCTGGGAATGGTGATTCGTTGAATCGTCGCAAGTTCATTCGTTCGCTTAGCCGGACGGCACTGGTTTTGCCCTTGGCGGACATTGTTGCCTTAGCCTCACCCTGGCAACAGCAGCCTCAAACAGCGCCACCACCACAGAAGAGCATCGGTCCGCAGGAGCGGAGCTACGATGCCAAGCCAGCGCCGCCGCCCCCCGGCCCGAAGTCCCCTATCGAGGGCACGCCGCTCGGGGTGAGCTTTGTGGATGTTGTGCAACAGGCAGGGCTCGACATAAAGACGATTTACGGTGCAGAAGGCAGCAATCAATATTTGCTCGAGACCACCGGCTGCGGGCTGGCCTTCTTCGACTACGACGATGACGGCTGGCTCGATTTGTTCCTGGTGAACGGCTGGCGTCTGGAAGGATTTACGGCCGGACAGGAACCGCATTGCCACCTGTTCAAGAACAATCGTGATGGAACATTCACCGATGTGACCGCGGGCTCCGGATTAGAGCACAAGACGGGCTGGGGCCAGGCGTGTTGTGTGGGCGACTACGACAACGACGGCCACGACGACCTGTTCGTCACCTACTATGGCCAGAACGCCCTCTATCGCAACCATGGCAATGGCAAATTTACCGACGTAACCGAGCAGGCAGGCCTGATACAACCAGGATCGAAGACGCGATGGAACACAGGCTGCACCTTCGTGGACTATGACCGCGATGGATACCTGGATCTCTTTGTTGCCAATTACGTTGACTTTGACCTGAAAACAGCGCCCAAGCCTCAGGATGGTCCCTGCACTTACAAAGGTATTCTTGTCGCCTGCGGTCCTCCAGGGTTGGCCGGAGGAAGAAACATTCTGTATCACAATCGTGGCGACGGAACCTTCATGGATGTCAGCGAGAAATCCGGCATGTGGACCGCGGTAGGCACCTATGGTTTGAGCGTGGCTGCCTCGGACCTGGACAACGACGGCTGGCCTGATATTTACGTTGCCAATGACTCAGCTCCGGCCACTCTATACCTCAATCAGAAAGACGGCACCTTCCGTGATATCGCCATCGAGGGGGGCGCAGCGCTCTCCGCGGAGGCGAAACCTCAGGCAGGTATGGGCGTTTCCATCGGGGACTACAACCGCGACGGCAACCTGGATGTAGTTAAGACCAACTTTGCGGGCGACACAGATTCTCTCTACACCAACCTGGGAGATGCTAATTTCGAGGATCGAACCTATCCCAGCGGCCTGGGAGTGAATACGCGCCTCCTGGGCTGGGGTGTCGGCTTCTTCGACATGGATAATGACGGCTGGCTCGACATTCTCATGTCCAACGGCCACGTCTACCCCGAGGTCGATAAATCGAAGGCCGATTTGAAATACGCTGAGCACAAATACCTTTACCGCAATCTGCGTAACGGGCGCTTTGAAGAAGTAACCAATCAGGGGGGGCCGGGAATTCTGGAGAACGCTCCCGCCCGCGGCTGCGCTTTTGGCGATTACGACAACGACGGAGTGATCGACATTGCCGTCAACTGCATCAATGCTGTACCCCAGCTGCTGCACGGCAATTCGCTGCTTAACCGAAGTTGGATCAAGATCAAACTGGTGGGCGTTAAGTCGAATCGTTCGGGCATAGGAAGCCGCGTCATCGTCACGGCGAGGACACTGCCCGACGCGAGCAAGCCACTGGTTCAGATGGACGAACTACGAAGCGGCGGCAGCTACTTCTCGCAAAACGATTTGCGCATGCATTTTGGACTGGACCAGGCCAAGAAGGTGGATGTGTTAGAAATTCGCTGGCTCAGCGGGCAGGTGGATCAGCTCAGGAATCTTGAGGTAAATCAACTCTACGTTATTCAGGAAGGCGGCAAGATCCTGAAGTCTGGCGCCTTGGCGAAAGCAACGACGCCTACTCAGGGGAAGGGCTAGCGATCGCTATGCTTCATCGAACCCTGCTTTTCTGCTTGCTGGTTGCTTCGTCACTAGCGGCAGAACAAGCCCAATATGGCAAACCGAATCTCCCCCAGCCCGGTTCTCAGACCGGTTCTCAGGCCCGCTCGCAAACCACTTGCCCCTGGCTGACCCCGGGAAGCGCCGCCAAAATGCTTGGCGGCGACGTATCTATGAAAGTATCCCTGTCGGACACAGGTAAAAGCTCCTGCAGATTTTTGCAGGAGGGATCCCGTGACTCCCTGGAGATTCTTGTCAGCAAGGCCGCGCTGGCCTCCTGCCCTCCAGGAAGCAAAGCGTTGACGGGTATCGGCAACCAGGCCGCGAGGTGCAAGGCGCCGGGCTCACATAGCGGAGGTGCTGACATGGTGAGTGGTCGTGTTCGCGATCTTTATTTCACCGTGACCCACACCTCTCGTGTAATGAAGCGTCCGGTGAAATTGTCTGAGGGGCAGGAAGATCCATTGGAGCAGATCGCGGAGCAGATCGCTGGAAACCTCTACTGACGATAAAGCGGTCATCCTGTGTCCGACAAACAGTAAGAACGCCCAGCTTACGCAAATGCCGATCGGAATCACCCTAAACGAGTTCGATCCGGAGTTCCCGTCCAATGGCATGGGCCGCGCGGGAGAGCGTTTGCAGCGTTACGGATTCGTTACCAGGGTCGAGCAACCGATCCAGAGCTGCGCGGCTGGTTTTCATGCGCCGCGCCATCTCCACTTTGGTGATGTTGTCTTTCCGCATCGCCTCCTGGACCTGCCAGGCGACTGCTTCCTTGATCGCAATGGTGCGAGTCTCCTCGAGGATGCCTTCCTCCTTTAAGAAGGCATCGAGCGACGACCCCACATGCACGTTCCGTCTCTTCATTTCGTGACCTCGGTCGGGAGTGACGCGTTGCTCATATCCCATCCTGACTATGTACCATAAATGGTACACAGTCAGGTCCTGGTTAGGGGACAGCCATTCAGAAAGTGCTCAACTTATCGAGAAAGGCCGAGACATGGTCGGGACAATCGGTAAAGGTCGGCCAGGAAGACCACTCCACGGCCCTGACGGTGAGTGCCGTCGCCACCTGAAGTTATCCAAACGCTGGACAGTTAGCGTTTTGCGGAATCAGTCAGCCGGCGGCTCCGGCATGGAACCGGCGAGTCCATTTTTGCGTTTAGCAGGTGTGAGCTCGTGGCGGACGGAAAATCGCCGCATACATGCTCTTGTGAGGGTAGCCGGCAGGAGGCATCATGCGGGACATTCGATTGGCGTTACGGCGGTTTTCCAAGTCACCCGGCCTCTGCCTGGCGGTGATTGTGTCGATCGGACTAGGGGTGGGCGCCAACGCCACCATCTTTTCCATCGTCAGCAGTTTTCTTCTGCGTCCCCCCGCGGTGGGCGAACCCGCCACGCTGGTGAGCGTGTTCACGACCCGGCACGGCGACTGCTGTGGTAACAATTTGTCCTGGCCCCTGTTCAATGATCTGCGCGATCAGGCGCGCTCATTTTCCGGCCTGACCGCGTTTTATTCCGCCATGCCAACCTCCATCGGCGGCGCCACTGAGCCGGTGCGCGTTTGGGGCGCATTGGCAGAATTCAATTACTTCGATGTCAACCAAATTCACATGGCTCTCGGCCGCGGCTTTCACCGGGAGGAGGAAGATGCTCCTGTCGTGGTTCTGAGTTACCACCTGTGGTCGAATCGTTTTGGCGCGGATCGCGCCATCATCGGTAAAGCCGTCAATGTGTCTGGCCATTCCTTCACGGTGGTCGGCGTAGCTCCCTCGTCTTTTCGCGGATTGGGTATCTACACCTCCGACCTTTGGGTCCCGCTGGGCAACAAGAAGCTTTTGATGCCCAAGATGGGTGACCGCTCGCGAACCAATACCTGGCTGGAAGTAGCCGGCCGTCTGGCCCCGGGAGTCACCAGCAAGCAAGCTGTGGCTGAACTCAATGGAATTGCCCAGCGCCTTGCTCAGACCTATCCTGCAACCGATAAGGACAACGGCTTTCGCCTGGGGGCGGCCGGATCTCTGCCTCCGGACGTGAAGGCGGGCTTGATTGGATTCCTCTCCGCACTCTCGGTCGTGGCCCTCCTTGTACTCTGCATTGCCTGCGTGAACGTGGTGAATTTGCTCCTGGCGCAAGCGTTTGCCCGTCAGCGGGAGATGGCTGTGCGTCTCTCGCTGGGCGCGCAGAGACGACAGTTACTGCGACAGACGATGGTGGAGAGCACGCTGCTCGCCTTGGGTGGGGGATTCTTCGGGCTTAGCCTTTGCCTTTGGGGAACATCCGCACTCTCGGCGTTTCATCTTCCTATCCCTTTGCCCATCGACCTCAGTGTGCGTATGGACTGGACGGTTCTGGCTTACACCTTCGCTTTGAGCGTAGGCGCCGGGCTGCTGATCGGTGTAGGCCCGGCCTGGGCAGCATCGCGACCCGTGATCGCCCAAGCAATCAAGGGCGAGGAAGCTTTCGCTTACCGCGAGCGCCGGTGGAGCTTGCGCAATGCTCTGGTGCTTTCCCAGGTCTTTTTGTCGCTGGTTCTTTTGTGCGCCACAGCGCTCTTTCTGCGCAGTCTGCAGAGTGCCTCAAACATAGATATTGGCTTTCGCTCTCGCGGCATTCTGTTGATGAACATCGATCCGCAGCTGAATGGCTACTCCACGGTACGCAGCACGCAGTTTGTGGACGAACTGCGACGGCGGGTCGGTTCCCTTCCGGGAGTCCTGTCAGTCGCCTTTGTCGATCCTGTGCCCCTCTCCATGGATGGCAGGTGGGACGACTTCCAACTCGCGAGTCAGTCAAGCTCCACTCCAGCTAGCAAAGTCGTCGATCTTTATATGGTCACTCCGGGCTTCTTCCGAACGATGGGCATCGCTCAGCTAGCCGGGAGAGACTTTGCCCATGAGACGGCGAACGCACCCAAAGTTGCGATCGTGAACCAGACCTTCGTCAAACAGTTCTTCGGCGATCGAAACGCGATTGGCCAACAAGTCACAGGTACGGGAGCGACTTATGAGATTGTCGGCGTGGTGAAAGACAGCCGATCGAGAACCCTGGGCGAGGACTTACGACCGATTCTCTACCGGTCGTTGGCGCAGGATATCGGCCGAGATCTGGATTTTCGCGGAATCTCTCTGGTGATGCACGTCCAGGGCAATCCTGCCGCCATGGAGACTGCGGTACGCAACCAGATTCATGCGCTCGATCCCGCGATGGCAATCTTCAACCCAGAGACCATGGAGGAGCATCTTCGCGATGCCCTGGTTTTGCCCAGACTGGCTGGTACGCTCTTCGGAGTCTTTGGCATTACCGGGCTCATACTCACTGCGCTCGGGCTCTACGGCATCATGGCCTACACCGTCAGCCGCCGCACACGGGAGATCGGCATTCGCCTGGCACTGGGGGCGCAGATCGGCTCGGTGCAGCGCCTTGTCGCGCGTCAATATCTTGGGTTAGCGTTCATTGCCATCGCACTCGGTCTGCCCTGCGCTTGGGCCCTGGCGAGGCTCGCCACGAGCATTCTGTACGGCGTACAGCCCCACGATCCTTTCACCTTTACCGCCGTCCCGCTTTTTCTGGCAACAGTTGCGTTGCTGGCTTGCTGGATACCGGCACGGCGAATCGCCAGAGTTGATCCGCAGAAAGCTTTGCGCTACGAGTAGCGGATGGGTGCCACCGTGGTGGCTGCGGCTACGCTTGGTCTCACTGAGCATCGCTAAGGCTCGGTGAGAAATCGGAGAATCTCGCTCATCAACCGAGCACCCTGATCGGTATCGAAAAGGGATTGTGCGTGCGCCGAGCCTTCTAAGATGACTAACTCTTTGGGCTGAGGAGCCTTTGCGTAGGAATCGGAGATCTGACTGATGCGGAGACCGGACGACCCAACATCATCGCGCGCGTAACCAGGAATCCGCTTTTCATTTCACTGCTCCGACCAAGAGTCTTTACCCGGGCAGCCGTTTCAGCATCGCGCGCGCACTGCGGAACCACGGCCGCTCCCGGCGGCGCAGGTAGTCGGGCATGGTCGGCCTCTTATCGAGTACCTTCTGTGCCCACTCGCGGGCTTCGGCATTGCGTCCCTCAGACGCCAACAGATCAGCGAAATTCAAATACGTCTCGGACAAGGTTGAGATGATCGTCGTTTGCCGGAAGAGCGCCTCGGCTTTTTCCTTTTGTCCGGTCTGTGCGTAGGCGTGAGCGAGCAATCCGGCCGCGCGATGAAAATCGTACTCCGGGTCTTTGTCCACCGCTCGTTTTAGGTCAGGTAACGCCGCCGCTGCATCGCCCAACAGGATGGCGCAAACGCCCCGCCGGTAGAAGGGATCGAGGGTATCGGCACGGGCGGCAATGGCTTTGTCGAACGCGGCCCGGGCCAACACCAGCCGGCCATCGTCCATGTAAAGGTCACCCAGTTCTTCGTAATTCCCTGCCGACGGATTGTCTCGAACCATGGTCTCGAGTTCGCGAATCCGCTTGCGCCGGGGAAATACCTTGAAGGATTGACGGAGCAGTCCAAGGTCGGGAAGGACCTCGACGAAAACATATACCAGCGCGCCGAGCGGTCCGAGAAAGAGGATGACAAAAAACCAATACGTGTCCGGCCGTCGCCGGATGAAGTGGACGATCGCAAATCCCTGGAGCAGCAAGCCCCATGGAAATAGAAGATGGCTCAGAAATCCCATGCAATATTGATCCCAGCGTCAGGTTAGCATTTGTGCTCGTGATGGCGCGGCTGGCTGCCATGGTAACCTCGTCGTAGCGCAAAGGGCGCCTCCGGTCCGCGGAAAGGACAGAAGTCCACCTGCAACAAACAATTCGACTCGCGAGCTGACTTTCTGCCCTCAACATGCGGACCTGGGCACACGAAAGGAAGTTCGTTATGCCGGTAAGACAGCTCCCTTCGCATCCCGACCTCGACCACCTCAAGCATCAAGCGAAAGACTTGCTCAAGGGGCACGCTGCCCGCAACCTGGCGGTGGCTCAGCGGATCAGGGAGTTTCATCCGCATTTCAAGGACGCCAACGATGCGGAAATCTTCTCCGCTGACTTCAAGCTCGGCAGCGCGCAACTCACAATCGCCCGCGAGCACGGATTTGCCAGCTGGGCGCGTCTGAAAGCGCACGTGGAAAACACGCCACTCTCAAGTCAAGGGGCCCATCATGAGCGAATAGAAGACGGCGTGTTTCGCCGCGCCGTCGATCTTCTCGACGCCGGTGATACAGCAGGTCTGCGGGATCACCTGAAACGGCATCCGCATTTGGTACGCCAGCAAGTCGTTTTCGAAGGAGAAAACTACTTTCGCAACCCAACGCTGTTGGAGTTTGTGGCCGAGAATCCGATTCGCCGCGGCACTTTGCCCGGCAATATTGTTGCCGTCACCCAGGTCGTTCTCGATGCCGGGGCGGAACGATCTGCACTGAACGAGACGCTGGGCCTGGTTTGCTCCGGCCGAGTGCCGCGCGAGTGCCGCGTGCAGGTTCCATTGATCGACCTACTGTGCGATCACGGTGCCGATCCCAATCGTGCTATCCAGACCGCGGTGGCGCACGGCGAGTTTGCCGCGGCGGACGCCCTGATCAGTCGCGGCGCGCGGATCGATCTGCCTGTGGCAGCGGCCTTGGGACGCATCGAGCCCATACTTCGATTACTTCCAACCGCCGGCGATGACGATCGCCACCGGGCGCTCGCGTTGGCATCGCAGTTCGGCCACGTCGAGATTGTCCGTTCGCTGCTGGATGCGGGCCAGGATCCAAACCGATACAATCCTGTCGGCTTCCATTCCCATTCGACACCCCTGCATCAGGCCGCTTTCGCCGGCCATGACAAGCTCGTTCGGCTCCTCGTTGAACGAGGTGCAAGAGTCGATTTGCAGGATATCCTCTGGCAGGGCACGCCGGCTGACTGGGCACAACACGCGGGCAACGCGGAACTGGAGGCGTACCTTCGTGCGCAAGAAAAGCAGAACGAGAAGCAGCAATGAATCGCTTGACCCACGTGTTGGATCACACACGGACCTGCCAACCAACCGAACACGCGACAGGCAATATCTCGCCCTACCGCGAAGCGGCGTGATAAATGGTCCGATGCCCCGGCATCAGGGCGCCGGTGACCGCGCCCACAAGCCCGCCGATGACCGCCCCGACCGCGGCCCCCGTTGGTCTGCCGCCCAAAAATCCGTGCGGCTCCCACGCCGCCGCGGTAATTCCTGCTCCGGCCCCGGCGCCGATCCCGGCCCCGATGAGAGCGTGGCGCAGGCGCTTGTTCCCCATAATTTTCACGCTGCGGACTTCCTTCTCCGCAATCGTCTGTGGGTTTGCGTTCTGCTGATAAGAAATCCCGCTGTCAGAAACACTCACAAAGCTTCCAGAGTGTTTTTGCGCGCTCCGTTCGGTGATTTGAATGTTCTGTCCCGGTCGCAGCGCGTTTAGATTTGACCAGGATGCGGAATCGGTTTGAGCCAGCGCCGCCAGTGGTGTCGCCAGGAATAAGGTGAACAACCATACTTTTCTCAACCCGCATGATGTCCACAATGGCGTCGTCATCGTAAGAAGCCAGCTTTCTAAGTGCGAACGTCCGCCTTTTTGCGGGCGCTACGCGGGGATGAGCCACTATATAGGAATGGCGAGCGCTCCGTCTGTGCCCCGAATGCGCTGGTGTCCCGCCGCGAATCCAGGAGCGAACCGCCGGTACCCAGCACGAAGCCGTATCCACGGGCGCGGGGCAGAGCAAGCCACCCTTGTATGTTCACTAGCGGACACTCCTGTCCGCGCTTGAACGCCCCCGTAGGCCGTAACTGAAGCACGCATTTCATTCCACAAAGCTTAAGGAAGCCATGTTTTGGCCTGCGAAGTGCTGTGAGTCTTCTGGCTTGGCACGCTGTGAGGATTTTCTTAGCGGCGGAAATCTTAGCGAAGAATGAGGTGGTCTCGCATGGCAACCCACACGCGTTCCGCTACGGAACCCGGCAAGACCGTTGAGCGATCAGGCTTATTGCGTGCCGCGGGAGCCGGATTGGTGGCCATCTCAACGTTGCTTTTCGCGAACGCACAGGCCCCTCGCACCCCGGAGCCAGTGACGCCGCCGGCCCGCAGCTTCGTGCTGTCCGATCCGAACGACCTGTCCGTGACCGATGGAAAAGCAGAGACCGTCGAATACCAGGGACGCAAAGCAATTCGTCTGACTACCACGCAATCAAAGGAAGAGGTCTTCGCTTTTCTCCCGTCTTCGGCTGACAAGGGAATCCAGTTTCAGGACGGAACGATCGAGGCCGATATCGCCTTGAAGATCCTTACGCCTCCGGGCGTTCGCATGCCCGGCTTTGTCGGGATCGCGTTCCGGGCCTCGACCGATGCTTCCCACTACGACATGTTTTACCTGAGGCCTCGCAATTCCCATTCCGAAGATCAGGCGATGCGGAATCACTCGGTGCAATACGTCGCTGCGCCAGGGTTCGATTGGTACAAGCTCCGCAGAGAGTGGCCGTGGATCTACGAATCCTATACGGATCTGCAGCCGGAAGGATGGAACAAAGTAAAGATCGAGGTTCATGGAAGGACTGCGAAGCTATATCTCAACGGATCGGCGAATCCGAGCTTGACCGTGAATGGCCTGAAAGGCGAGGATCTGCGGGGCAGTGTCGCTTTATGGGGTTATTCCGGGGAGGAGGCTTATTTCTCCAATGTGAAAGTTACTCCCGCCGCAGACGAAGCCGTAACCAATGACGGCGAAGCCTCCGGAACATGGGAGGTAAAGTTCGCCAGCGATTACGGCGCTTACGAAGGATCGATGAGCCTCCATCGCGACGGCAACGTGGTGAAAGGGACATGGTCCGGTGCGTTTGGCCAGGACCAGCCGGTCAGCGGGACGTGGCGCAACGGCTATGTCGAGCTTACGTTTGACGGAACGTGGCCGGGTGAAAAGCCGGCCCCCGTGACTTTGACCCTGGCCGGGTGGGTGGATGGAGATGCGGCGAAGGGGCGAATGAAAGCGGAGGGCCGAGCCGATGGGCAATGGACCGCTCTACGGAAGAAGTAAATTTTCGCATAAACAACGCCAGGAGCCAGCAGGTCTGCTTCTGCTACTGATCTCTTAGGTTCGGCGTCATACCCATGCGCCGAACCAATTCCTTGAATCGCGGGTCGGAACGAAGCGAGTCAAAGGCAGGGTCGACATTCACCAGGGTTGCCAAAGGAAATCGTTCCTCATAGTTGCCCTGTAGCTCCTTCAATGCCTTCTCCTCATTGCCCAGCCGGGCATTCACTTGCGCAGTCCCAAACTCTCCCACAGCAGAATCTTCTTGCCTTTGAATTTGCTGCCAGAAACCTTTTCCTCCTCCGGCAGCAAACGCCTTTCTCAGGGCAACTTCCTGAGATATGGCGCTTTTGACGCGTTGATCGCCGGCAGACAGACGCCCTTTGGTGAGCGCGGTGATGGCATCCTGATATTGCCCCTGATCAGAGTAGAGCCAGGCAAGATGGTAGTACGTCACAAAGAAATCGGGGTTCAATTTGATCGCGTTTTCGAATTGCTGCAGAGCCTGGCCGTTTCTCCGGCCATAGAAATAAATGCAGCCCAGGACTGTGTTGTCCATCCGTGAAAACGGATCAAGCTCTAACGCTTTTTTCATTTCGGCGATGGCCTGATCTGACTTGCCGAGCGGCGTCAGGTAGCTCCAGGCGTAGCGAAAGTGGCCGTCGGCATAGTTGGGATTGAGTTCAATCGCTTGCTTTAGCTCCCGCTCTGCTCCCGGCCAGTCATATTCATAGTCTGCCTTCACCGCTCCCAGTGCGGCGTGGGCTTCGGCGAGGCCGTCGTCCAACTCCAATGCCCGGGAAGCCGCTGCCTCGGCCTTAGGATCGAAGTCTTGTGTCGAGGTAATCGAGTGCGCTAAGTAGGAGTCGGCGAGTCCCGCATAGGCCAGTGCAAATCCCGGATCCTTTTGGATGGACTCCTGGAAATAGCCGGTGCTCTTCTCGATTTCCGGAAACGTCCGCTTGTTCAGGTAAAAACGGCCTTTAAGGTAGATCTCATACGCTTCTGGATTTGCAGCGTACTTGTTGACGGACCGTTTTCCATAAGACGGCGTGAGTTGCACCTGAACCTGTTGCGCGATGGCTCTCCCCAACTCATTCTGCAGCGCCAGGACTCCGCCCGGTTCGCGGTCATAATTGTGCGCCCACAGATGGACTTGATCCTTGACTTGGATCAGTTGGGCGCTGACCCGAGCGACTCCTCCTTCTCGCCGGACGCTGCCCTCGAGGACGTAATCGACTCCTAGTTCCCGCCCAATTTGAGCGATTGTCTTGCTGGTGTGTTTATACGAGGCTGATGCGTTCGAGCGATCACACCCAGCCGGTCCGGGTTGATCTCGCCCAGGTCGGTGATCGTCTCTTCGGTCAGGCCATCGCTAAAGTACTCCTGCTCGGGGTCACTACTCAGGTTGGCGAAGGGCAGCACAGCGAGCATCGCCCGGTGCGTGGTTACCGCAGATGGTGATCGCGTCCGCACCCGCAAGAGATAAGTGCCCGCGGCCAGGACTATCGCCAGCACGGCCAGGGGCAGGATCCATTTCAGCCTCCGAGACCGCGCAAACGGCGGCGACGGGGTGAAAGCGGGTTCGATGGCCTGAGCTTTGGCTACCGGGGCTCCCGGATCTCTACCCGCAACGTTGACCTCCTTTACAGCCGCTGGTACTTGGACCGGCACGGGTGAGATGAACCGATACCCTTTTCCCGTGACTGTCTGGATGAAGGTTGGACTTTCCGGGTCATCTTTTAGAACTTGGCGAATCTTGCGGATGGCGGAATTGATGCTGTTATCCGTGTCCAGGAAGACATCCTTACCCCAAATCTTTCCGATAATGTCCTCTCGGGAGACCAGCTGCCCTTGGCGCTCGATCAGCAGGAGCAAAATCTCCATGGGGATGCGCTCCAGCTTCAGGGCTCGACCAGAGGCGCAGTTCATAGGCAACGCGATCCAGTTCCAGATCACCTCCGAGCTTCACCACATCTGTGGGCATGCAGCCACCAAACAAAAGGAGGACATCATTCTATCCCGGCTCTCTCTCCAAGCGGACAAAGGTTATGGTTTCAACAACTTCCCAGGTCAGTAAAAAATAAGCTAATCGTCATGCACCCGTCATTGCCAACCACTCCTCGCCGCCGCAACCTGCCTCTTGTCTGAGGCCTGAGGGCACAGTCAATTACGTTCGAGGAGACACATCATGAAAGCTTTGTTCCACACAGGAATGGTGACGGCGGCGGCAGTATGCTTATCGATTGGGAGCGCATCTCTTGCGCAAGCAGAGTCGTGCTCAGACGCCTCGCTCAACGGAAAGTACGGCCAAACCATCGCGGGGGAATTTCTACCCGGGGCGGGCGTTGTCTGGCCACAAAACGGGGTCGCCATGACAGACTTTGACGGCCATGGAGGGTTGACGCAGGTAGATTATGTCGTCATCAACGGAACGCCCACAGGACCCGGATTTCAATCTGAGACCGGCACATATTCGGTCAACTCCGACTGCACGGGGACACTTACCTTTCAATATTCCGACGGGACGCAGATCACTCTGCAGCTGGTCGTGGTAAACCACGGAAATGAGTTTCGCACGGTTGTATCGAAGCTGGTGTTAGGCGGAAAAGTCCAGGCAGTAAACATCGGCAGTGCGGGTGTGCGCGTGGGCGGTGCGGACAGGCGATAGGCCAATCCACGGCCGTTGCGCCCGGCATCCGTTCGCTGTAAACCAGACCGGCCAATGCGTGGAGGGAGGACGCCGCTAGCTTTTGGCTTCCTCCGCCCGCCATCCCGCCAGGTTTCATCAATGACCACGCAGATCATTGGCCGGTTCGGGCTCTGCGGCATAGGTCGTCCCCTTCATGGTCCCGTGGACTATTCTTGGCTTCACGGATGCCCTTTTGGGTTGTACCTTGATCTACGGTGTCATATACCTTCGGGTCGGAGGTGGCCATGCGTGCGGATCGGGTAGAAGTCACTTGGGACCAAAACAAGTCGAATTGGTTGATGCGCATTACAAGTGGAGGGGAGGTCATTCGGCGATATTGCAAGATTGCGAAAGATTCAGACGAGCAGACACTCCGTTCGGCCGTCCAGAAAGCCTTACAGGACGAAGGCTATGAGCCGGACCCCATAAGCCTTGATCTGCAGCGGCACGGCGCGGGCCGTGTCGGCGGATAGATCGAGTCACCAACCAATCTCTGGTCGTCCTTGTCCTGCCGGTCAGACCGCTCACAGCTACGCGTGTCTCACGCTTAGGGATCGATCCGCCAATCCTATCGCGGTATCTCTTGCCAGTCCCCAGACGGTCACCCACGTGGTATTACGTCGGTTTCGCGTTCGTTCTCTTAATAAGACCAGTCGAAACCAGCGCATCGTATCGTAACAACGAACGCTTGTTGTCCTGGAGTCTTCTATGCCTTGTATTGAAATGCAGGAACTTGAAGCACGCAACGACAGCTTTAACGACCTTAGTCAGGTTACGATGTCGCTAATGTCTGCGGGGCGGCACGAGTTCAGGAAATGGCATCGCGCCGGTAGGGCTCGGATCGCCTATATTATGCAGACCCACAGGAAAAGCTGTAAGGAATGCCGCTGCCACAATTGATTCGCCCGATAGGCTCAGTGGTAAGAAACGGAGAGAGGAACAGCGAGACTCCGCTTTAGCCACCAAGCAGCTCGACCGGGTTATGCTGAAAAGTAACCTCGTGTCCGCTTGTCCGCTTGGCCGCGGCCGATCCCCTATTTGTCACTAATAAGGTAACCATCGACAAGGGTACCGGTCCCGCTGTTCTCTAACCCCGTCCCGCTTTTCTCTAACCCCGTCCCGCTTTTACCTAACC
>Ga0302326_10006292_pt1 | contig 26657 bp, 29 predicted proteins | sample Palsa_T0_3_FD_202264 | JGI IMG/M metagenome (GOLD analysis project Ga0302326, IMG submission 202264) | Peat permafrost microbial communities from Stordalen Mire near Abisko, Sweden - Palsa_T0_3 | ecosystem: Environmental > Terrestrial > Soil > Palsa > Peat permafrost | place: Sweden: Abisko... | reverse complement strand
TGTCGAACCCAATTGATGCTGATTTGATATTTGAAATCAGCTACAGCAGTAACAATCCCGGCACGGGAGCCCGTAGCTGCTCCTCGTCAAATCAGGCGAATTTATGCCTGGTGATCCTCGATGCGAAAATTCCGGTGCCGCTGTGGTGGCTCGCAGAGCCGGTGTCGCCGAAGGAGTCTTTCGGGCACCATCCAGAAACTTGGGATAGCGCGTTCGCCCGATCGATAGCCGCGCTCATGGATGGCGTTAAGGGCCTGGCCGGCATGCCCGCAGCTGCGCCGGATAGCGCAAAGAAATAAAATTTGCGATTGCGCTGAAGTTTCGCGATTAAGATGGCGGCCAATACAAAAAAGAGAGAGCGGTCATCCATGAAGGAATTTGAAAATAAAGTTGCGGTGGTTACCGGGACGACCGGGATTGGACGCGGCATCGCGATGCGGCTGGCGGCGGGCGGCGCGAAGGTGATGTGCTGCGGAATCGACGCAGGCGCGAATCGAGATTTGCAACGCGACGCGGACGCGAAGGGATTGGCGCTACGCGTCGAACTTTGTGACGTCAGCAAGCCGGAGCAGGTGCAGGCGGTTATCGCAAAGACAGTGTCGCAATTTGGCGGGCTCGATTACATCGCAAATTCCGCGGCGATTCATCCGTTTGGAACTGCACTCGAAACGGATCCGGAAACCTGGAACCGCTGCATCGCGGTGAACCTGAGCGGCGTATATCTCCTCGCGCGTTTCGGTATTCCGGAAATGAAGAAGCGCGGCGGCGGTTCGATGGTGATTGTGGCGTCGGTGCAGGGGCACGCTTGCCAGCGCGGAGTCGTCGCGTATGCGGCATCGAAAGGCGGGCTGCTGAGTTTGACGCGCGCGCTGGCGCTGGATCACGCGGCCGACGGCATTCGAATTAATTCGGTAAGCCCGGGATCGATTCGCACGCCGATGCTGGAAAGTTCGGCGGCGCATTTTGCGCCGGGCGTTCCGGTGGAGGAGGTGGTGAAGAGGTTCGGGGACGCGCATCCGCTCGGGCGCGTCGGGACGGTCGAAGAGGTTGCGGAGCTGGCGGCGTTTTTGCTGTCCGATCGATCGGCATTTTGCACGGGCGGAGATTATCTAGTCGACGGCGGATTGCTGGCGGGGATCGGAGTGCAATGATCGACGAGGTGGTTTGCGTCGCGCCGACCGGCGATGTTTGTGGCGAAGGCGCGGTGTGGCACGCGGCGGAGAACGCGGTGTATTGGACCGACATTAACCGGTTCTTGATTCACCGGCTAAACGTGGCGGACTCCTCGGTTCGCACATGGTTTTTCGAAGAGCCGGTCACTTCCCTTTCGTTGACGGATCGCGAGGATGTGCTGGTTGTGGTGCTCGGCTCGCGGGTGATTCTGTGGGAGCCGGCGACGGATGTGCGGCACGATCCTATTTTCCGGCTGGATGGATGGCCGGAGGCGCGGCTGAACGATGCGCGATGCGATCCGCGCGGGTCGTTGTGGCTGGGCACGATGCGTAACAACGTGAACGCGGATGGTTCATCGGGCGAGGCGGGCGGAAGCGATGGTGCGCTGGTGCGTCTCGATCCGGATGGGACAGTGAGTTCGTGGCGAACCGGAATCGGAATCGCGAACACGCTGGCGTGGAGTCCCGATCGAAGACACTTTTATTTCGCGGACACGATCGCCAACGTGATTTGGGTTTACGACTACGATTTGGCCACCGGGGCGATTTCGAATGAACGGCCTTTTCTGGAAGGTTTCGCGCGCGGGCTGCCGGACGGCTCGGCGATGGACGCGGAAGGATATCTTTGGAACTGCCGGTACTATGGAAATTGCGTCGTGCGGGTCGCGCCGGATGGGAGAGTGGAGCGCGTCGTGGAAATGCCGGTGAAAAATGTTACGACCTGCGCGTTTGGCGGCGCTGATCTGTCGACTTTGTTTGTCACGACCGCGTCCGCGCAAGCCCCGCCGGGAGACCGGCTGGCGGGGAGCCTGTTCTCGATTCGAACCGGAGCACGAGGGCAGGCTGAAAATCAGTTTCGATTTTTCGGGCAGCGATAGATCCCATCCACTGTCAATAGCAGCCAAGGCGTTCCGGGAAATTTGCTTTCGAGCGAAGGCCCGCTAAACGACAACGCGAGGATCGACCAGGATCACTTGAAGTTGTCCCACTCTTCCGCTGAAAGCGCGGGCGAAACGATGTCCCCTGCAATGACGCCCTTGCCCGCAAGAAAATTGAAGATTTCGTCGGTCCCGGCATCCAGCGGAGCGAGCTTCGCCACGGGCTTACCGTGTTTAGTGATCACGACGGTCTCGCGTTTGGCGTGGACTTCGTCAATGACCGCGAGACAATTTGTCTTGAAGGCGCTTGCCGCCATTTTCTTCATCGACGTTAGGCTTTGGCGTTGGCGGCTTTCGCCGGGGCGAGGCCCAACTGCGAGCGGCCCAACGGGGTGAGGTCCGCTTCGGTGCCGCGGCCCTTGAAATCCACTTCGAAATTATCGGGAGCGAAGTCGGGCGGCGTCTTGCCGGAAAGGAACGACGCGGCCTGCTTGGCGAGGTACGCGGTGTTTTTGGCGCAGGCGGGCGTGGAGGCAATGTACATGACATTGCTGTAGCCCTCGCCTTTGTGCTCGTTCTCGACCGCGTGGATCACGTCGGAGTGCCAGAAAACCGTATCGCCCGGCTGCATCAGCGGAATCGACGAAAGAGCACTGATCAACAGGCTGTGATACTGCGGACTAATCGAAAGCGCGCGACCGGGCATTGCGCCGCAGAGATCGTCTTCGGCGACATCGTCCTGCAGGGCGCGAAGCAAAACGTAAACCATGGCATCCGCCACGGGAATCAGCTGGAGCGTGCCATCTCCCTGGCCCTGGCGCGTGAGCGCCGTCCAGCCCTGAAAGGTGCGGAACATCGAACAGACGGCGGGAGAGGCGACCTCGCGAACGTCGGGCCGCCAAGCAGCATCGAAGGCGTCGTAGGCTTGCCAATTCCCCGAGAAAACGTGGCGGTAGACGTTGCGAAAATTGACATCGAGCCAGCGCTCGACGGAACCACCATCCACGTGAGGCGAGAGACCCAAGGAGGCGGAGCCGGGCGGGCGGCGACGAATGCGATCGGCGTACGCAGGCGTTTCGTTGGGATCGAAGTGGCGCTTCCCTTCGCTTTCGGCCTTCCAGAGTTTGTTGAGAAAAGCGCGGACGCGAGTTAGAGATTCGGATTGGCGCGCCTGCACCTGGGGACGCGACCAATAAATGCCGTAAATCTGCGGCTTGGCCGAGGCGAGAGTGCCGAAATACTTGTCTTCGGCGGCATTGGCGAGCTTGGCGTCGAGGCCGTTCTCTTCGACATAGGTGGCGATTTCGTTGTCCCATGCTTCGGCCTGAGCAGGATCGAAGGTCCTGCGGACGACGCAAGCGCCGCGATCCTTGATCTTGGCGGCGAGTTCCGGGGGCACGGTGCCGGCTTCGACGTCGGAATACTGGACGATGGGAATTACGGGCTGGCCAGCCTCGCGCTCCTTGACGATCGTATCCACGCGGCGGCGCATGGCGGCTTCGACGTCCTGGAAGATTGCCGCGTAATCGGGCAGAGCTTTGCGCAACTCGCTCTTCGCGCTGCGGATCATTTCGGGCAAATTGTCGATTTCGAAGATCATAGTGTCCCCTGTTTATCACAGGCTGGGGCGGTCACACTATGAAATTTGGAGCTAAGAAGCTGCCTGGGCGTGGGCTTGCTGCGCGAGGATGGCGCGAACGGTTTTCATGCGCTCGCGAATCATGGCGACGCGCTTGCGGCCGTCGGGCGTGGCATCGATCAGCTTCTCGAGTGGAACGCCGAACTGCGGGCCGTATTTCGCGCGAACCTCGCCGAGCAGGGATTCGATTTTCGAGAACGTGCCGAAGTGCTCGCCATTGGCGGAGTTGAAAAGCTCGAGGCTGATGGCTCCATCGTTGACCAGCACGGCGGCCATATCCCAGTAGGTTATGACCATGCGCAGGTAGGCGCTGTTTGGGCCCATCATCGCGGCGTCGAATTCGGCCATCGATTGCGGATTGAAATCGCGAAAGAACCAGTCGCGGGCTTTGCGCAGCGTTTCTTCGCGGCGGAGCTCGTAGAGTTTGAGGATCAGGCCGGCTTCTTCTTGTTTTGACATGTGAATCTCCTTTTGGTTCATCATGATAGCATCGCGGCAGTGTAGTTGTGGACTGGCACGCGGAGCGCGCAAGCCGTAGGCCGGGCCGTGGTTCGCCGCGCCGATTATGCTATCAAATCCAGAGCTAAACGTAAGAACGCCGAGGAAGGGCGAAAGTTACGGGGAGATTGGACTCTTCTTGTTAGCGAATCGCGAGGCGAAATAGCCGTTCTGAGCGAAATTCGGAACTTTGAGAATCAAAAAGAAAACTGCGAAGGAAGAAATTCAAAGGCTCCCACCTTTCCTCGAATCCGGAAAGATGGGGCACCCGGAAAATCGTGAGGGTTGCTCGTGTGAAAGCATCGGCCACCCGCCCGTACCGCGCTCTTCCATGCTCGCAAAGCTATCGTCAGCGAGTTGACGCAGCTCGTCATCGGACTTCTCGTCGAGTTCCCGGACCTTCATGGTTCAACTACAATTATTTCTTTGTTCACACCGTGCTCGATGTAGGTTGCGTCACCGAGCTTGCCTTCAACCATACGCGGTCCGTAACGCCACTCGATAACGTGCTATGAGATGAGCCTATCGAAGAGGCGAGCTTTCTGCTCTTGGGTCAGTGCTGTCAATGTGGGCGTGGGTTCCTCCGGCTTCGGCGCGTTCCGAGCGTCTTCGCGGTTAATTTCCAGGACTAAACGATGGATTTTTGCGTTACATTTTCGGCACCACACATCGACCGCTTTCCAATCTCTTTCGAGTCTCGCGCGTGCGCCATTGTGGCAATAACAGTTACAGGTTTCTTTGTGCGCATCGATGGCTTGTTCCAAGTCCGCCATCACGTCTCCATGCCTAAGCCGCGTAAGGTTGGCTGGTAAGAAATAATTGCCTTGCTCATAGCGGCGGCAATGCTCCGTTGAGGTAGTAGTAATGCGCCAACCCCAGCACGACGAGTGCAAGGCCTGTAGCAATCAGCGCCTGTAAAATCAGCATCACCGGCACATCAAAAACTTTCTCCTTAATCGCAAAATATAAACCCTCCAAGGAGTTAATTGTCAGGTTCAAGGCGGTGGCCGCAAACATCACGCCAACACCAAACATCCCGAGAACGAAGAGCTTCACAAAAGATGCTCCGATGAAGCACACCGTTCCAATGAAAAAGATGGCACGGGGGAGAAAATGGAGCTCGCGAAAGTGTACTAGAGCGGTTACATCTTTTATGTCCATCTCGGGCTCCACGTTCGGGCAATCCTGTCACGACAATGCTACTACTCACGCGCGTCACGGGCTCCCGCTCGCTTCCGCCGTCGGCTTCGCGTCAATTGCCTGTATTCGTGCTGAGCGAACCGGAAAAATATCAGAATACCCAACGCGAAGCGGTTAACAAGACGACTTACTCGGACGGGGATTCGAGCAGTCATTGGCACTTCACGCTTATGAACAAAGACGGGGACGTTCTGATGACAACACATCCTGAACAGCACTTCAAAGACAGCGTCAAGGGCCAAAGATTCAAACATCATTTCGTTTCGCTATGTCAGTACATCAACAAATAGCAGGTTGCGTTTTCGCACAGCGAGAGTCCAAGCGTCGGTAAGTAATAGAAATTTAGCGGGTGAGTCTGTAAGCCGGATTTTGTTTTTCGGCCATGACTCGATGGAAGTTGTTCCAAATCAGCGTCGAATTGAGTGTATTGCGAAGAAAACAGCCCAATTCTCCCGCTTATTGCGTGATACATGCGTGATACAGCCTTCGATTGCACCCCGAGTTTACCCTAGTTTCAACGCACTAAGGTCGGGAATTGAGGATTGGGCGTCTTGACAATCTGCCGGGAGTTAGGTAGTATCCAGAGTGTGAGCAATAGTCATACACATAGTAATACGATCAGTAAGTGCATCGAGAAGGAGGTTTTGTATGTCTAAGGCCAAGGTCATTTCTTATCGAAAGGAACGCGTATCCCTGACACTGTCGCCAGACTGCGTGCATTATATCAAAGACCTTCAGAAGCTTCAGAATTCACCATCGTTGAGTGCTCTCGTCGAAACAATGATTGAAAATGAGCGTCGTGCCCGCCGGTTACTGGATCTCGATGCGAGCGTGACTGCTTACTATAATTCGCTGTCCCCAGCGGAACGCCGGGCAGACGCGGAGTGGGGACACATCGGGGCGGACGGTTTGGCAGCTTTCAATTCAGAATTGGAAGAGAAACCTCGCGAAATGGCACACGCCACGATCCGCTAAATGGAACCACTTGACACGCCGCCGCCGAAACCTCTACAAGGTGAAATTTGGTATGCGAAGTTAGCTACAGACCCACCTGAATATCTGGGACGCCCCGTCGTAGTGGTTTCTCTGAATGCCCGAAACCAAGAGGACCGCGCCGACACAGTTCTCGTAGTTCCGTTGTCCACGACGATCAAAGATCCCCTACAGAAAACCAATTTACGACTAGCACCCGGCGAGACAAATCTCAACGAGTGGAGTGAGCTACAAGCTAGCGGTATCACGACGATCAGAAAGAAATTATTGCATCCGCCAAGGACCAAGCTTCGTCAGATCAGCCGTAGTAAAATCCAACTATTAGTTCCTATGGTCGGCATGGCGATGGGATTTTTGCCCGAGGAATTAGCGGACCCGAAATAGTACTGCCGTGCCATTCCTAAACTAACGACCGCATAATTAATCCTTCTGTTCCGAACCCCGTTTCCCGTACAGCGTCACCTTTCCGCCCGCGACATTCGCCGCGTACTTCCCTTCGACAACGAACTGCATCACCTTTATCCGAGCGTGCCATCGCGGCCCATCGGCTGGTGGTGTTCGATTTCTGCTCGATTCCAATTATTGATTTGCCTTCCCAGTCAAGAGTGACTTGGCGGAGATGTTTCGCTTTCAGGATTACTACCGGATACCGGCGCGAACCTAGTTTCACGGTGTCGGCCTTGTCCACAAGGGCTTGACGCCAAACTTCGATCAAAACTTCTGAAAAATTCGCTGTCATCCTGAGATGAGTCTGGTATGACACACGAGGCAAGTCAATCGCGCCTCGGCATGTATCCCGTCGTACGCACGCCCCGCCAGTCGCCTCATTTGTGAAAAGACGATTCCCAGTGAGCCGGGTAATGATACGTTAGCCACAGCAGTATCCAACAAATGGGCATCGAGACTTATGTCGATCAGCTTGAGCCGCAGAATCAGGACGCGGTAATTTGGCGCTTCATCAACATGCCCAAATTCCGCGATCTGATGACTACGGCAGAACTCTACTTCTGTCGTGCCGATCTGTTTCGGGACGAGCGGGAGGGACTACCGCCGGAAGAATATCTCGCGACGTTTGGCCTAAATCCGTATGACGTAAATGACAGGCGAGAATTGCTGAACCACCTTGGTTCGGACGCACAGTTTCGCGAAGCCTTCTACGTCAATTGCTGGTATCTGTTCAGCGAGGAAACGTCCCAGATGTGGAAAGAGTATGGCAGCGAAGGCGTCGCGATCACTTCCCGTTATCAGCTTCTCAAATCCGCCCTGAACGCGATGAGTGACCGAGCGTACATAGGACTGGTCCAGTACGGGGCGCAACATCTTATAGGCGAACGCGACAATCTATTTCGAAACATCACAACGAAGCGGATCGAGTACGCCCACGAGCGGGAAGTTAGGGCATTTTTGTGGATCATGGACCCGCACGCCGGAATCAACCGGCACTATGATGAAAACAATCGGGTGCATCCGCTTCCGCTTACGCCGCCTCCCGATTACGTATCGGAGGGCGAACGGCGAAAGGTAGATCTGCAAACGCTCGTGACCGAGATCGTAGTTTCCCCTCGGGCGTCTTCAGCCGCTGTGGATGAAGTAAAAAAGGTAGTCAGCGACGCTGGATACAAAATTCCAGTTCGCCAATCAGAATTAGCACGTTACGCAGCCTTCTTACTGTGACAGCCCATGAAAAACACTCCGATATTTCCGAACCTTCGCAAAACAAAATCGGTTGTCACACCTCAGGGCGAGCACCTAATCCTGAAGAAATGTGAAAGATGCGATCTGGAATTTCTCGGCACGAAATTGCAGACGAAATGCCCCACGTGCAGAGTTACCGGGAAGAAGAAACCAAATAAGTAGGGGCGTCCAGGATACGGGGAAGTTCCCGAGACGCCCTTTGCTGGAATGCGATAGTTTGCAGCCCCGCGACACTACCTCAGTTCAGCGATGCCGCAATACCACGAATCAGGTATCTCGCCGATTTTGTGTAATTCCTGTTAATCGCCAGCTTAATCTCGGTATTTTGAACCGACGTTGCTCCACAGTAAACTCGCCCATGGACAAAATCGATTCTTTAATCGTAGCGATCCAGCGAGAGATTCGGCGGCACGATTGGGATAGTTTCGCCGTTCCGGTTGATGAAGACGAACCCGAGGGCCGAAAAGTAGTTGTGTCGGGGTGCCCTGCGTGCAGGAAGCAAATCGGAACCATGCCGCAATTCCTGGATCACCTTGCGGATGATGCAATACCCGCGTTGTTTGCTCGCCTTCGTTCGAAGGGGAAGGCAAACCAAAACATCGGATCGATGATTTAACTTCTTAACTTGGTAGTCCACTTTCTATTCCTGGCGGCTGAAGTTGGTGAGGTTCAAACCCATTGACAACTGCGCGGCTCCGAGCTATAAGCCGCGAAATGCAAAATGAAGGAATGTAATTTTTGCGAGGAGAAAGTTCACAATGAAAACCCCGTCTGGAGCCCTCGCTTTCCTACTCACCGTCGCGTGCGCCTTTCTTACGATAGGCCCGCCTGCGTTCGGGCAGGGATGCAACAAAGATCAAGTCCAAGTCAAAGTCAGGAATTATGTGAGAGACACGCCCCAAATGTGGATCGTGAAATTTGATGTCCACGATTCCTGCCCTGAAAAACTTCTAGCCGTAACTTTGTTTATAAATTACAGCTACGAATATAGGGGCTCAGACGGGCGTGTTGTAAAAAGTTCAGCACAGGCCGGCGGCACCATCAATCCAAGCGAAAGCCACAGTACTGTGTTGGAAGAGAAATTTGTTGTGCCCGAAGGGTGCGAAGTTATCGATGTTTACGTCGATTCTGTCTCGGTTGTAAGTTGAAACCGTGTTCGGACAAATATTGCGCGGGTCAAGATGAAACCAACCAGCGTGCCAAAGACGTGGGCACTTATTTTGGCGTGCTAGATTTCAGCGTCGTGCCCCCGAATCCCGGCCAGCCCGCAGCGCTACGCAATATCTCTCTCAAAGAACAACGCGGAGGTTCGCTGGATTGTGGAGAGCTTTACAGCGGGGCTCGCGCGTCTGGGTCGAGCCGGTCGCTTCTGTTTTCCGGGTAACCCATTTGCACGGGACGATAATCACCATCTTTTTTCCTGTCAGCCATGGAATCTGTTTTCTGTCTTTTGGCCAAGTCCACGGAATCGTACGCGTAACAGCTGACGGTAAAATCATTGGGTTGCAGGCCGTGATCTAGCAACTTCGCGAGCCAATTGGCATGAGTAATCACCTGTAACCCCGAATATGTATGAATATCTTGCTAAGCGATCGCCTTTCTTCCCGTAGGTGTGCTCATCGCTCAAAGAGTAGCACCATAAATACGAAGTGTCGCTCGAACTTAGACCGCTGCTCGTGACAACAATAGGACGACGACTAACATCGGCGATGACACGCGGAGAAATCAAGTGAGTGAGAATGATGCCGCAAATCACTGTTAAGGTTCGCTTCACAGTCGCTCCTCGGGGGTTGCAACGGACCTTATATCACAACGGCCACGGTTTGACAGTGGCGCGATTGTTTGAGCTGATTTACACATCTCGCGAAACATTTGTATACTTGCGATTCCTTCGAGATTTCTGACGAATGGCGGAACGGTGACAGATGCGGAAAAAGAAAGTAGTGAGAAAATCCCCGAAACGTCGAATGCGATTCAATCCAACCGGGTTCGTTCTGGGATCTGTTATCGCCAAAAACCGAGGTGTGACTCGAAAACGCTCTGAACTATCCGAGAGGCAGAGCGATCTTGCGGTCTCCTTCTATGACATGGCCGTGGACTATCCCCGAGAAAGTTTTGCGATGATCGCCAAGCGGGTTGTTCCGAAGGGATTTGGAAAGTCAAAAACCAGTGCGCGGTTTAAGCAGGAAGCGAAAAGGCATTTTCATCTCGCAAGATCGTAGAATTCCTCACTCGCTTTGCTTCTTGGAGTGTTTGGCACATATATCATCCAAGAAATCGAATAAAAATTCTTTGCTTCCCACACAAATCCGTAGCATTGAATGCTCAAGCCGCTTGAGCGAAACAGCCGTGCGATTTTGTTCAAGCCACTCTTTGGCGAAGTTGCAGGTAACATTGGCCGCCAGATCCGCAGCCTGTAAAGGCGGACTTTTCTGGTCGTCTGCCGATGCAAATCCACACATTTGTTTCGCAGTCTTGGGATTCACAGTTTTGAAGTTGTCGTAAACCTGTCGATACAGCGGAAACCGATCATCGCCGTCATGTATGAAACGCACGACGTGACTGCCGGGGTTTTTATTTAGCTCCTGCACGGTTTGGTAAAAACACAAGTTCAGAGCCAGCGAATAGGCGTTGTTTGGCAATCGCCCCACCACGCGCGGGTCAGTCATGACTTCCGTAAAGTCTTGAACAGGAATTACAACCCCTAGGCTGGCAATTTCCGTGTGACTGATGATTTGTTCCAGATCGTCAAAGATTACTTTGGCTGCCTCGCGGCCTAACGGTCGGGGATAGTTGGCTTCCGATTGAAATCTTTGAAATTCGCCACGTAGTCCGTAATATTCAGCAGCTTTGAAATACCGCATCCCCTCTTTTTCCAGCCGCTTCTTCCATTTTGTTCGTAACGAAACCCACGCTTTTGGCTCGCCGATGAAAATTCCTGACACAACAACCTTTTCAGCGTGCCTGTCCTTGCTATCGTCAACGTACGCATCGAATACCACGCGGAACCTCTGACTCCTACCCGCCGTTTTGTGGCGGCGGGCCGGCCCAATGCAATGTTAATTTCTGTGATTTGTATTTCCTGCGAAACTGGTCTACCAAAATGACGCGCGTTTCGAATGGTTTTCCTTTCTCTGCAACGACGGGTCCCACGATGGTTACAATCCGACTGTCGAGCAATTTACCCGGGGGAAGGGTGAGCCAATCTATCGTTTTGACTTTGCTCTGCGTTCCGGCCACATAAGCATCGGTAATAATTAGTGTGGTGTCCCTATCGTCGTGGGTGAATCCTCCGAAGATCATCAACTGCATCAGCTCGGTCCCGCCGTGATTAGCGATAGTCCAATTGGTCAGCAGCGGGTCAGGATGAATAGAGATGTGAGGTTTCCGACGTGCGATACGATTGCCTACTCTCTCCGAAATCGGGTTAAAGATGTTCGCAAACGGCTTCGTCAGATTTTCGAGCCATTGAAGGTGCACATGCCAATTGTAGCAACAACGTTACTGAATCGTTAGCGTAGCCTTCGCTGACGCTTGCGATCCCGCAGATACTTGAATCGAATAGGTGCCGTTCGGAGTTCCCGTCGCGACAGGTGGAGGCGTGGGCGGTGGCAGCACCGGCTTGGATGAAGAACTCGCGCCAGATCCACACGCGGCCAGCATCAGAAGCGAACCAGCCAGCACAAATCCCCGATATCGACTCCGTTTTCTATATCCCACCATCAGAATTCCGCCAATCAACAATACGGAAATCGGACCTAGCGGTAACGAAGAGGTCTGCGCGGTAGTCGTTACGAGTCAATGTCAGAAACAAGATTGCAAATACGATTTTCATTTGATTTTTCTGGTATTCGACTGAGCCATTTTGCCGGCCATGAACAACAGCAACTTCTGGTCGTTCGCGTTCGTGCGGCGTAGCAATCTACGAAAGTGAGCGAGCGTCTTTGCATCCTTGCCTGTCATACCCCAGCCACTTTCTGTATCTGCGAACTTGAGGACGCGAGGTTTTTCTTCACCCTCATAAAACAGCTTATAGAGCGGAACTTCAAGCGCCGTGGCCATTTTTTCCAGCGTTTGGACGGAAGGCACGGTGTGGCCGTTCTCGACTCTCGAAATATAACAACGTAACAACCCGGTCTTATACTCGATGTCTCCTTGCGACATCTTTTTTAATTCTCTGAGTTGCTTCAGGCGATCCCCGATGACCATGATTGCTCCTATTTTTGAGTTGGTCTATTTACTGACCCTCGTTTCGACCGCGCATGGCGTCCCACAGCCGTCTCACGAAACTCCTGTGTTGGGGTAGGGGCGTTTCGGCCTTCGCCATAAGGGGCACTGCATCATCAGATGTGGGCTTTGTGGCTATAACGCCTTGGGCCCGCTTCACAACGATCTCTACAGGCCCGCCTGGCAGAGCCACGGCAGGTGACCCGACCACTTGCCAATTCCCCGGGCTAACAAAAACCTCGGGCACCACTGCTATGGCTTGGGGTTTCGCGGTCTTCACTCTGGCAAACCATTCGCCTCGCTTATCAGAGTATGCAATAGAATCCCCTATCAATTGTGACTCGTCCAACATGTCCCCGGATTTCCATCGTTTTCGCGATTTAATTCTGTTCGCCAGTATTCCGTTGTACCGTCACTTGCCTGTAGCCTTCGGTAAAGTCGAACGGGATTTCACTCATGCTAGAATCTGGCAAATGATCTGGAAAAAGCCGCTAGCACAGTTTGTCGTGATGATCCTGATGCAGTTTTACACAGCCTTCGTGGTGATGAATTTATGGAACTGGTTCGTCACGCGTGCGGTTCATGCACCAGCAATCGGATACCTGACTGTCTACGGATTACTTTTGATCGTTCAGCTTTTCCGTGCCTTGCCCAAACAGTCGGAAGAGCTGAAATACAAGCGCGTCCTGATAATGCTCGACGCCTGCGTGCGGGACTCTCAGCGTGCGGCGATGGCTGATGAACTCAGAGACATCAATAAGGAAATGACCGACGTTCCCAGTTGGATGGTCGTTGAGACTTTGGTTGGCAACACCATCGTGTTGGTTCTTGGCTGGCTCATCAGCGGATTGATAAGGGCATAGGTCAAGTCACCTCTAAGTGGTGCGCCGTCGGCGTTCGCCGCGCCCAAAATCGTGACGACGGAGGGCCAGTAATCAGAATTCGAGCATTTGTTTCGACAGAAAATATCGTCGTCATCGAATGTAGCTTGACAGCAATTCCACAGTCGGCTATATACCCGCCCAACACTTGAGTTGATGCGAGGAACCATGACTCTAAGGCGTTCGGAGAAGTTCGCGATCCTTGCTTCCTGCCTCCCGCTGATTTTGCTCCTTCATTTAGCGCCTCCCGCTGCTGCTCAACAATCCAGCTCAACTATCTTGCCGCAACTGATGAACGCACAGGCAGGAAACATGCCGCTTCACAGCATCTTCCTAACGGGTACGGTTAGCGGCCCGAATGGATCGGGAGCAACTTCCGGTACCGTCAGCCTGAATGCCTCATCCCACCAATGGAGTCAGGTAGCCCTACAGACGCCGTCAGGAAATCAAACTGAAATTCGGAATGGGAGTGGGCTCTACCATATCAGAATGTCAACGGGGATTGACGGGGTCCCACACACAACCGAAATGACCGACCTCAAACTTCCCCATCCTGCATGGTTTAGTCCATCTTTTGTTTTGCTTTCAGGGTTGGCATCTCCGAAGTACTGGAGTGCTGACTTGGGAACGCAAACATGGAAAGGTAGCACTGTGAGTCACGTCGCCATCTGGCAGCGCGTTCCGAGCAATCTCCCGGCGTCCGTTGCCGCACTCGCTCAGCAGCAAACCCAGACGGATGTCTATCTCGATCCAAGCACGCTGCTGCCCGTCGCGATGACTTTTCACGTTCAAATTGACCCACAGAATCCCAACGAGATCATCGTTCCTCAGAATGCAACGGGCAACGTTTTGGTGGAGGTTGATTTTTCGAATTACCGTTCCATTCAGGGGAGTCAGATTCCGTTCCACGTTCAGGTACTCAACGGAAGTTCGGTTCTCTTAGACATCAACATTTCCTCGGCGACAATTAACGCGGGTGAGACGACCGCAGCCGTATCGGATTAGGGCCAGATTTCAAAAAGCCGGACACTTCGAAAGAGACGGATGCCCATGAGAATAATTCGAGTTCTTGGCTGTTTGGTTGTGCTGCTTGGGATTCTGCTGGGACCGCGACCCGCAAGCGCTCAGGTCGATCAAGCTTTTGAAACAGGTCTGAATCCGTATCGGAGCTATCAAAATGGAAACATCGATTCAATCAGTTTGTATAATCGTGGGCTCAATGTCGATATCCCAATAATTTCTTATCCTCAACGGGGCGGAAAATTGACCCTGAATTACGTCTTGCACTATGTGAACCAGGGAAACTGGTGGGACGAAAACTGCTCGTCAAGTCCCTGTTCATATACATCGAGCGGGTATTCGCCCACAAACGGTTTCATGGTGATTCAGGCGGGAACTCTTTCTCAGTTCGACACATCCTGCGTTGGTACTGGCGATCAATACGAATCGATTTCGTGCAGCATGAGTTTAATGGCGTCGGATGGCGGTAGCTCTTCTTTATTTCCAACCAATTCGTCCAATTGGGAATCGATTGACGGCGCGGGTTATCGCGTTTCGAATTACACACCGAATGCGGGCCTCCCAAACACCATGCTTTTGGATCGCAATGGCACTTCTTATCCCGGCGGCTTTGTATACTACATACCCGGTTATCCTGATCCCCTTTACGCCAACGGTCTCGAATCAGATCTGCCCGGAGGAATAGAAGACACGAACGGAAACGAAATCAACGCGGTCTCTCCGAACGGCATTGTCACTAACTGGCTAGATACCGAAGGCCGCTCGATCCCGTTGCCCATCTCCGAGACCGTGAGTTCAAGTGGATGCCCGCAGACACCCCTACCACCGAATGCCGCATACTATTGGGATTTTCCTGGCGTCAACGGAGGTACATATAAAGTCACCTTTTGTTATGTGAATGTGGCCTACAAAATATTGTGGGAAGGCAACTATGCCACTGGTAACTTGATCGAGCTTCAGAGCGTACTTTTGCCGAACGGCACTTCCTGGACATTTCAATATACAACTGACGGAAACGGCGATCTAGCGCAGATAACATTTCCCACCGGGGGAACTCTCTCTTATACATGGATACAAGGGGGTGATGCTTGCGTCGTGCACACCTATTCAAACGCACGAAGCGTCGCGACGCGCACGTTAAACGCCAACAGCAGCGATAGCAGCCCAGCGGTATGGACTTATCAGAGTTTGTCGCCGCCGACCGTGACCGATCCTGCGGGCAACGACACTGTGCATACTTTTACTAATCTTGCGACAAACGGTTGCCCGTATTACGAAACAGTAACAAAATACTATCAAGGATCACATACGACGGGGACTCTGCTAAAAACCGTCAATACCACTTACTCGCTTATCGACGGTTCGATTAGCAACGATGGCCAGCCGACGACGGCAAATGTAGTTTGGCCGAGCGCAACGAATAATGAGAATCAGACGACCTACGGTTACGACACTGCAGTCCAATTCTATACGCCGACTTTCAAGCTAAATGGTACGGGATTTCAGTATGGCTACCCTCCTACGACCGGAAGTTACGGGCTCGCTCTAACGAAGAAGGAGTATGACTATGGAACGGGAGCCCCTGGAACGTTGCTCAGAACCACAACTACCAATTACCAAGCATTCGCCTATTCGAACTACTTGACCAACAACTTGCTGACCTTGCCCAGTTCAGTCGCCGTTACGGGCTCAGGTCCTGGCTCCACGACGACATACGACTACGATCAGACCACTCCAGTATCTTCGTACATAACGACCCAACACAATTCGGCTCCCCCTGCTGGAAGTTATCGCGGAAATCCGACAACGGTGTCTCGCTATCTCAACACGACCGGAACTTATCTCAGTACAACCTCGACCAATTGGGACACGGGGATGGTAGACGTTGTTACGGACCCCAAAGGGAACCAGACGACGTACGGTTACTCTTCAACTTACGCTGGATCGCTGTTAACCAGCGTAACGAACGCAGCGAACCAGACAACGACCTACGCCTACGATTTCAACACTGGCTTGCTGACCTCGACGACCGATCCAAACGGTTTGATTACAGGCAGCACCTACGATGACATGGAACGATTGACGCTGGCGACGAATCCCGACGGCGGTCAGGTCGCCTACACGTACAACGACACGACGCCTTCTCCATCGGTTGATATCAATATCACCGCAAACAGCTCGGGAGGCCTCGTCACGGGAGCAGAAATTCTCGATGGCCTTGGACGCTTGAAACAAAAACAATTGACTTCCGACCCCTCAGGAACGGACCTCACCGATTACACATACGACGCGCTGGGCCGGGCTTCCACCGTTTCCAACCCATACCGAGGATCGCCGACGAACCTGCTCACGACCTATAGCTACGACGCCTTGAGCCGAAACACGAATACGACCGAAGCAGATGGCAGCATTCGACAGGCTCAGTATTGTGGAAGCTCCACCCTCACCATAGACGAAGCTGGAATCTGGAAGCGGACCGTTGCTGACGGTCTCGGGAGAATCATCGAAGCTGACGAACCAACGTCGTCATCGTCAACGCAGAATGCGTGTGCTGGACAGGGTGGTCCAGTTTACGCGACCACATACAGTTATGATGTAAACGGAAATGTCACCGGAGTTTTGCAGGCGGGCTCGCGGCAGAGAACTTTCGTGTACGATTCCCTTTCGCGTCTCACAAGCTCCATCAATCCAGAATCGAATACGGAAGCGGTCAGCCCGTACACATCAGTACCAACTACGTACACGTACGATGGCGATGGAAACGTGCTCTCTAAGACGGGACCGGCCCCCAATCAGCAGAGCACGACCACGCAAACCATTTCTTATTGCTACGACGCTTTGAATCGTGTGATCCAAAAGGCCTACGCGCTTCAATCCTGTCCGATGTCTGCGCCAACGATTGCCTACGCATACGACGGCAGCGGCAGCGGTACGGTAAATATCGGTCATCGGACCAGTATGACCGAAGCAAGCGGAGGGTCAGAATCATGGACTTACACGATTAACAAAACAACCTCCCCGAAGGGCTTGCTCGTTTTAGATTCACGTACCACGAACGGGGTGCTCAAAAGCTCAAGCTACCAGTACAACTATGATGGATCGCTCGGAGCGATCCTATATCCCAGCGGAAGAACCATTACCTACAGCTACAACGCGGCAGCACAGCCGACTGCGGCTGCTGATAACGCGAACAGCATCTCTTACGTCTCTGATGGGTTTTACGCTCCCCATGGCGGCCTCACGACGGAAAGTCTGGGCGTCGCCATCGCCCATACGATTATTTACAATAGCCGCCTTCAGCCCTGCTGGTCTTGGGCGGGAACGGGGACCAGTTTGCCTTCGAGCTACCTATGTACCGCAACAGCGACGACAGGAACAGTTCTGGACCTGAAATACAATTACAATCTGGGCACGAACAACGGAAATCTGGCAGGGATCACGAATGATCGCGATTCGACGCGTTCTCAGACCTTCACTTACGATCCGTTGAGCCGACTTGCCACGGCAGCGGCTTCCACTTACGCCACCAGCCATGCGAATTGCTGGGGAGAACAGTTTGGATACGACACATCAGGAGACTGGGGTAATCTGCTTTCGATTTCGCCGATCTCTTCTGCGTATACCGGTTGCACCCAGGAAAGCTTGAGCGAGACGGTTAGCGCCTATAATAGGGTCGCTGGGCTAACTTATGACTCGGCGGGCAATATGACCACGATTCCTTCGCCGGGAGGGGCTTATGCGTTTAACGCCGAGAATCTGATTACATCGACGGCTGGAGTGAATTACACCTACGATGGAGATAACGAGCGAGTCGAGAAATCCAGTGGTACGTTGTACTGGCATGGGCCCGATGGAATGTTGCTCGATGAGACAGACCTTACCGGGAGCACGACCAACAGTAGCCTAAACGAGTATGTCTACTTCAACGGCGAACGGATCGCTCGGCGCGATTCCTCCAACGATGTTTTCTACTACTTCAACGATCAAATTGGCTCGACCCGCGCCATTGCTGAAGTTCTGTCTGGCCAGCGAACCGCGACTCTTTGCTTCGACACGGACTATTATCCCTTTGGGACCCAGCGGACTCCCATCGTGAGCACCTGCACCACGAATTATAAGTTTACCAACAAACAGCTCGACACCGAATCTTCGTTGTACAACTCGAACGCCAGATATTACCCTTCGTTTCAGGGCCGATTCATTTCCCCGGACCCTGCAGGGATGGATGCTGTCGATATTTCCGATCCACAGAGTTTGAATCTGTACGCCTACGTTCGGAACAGTCCGTTGGCGTTCATCGACTCCACGGGAATGGACGACTGCCCTGCTGGCGACGAGCCAACTTGTACCCCCGGAGCATTGACGTTCTTCGCAGGCCCGCCGTTTTATGATCCTGAAGCTGCAGCGGAAATCAAGATTCCGCCCAATTTTCAATCACCTGGTGATGACTGCGGTAGCAATCCCTATCTCAATGGTTGCCCTTCAGGCCCAGATCTTAGCCCCGTCGCGGGCTGGAACGACTTCTTTCACGGTGGTTCCGTACTGCCCCCCCAACCGTGGAAACCGAGCGGACATACGGGGCCGAAGCAGCTGCGACCGCGTACAGACCAAGAATACAACGCTTGTCTTAGTGCTGCCTCTAGTAACGAAAATGCTGCTCTTTTCGGGGCAGGCGTCGAAGTCGCGGGAGGCATCGTGGCCATCGAAGCCGGTGGATACGCAACGGCGGTGGCCCTGCCGGAAGTGGCGAGCGTAATGAATCTGAACAGTGCAGCCGAAGGGTTCGATCTTATGCACGCGGGGGGCTTCGCCTATGCTGGGGCTGTCGCACCTATCATTCCTGGCGTTCTATACGTCAAAGGCATTAAGGATGCCACGGCAGCACTTAACAAATACAATGCGGATCTGATACACTGTGCCGCAGCCGTCCCGCAATGACAGATTACTTTTCGCTTTCCAAATTACCTTGGTTTGCAATCGTGTACGGCGCAGCTGGAGTATCTACGATTACCTACGGCGTTCTGCGTGCCCCACGTTCCCTAGAGAGGCTAGTGGCATCCCTTGGTGCCGTTGCGATTTCGATCGGATTGCTAAACCTTTTCGTTGAAAAGGGCGGAAGGCCTGGCGAATCGCTCCCAGGATTTGGAAAGCTAGCTGTCTTACTAATCGTGGTGATTTCGCTTGCGCTTCGAGCGCTTTCGGTTCGATTGATGGAAATGACAGTCTCGGACCGGAAATTGGCAGAGAGGTTTACAATGCTGCCATTCGTCTATTTTTTCCTCATCGGAGTGGCAGTTTCAACAAAAGATATTGCCAGTTTTGAAAGACCCGCGTTGGGCCTCTACATGCTTGTCGCCCTAGCATGTCTGTTGCACGTTTGTGCCTTTGCGTTCGGTAGGGCTGAAGCTGTCAGGCGATTGGTGGGAACTGGCAAGCTCCAGCCGGTCTTCGCGAATCAAAACGTGTGGCGATACGCGATCCCCGCTCTAATCGTCCCCACGCTATTGGCGCTAGCGGCTCAATTTATCGTCGGTGATGATGACTGGCGATTGATAGCTACAGACATCGTCGTAACGGCCGCTTTGCTCGGTCTTATACTCGCAGCTTGTTCCCAGCCTTCTCAGGTCATGGGTCCACCGCTAGGAAACCGGGGGCAGACCGGACGTTTCCCGATATTTTGACTGTGATGGCGCGTTTAGCCCCTATCGCAGTTTGAGCTGACCCTAGAGGGCAGGCCTGTCATGATCTCACATTCGTCCAGAACGATTTGGCCTTGAACCGGGGAAGATTTCAGCGACAGCGCGTGGTTGCGAAGTAAGTATCGGGCCACATGAACTTCCGTCGCCGAAATGTCGCCATGTCGGCGGCGGTCAGATCGAACCACTCAACATTCTGGCGTCTTGCGGCGAATCGTTTATGCCAGTACTCCTCAATTCCCGGCGGGGTTTCCCGACGATTTTTTCTGTTCGCTCATTCTTCTCTGATCATGGTCGCTAATTCCCACTGCAGTTTGAACTTTAGGAATTCCAGCCGAATTGCAGCTTCGATGCTCTGGTGTCGATATCGGCGGACGCTTGGAGGCACTGCGAAAATGCAAGGTGGGAAGGGGATAGCAGCGGCTCGAACCGCTGTTAGTCCCGCTTTACTTTTCTACTTGAGATTCAATGTCATAGATTATTCGAAATTTCCCGTCGTTCGCTTCTCCGAAATCAACAGCCGTGGGCCAAACTCTCGCATCATAATCCTGACCAGCTTCGACGGGAGTGCAGAGGATTGGAGGTTTTTTGGGCGGGAACAAGTCGTCGCAGGTAAGCACATAGCGTATCGTTTTGCTCTCAGCTATCACGCGGTTGTGAATTGTGTTCCCGGTGTCGTCGCTTTCTTGTTTTCTTTGAACACTTGATACGTGCAATCGCTCAGGCCGGCCCTTGTTGGGCTGTTGAGGGCCGTAAAGTGACACCAGAGCCAAAGTCGCTATAAGAAATCTAAGCACAGTCGCAGCTATCCTTCCGTCTCAATTTCCAATTTCCTCGTACCCAGGGCCGGATGTTCAATTCTTTCGTGTAGCGTAATAACCCTGTCCCCACACTTTATTTTTGAAAACCCAAGGTCCCGCAATTCGCCACTAGAGGCGTCCCCCGACTCAACCTCGTCCAAGAATTCATCTTGGTCAATTGTGCCGGCTTGGGGGGCGAGATGAATAACTAACGTCGAATTGAGCAAATCAGAAGTGGAATAAAACACACCGCTCTCATCCCCCTTGGCTTCGTTCACATCGTTCCAATGATTGGCCAGTTCCCTTCTTTGGTCGCCTTGATGAAGCTTTGGGGCCAGCTCGAAGTGGTAACCCAATCCGAGTAGAACAAAGAAGAGTGTTGTAAGAGTTTTCATGGAAACCTCGCTTCAGACTCCCGCGCGTTCTTTCTTCTTTTCGGCCAAATATTGTTTGATGGCCACGCGGCCAATCTCAGTGATTCTCATTTTGGAAACAGTGGCCTCTTGTTCCAACTCCGCTCTCGTCTCTTCGTCCAGGGTAACGATTACCCGGATGTCGATCCCTAGCGGCTTTGGGCCTCTGGAGCCTTTTTTCCTTTTCACATTAGAGAAATAACAGATGGACAACTGCGTGTCAACAGTTACTTCTTGGCGATTCCCGCCCCGTGGCGGGGTCGTGGATACCTGGGGAATAGGCAACAGGCAGGACGACTCGAAAATTTGTCTCCGACCTTTCTAGGCGGCCTTGCGTTGATGTCGGTGGGGGGTCCGGATTTTCGGTGGGGAGCGAGAGGGCGCAAAAGGCGAAAGTAGGCGAAGGTACCTGTGAAATGTTGGTGGAAGATTCTTTTGCGCTAAGTCGCGTCGCATCAAGAAGCTGTGGACTAAAAATGTGTTAGTCCAAAATAGTTCGAAAATATAGGGTTTTCGCGTGCTGAAAACAAAAAGCTTATAGAAAGATTGCATACTTTTCGGATAACTAGGGAGAGTATGTAGCGAGACACTAACTCGGGCCGAACCTCGAAATTCTGATCCTCGATTCTACGTTTTCCTCGTAACTATCTTATGTTTGTTTGCGGTGCAGGAAATCGAACGTATTTCTAGGGGATTTAGTTCGCCGTGGGGACCTCGAAATGGTTAGATCGTCTTTCGCGCCCCTCCCCGGACTCACGAACGGTTGCGCGTAAAGTCTTTATTTTCAGTCTCCATAATTAATGACGATTTTTCTTGACATGAAAGTATGATTGTGATTGACAAATTAGTTTCTCTATGCTATGCTGGTCGTAGGATAAAAATTTCAAAGAGACACACTGGACGCGCCACCTCCCCTCCTCGTCTCACAAATTATTCCTCTAAGAAAAAATAATTAGGTTTTGTTTTGGGTCGTCGCAGATTTGCGTCTGCTCGACAAAACTCTTTTTTACCGATTTTTGCATTCATCTAGTTTCCCCCGTTTTTCTCAAAGCGTGGCGTCACTTGCCGTGATGTATGGATGGTTTGAATGGATCTACCAAAAAAGAAACAACGTGCGTTTTCAGGTTTGGCGGGCAGCCCGCTCGCAATCACTTCAGGATCGCCTAAGCCCCAGAGGGGACGACCCCGCAAATACGCGAGTGACGCAGAACGCATGCGCGCCAACCGCAAGGCAGCAAAGCACGAAGCCCAACAGACTCCGAAATATTGGAACAAGGTATTGGCGAACGCGGGCTTGTCAGTGTCGCAGGGGCTCTTCATGAACGAAGCTGAAAAGGGGACAGGCAAACTCGTGACCGGCGGCTGGGACACAGATAAAATTTGTGAAGTCGTAGCGGCTTCTGAACGCGATGGGAAGACTATCGGTGACATGGGAACTGGTGGGGGCGGGTCCGGTCGCCGCTCCAGCAAGCTCCCCACACCAATAGGTCGAAGCACTGATGCCGACGAGATTGACTTAGTCCAACTTGTCCAGCGTTATCACGAGGGAGGACAACCTGAAGAGAGGCTTGTTCAGCTTGACGAAGAAGAGCCTGATGAGGCTCCTGTTCAAAAACAGGAAAAGAAACTATCAACAAACAAGGGGAAGATCCCACCCAAAGGAGAGTGGGTGGCAAAGATGCTTTGTCCAACGCACTCTGAGGTATCGCTACAAGTAGCCCGGTGGGATAAGAAAATCAAACTGTTCGTCCTCGACTGTGGGTGTACCCGTCCGTTGGCTCTGGAATAAACGAACGGGCCGCTTTCAAGGCTCCGAGTGGTGTTAACTTGCATATTAATATAGTCTTATGGTAATCCTAAGTGATTTGGTCCTATATATGAGAGGATTTCACACTTCTCTCGCACCTCAGAACGGCAAGGTTCTGAGGCCGCTCGAACCCATAAACCATCCCAGCGTCCCTGTTCGGTGAAAACTGAGCAGGGCGCTATTTTTTTGACTTGCCGAATATTAGACAGGTTGTATCAAAAACCAATTTGAGCCTAAAGAAAGACCCCGTGAAGTGCTACGCCCTTCAGGAGATCAACTTATGCAAATGAAAATTATCTCGGACAAGCTTTCGACATTGAATCTGAGCATTGCGGGGGCTGCGGCTTTGGTGGGTGGAACGCCTGGGAATTTGAACGCCGAGTTGCACGGTATTAGGCCGATGCGGAACGACAAATTTCTGCGACTGGATCGAACGCTAACTCAATTGATTGAGATTCAGGCATCGGTCGCACCTCTGGCCTTGGACTTCAAGAATGTTGACCTTGTAAAAACCTGGCTCGACAAATGGGAGTCTGGTGAATTGAAAATAACCCTCGGACCAAACGAACTAAAAGGAGAAAGGAAAGAAATGGAAGAAGAGAGAATTTATCCCCCGCTGCCTGAGGACATCTCAGCGCGCGCAATTCTGAAAGCAGGTCCTTCGCAGTTCAAAGAATTGGAAAACCAGTTCGGATTCGAGGCCCTTTTTGAGCGGTTTGAGGCTTATCTAAAGGAAGTTGATGAGGCCGTGGCTGCGAGAAACGTTTCCGCATTGTAGAAGGATTGAACGAACAATAGTTGTATGAAACGCAAATGCAGTTACCTTTCGAATCGGAAGCTAATCTTTCGGGGGAGGAATAAAAGACGGCTAAGGCCGAGGAAAACGACGGTGGAAGAACAGGTGATGATTTCTGTCTCGCAGGAATATTTGAACGGACTCAACAGCAAGATTCAGAATTTGGAGGACCATGTTCGCGGCTTGGAAAATATGAATAGGGAACTGGTCGAAGCGGTGAACGAAAAACAATAGGAGGTGTCAATTGTCAATGATCGTAAAAGAGAACGGTGAAGTGGCAGTTAAAGCACCTAAATTACAAGAGGTCCGCTGGATATTTGAAGGCGTTCCTTCTTGGTTTATAACTGCCATGCGGAAACTGGATGAGACTTCGCCTTGGTGGACCGTCACCAAGGATGTAGAAGGGACCGACAGCGATTGGCACGGCGACGGTGAAGCCGCGATTATGGTCTTTCAAGAACAGTTTGATAGCCATGGTTGGCGCGACCACGATGGGTGGATTGAGCAATGGGGTCAAACAATCCTAGTATCCGAGCCCTACGCAGTTGAGGCTAACGCTCTAGTTCGTCTCTTGGATTTCGTGAATAAATGCAATTTGGAGATGAAAATCTTTGGAGTAAGTAATCACTTTCCAGGACGAACCCTGAGAATTATGATTTGGCCGAAAGAGAAATAAAATTACAGTATCAGCTTCACGCTAAAGAATAGCATTGGGCAATAATATCCGCGAACAGGCTTCGTTGTACCGCCTATATGGATTCCCGCCCCCGAGTAGTTCCGCACTAAGAAATAAAATCAAAACGAATTGATTCGGGAGAATCCATGAGTAAGCAGAAGGCTGTAATTTGTGCATATTTGGAGACGAAAGGCTTTGGCTTCTTGTCCAGCGGCACTGGTAAGGATTTCAAGAAGTGGTTTTTTCACATCAAGCAATACAAGTCGGAGGGCTTGCCCGTCGTAGGCACAACTGTGACCTTCGACGAGAGTCCGATTCCAGAGGGTCCGTCTCCAACGGCCTTGGGTGTTGAGGTTATTGCGTCTCCCATTGAGGGGGTGCAGTCATGAGCGCAACTCCAGGATTAGTGGATGATGATCTCTTCGGTCCTCAACCCGATTCGAAAGGTGAATTTACTACACCGGCGGAAGGCGCGAAATTCATGGCCCTCTTGGGAATTCCACAGACTCCGCTGAACGGAAAGATTCCGTTCCTCAAGGACTGGCCCAACAAGGCGACAACTGACTTTGGCCAAATAGACGAGTGGTACGCGGAGTACAAGTGCAATTTCGGGTCCGTAATGAAAGCCGAACCGGGCGGATATTATGCGATGGAAACGGACTCAGCGAATCCCCGTCAAGACTTCAAAAAAGCCACGAGCAGCGACCTCAGCGCGAGATTATCAATCAAGTCAGGTCCGAGCCGTGCGCATTGGTATTACAAACATGACTCCGAGAGTTTGGCTTCTCTAACTAATATTGGTCAGACAGCCACGGACGGATTTAGTCTTCGCGTGGAAAACGAGCAATGTGTCAGTCCGGGCTCGATTCATCCTGAACGAAAGACGCAATACGCTACCTTGCGGAATTCTGGTTTTCCCTCCCCAGCTACTCCTGAAGAGATTAATTGGTGGAAGTCGAAAAAGACTCAAACCCAGATTAAGAAAGCCGAAGAGCTAGCAGGGGAAAGACTACTTATTAAGCATGGGCATATGTATCCGGCCATCATGGCTCAGGCCGGGAAGTTGTGGGAGAACGGTTTTCCTCCAGACAAAATTCCCGACATGCTCGTCGATTGGACGCTTGAAAATTGCGAAGGACCAATAGATGAAGCCAAGGTGCGCTCCTACGCAAAGGGTTCGAATTGGAAACAGGGTGTACCTGCCGAGAGTCTTATTTTAATTGGCGGGAAGGTTGCGGGGTCCGCTCCTGACCAACCCTCTTCCCTAACTATCGCTGAAACAGAAGAGGAAAGAATTGCTCGCATCGAAGCCACGATAGATACGACACGCGTAACACGACCTGTCTTTCCTCACTGGATTATGGAGGGGTGCTCAATCTATAGGAATTTGGCGGAGCCCGTCTCCAGGGCGTCAGGAAAACAGGATGTGATGATATTCATGCCTGCCTTTATTGGAATGATGAACTACGCGGCTGGCCGCGTTGCTATCGAGGGTGAGGACGTTTGCCTGAATCAACACTTGGGCTTGGTCTCTCCTGCCGGGGATTATCATAAGAGTTCTAGTTGTGCCGTGGCCTTCGACTATCTGGCCAAAGGTGAATTCCTTACTTTCAGCAAGCTCAATCCTGGCGGGAAAATCATCCAGATCCAAGGGGGCAGTCCGGAAGGAATGGGAAAGACACTATTCCGCGCCAATGCCAAACGCGCCATCGTTTTCTATGACGAATTATCAAAGGTCGTGGGGAAGGCCTCTATCCAGAGTTCTTGCTTGGGTTCAGATTTTTTAACTTGGGCTGAATCGGGCCTTTTTGAGAACTACGTTAAATCCACTTCCGACTCCTATTCATTTCTACCAAAAACATATTGGTTCAACTGGATTTGGTGCACTACCGAAAAAGGATTCGACCGCCAATGGGGAATGCTCACCGAAAAAGAGTCGGGATTGGCCGACCGAGTGTGTATTGTCCTCAGCGACGAAAAAACTAAGAAAGGACCTAACGTCACAGTGAATTATGAGGGTGCTTCCGAGACGATGGAATTGGTTCAGAAAGCAGTCTCAAAGGTCACTCTTCCCTACTACGATTTCGATAAGGTCCAAGAACAGTTGGGGGGCCTAAATAACAACAAGCGATCTGAAGGCAAAGCCAAGGCATTCGCCCTCGGATTTGCTATCGATTTGGGGCGACCCACCTTGGACCTGGATTGTATTAATAGGGGGGCCGCGCTAGCCCAATACATTTGGGATGTTCGAATGTATCTGAAGCCA
>Ga0302326_10006291_pt1 | contig 26659 bp, 20 predicted proteins | sample Palsa_T0_3_FD_202264 | JGI IMG/M metagenome (GOLD analysis project Ga0302326, IMG submission 202264) | Peat permafrost microbial communities from Stordalen Mire near Abisko, Sweden - Palsa_T0_3 | ecosystem: Environmental > Terrestrial > Soil > Palsa > Peat permafrost | place: Sweden: Abisko... | reverse complement strand
CATCCAATAAACAGGCGCTTTCACATGTTATACTGCGCTCAGATGGGGTGGTTGGATCCCTCCACGTCCCCGCCCGAGGATTTCGACACATGGCCCGTAGTTCTCGCCGTTCTCTCTTCCTGATTGTTTTCGTTCTTGCACTGTTCGGACTGCTCGGCATGTTATTCGCGCAGAAAATCAGCCCGGCCACCACGCCGAGCAGCGATTCCGACGTCCGCGACAGCTTGAAACAGTTCACCGAGGTCTATGAAACGATTGAGCAGAATTACGCCGATCCGGTGAATCCTGACAAGGCGATTTATAACGGCGCCATCCCGAGCATGCTGCACCAGCTCGATCCGCACTCGAACTTTTTCGATCCGAAGTCCTACTCCGCTCTGCGCGAAGAACAGCGCGGCAAGTATTACGGCGTGGGCATGACGGTTGGTCCGCGCAACAATAAAGTGATCGTGATCGCTCCCTTTGTTGGGACCCCGGCTTATCGTGCCGGCATCCGCCCGGGCGACATCATCGCCGCCATCGACGGCAAGCCTACCGACAACATGAGCACTGGGGACGTGGCCGATCTGCTGAAGGGACCGAAAGGTACCACCGTCCGCATCACCATGCTGCGTGAAGGTTCCGACCATCCGCTCGAGTTCGCCGTGATCCGCGATGAGATTCCGCGCTACAGCGTAGACCTGCACTTCATGATCAAGCCCGGCATCGGATACATGCACGTTTCCGGATTCCAGGAAACCACCGAACATGAAGTAGCCGAAGCGCTGGATCAGATGGGCGATCTGAAAGGCCTGGTCCTCGATCTGCGGCAAAATCCTGGCGGCCTGTTGAGTGAAGGCGTGGGCGTGGCCGACAAATTCCTGAAGAAGGGACAGCTGATCGTCTCGCACCACGGACGGTCGTCTCCAGAAAAGCGATACGTGGCGGCGCGCGGCAACGGAGGCAAGGATTATCCGTTGGTGGTCCTGGTGAATCGCGGCACAGCATCGGCTGCTGAAATCGTAGCCGGAGCCATTCAAGATCATGATCGCGGCCTGATCGTAGGTGAAATCACCTTCGGAAAGGGCCTGGTGCAGACCGTGTATCCTCTGGCCGAGAACACCGGCCTGGCATTAACGACTGCCAAGTACTACACCCCCAGCGGACGCCTGATTCAGCGCGATTACTCCAACCTCTCTCTCTACGACTATTACTACAACCGTGAGGGTGAGGAAAATAATGCGAATCATGAAGTCAAGCTGACGGATGGCGGGCGCACGGTGTATGGCGGAGGCGGAATTACTCCGGATGTGAAGCTGCCGCCTTACAAGGCCAATAAATTTCAGGATTCTCTGCTGCAGCACTATGCTCTGTTTAATTTTGCCAAGCGCTACGCGCTGACGCACAAAATCACGCAGGGCTTTGAAGTGGACGATGCTTTGCTGCAGGATTTCCGCAAATTCCTGGATGAAGAAAAAGTTCCTTACACGGAAGCGGAGATGATTGAGAGCAACGATTGGCTGCGCTCCAGCATTAAGAGCGAGCTTTTCGTGGACGCCTTTGGACAGGAAGAAGGCTTGAAGGTTCGGGCCGAAACCGATCCGGATGTGATCAAGGCATTGGACCTGATGCCGCAGGCGCGCGCGCTGGCGGATAATGCCAAGAAAGTGGTAGCGGAGCGCAACGCGGCTCCCGCGGTAACACGTTAGGTAACCTTCCGTATGAATACACGCAAGGCCCGGGTAACCGGGCCTTTTGCTTTGCTGGGAAAGGACTTCTAAGCCGCATTCAAAACAGCGGTTTTCGCTGAGAGCTGACGGCTGAGAGCTGAGGGCTGGCCGCGAACTTTCTCTTGAGTGTGGGCCCTGAAAGCCCTAAAGTACTGGTAGCGAAACCTGCGCGGAGGCGCCTGTCTGCCAGCGGCAACCATGCTTCAGGCCGGGTCATGGATTCAAGCCGGGTCATGGATTCAGTCTGGACCGGCTTCATCCGGACTGATTCACTTTGGAGCATGGATTCCGGCGCTGCTGGTAGCGATCGTCGCGGGGTATCTCGATTGGCGCTACCGGCGGATTCCGAACTGGCTGACGCTCTCTGGCCTGTTAGCGGGGATTGGGGTCAATACCGTTCTCTACCGCTGGCCGGGCCTGAAAGCCGCGTTGCTGGGGACGGCATTGGGCTTGGGGGTGCTCCTGCCATTCGTACTGGTGCGCAGCCTCGGCGCCGGCGACTGGAAGCTGGCTGGCGCTTTGGGAGCGTGCCTGGGCCCGGGGCAACTGCTATCGGTGCTGGTGGGCACGATTCTGGTTGCAGGAGTCATGGCGTTGGCGCTGGTCATCTGGAAAGGGCGGCTGAAACGGACGCTTCTGAACATCGCGCACCTGCTGGCAGCGTTATTCAGCCTGCGGATGCCCGGGCATGAAGTATCGCTCGACGATCCGAAGGCAACGAAAATTCCGTTCGGAGTAGCCATGGCGATTACAGTGCTCGTTTACGGAGTCGGCAGGGCGATGGGGAAAATCTAGCGGGATGGCAAACATCAGACAAATCGTGCGCAGACTCGCAGGCACCGAAGCGGCGGAGATCGCCGAGGTCGCGGTCGTGCTGCCATTGGTGTTCACGCTTTTGTTGGGTATCGTCTGGTTTGGCCGGGCGTTCAACATTTACTCCACCATTACCCAGGCAGCACAGCAAGGCGCGATTACCGCGGCACGAGAAGCGTGCGCTACGTGTGGAACCGGCCTGCCACTTGCCTCTACGGTCGATGCTGCGGTCACGGCGGTGTTGAAGGCGTCAAGTCTCGATATCACCCAGATCAAGCAGTGGGAAGCCAATAACCCCACTCCGGGCTTGCTACAGTGTCCGGCACCAGCTCCAGCGCCGGCTTGTTCCGTGACGGCTAATAAGGTTTGGGTATGCAGCTCCGTGCTGCTGAACTCTTCGACTCAGCCCACACCGCAATGCGGAGCCATGGTGAGCTTTCAATTCCCGTTCAAGTTCTACCTGCCTTTCACCTCCCTCAACATGCAGCAGATTACTATGTCGGCCCAGGGGCAAAGCAGGATGGAGAACTAGATGTTTCCCTTCCGAATTCCGCATCGACGCGCGCTCCGTCTGCTGAAGGATGTGCTGCTGCGGGATGTGCTTCTGAATGTGCTTCTGAACGATGAGCAGGGCGCGGCGCTGCTGGAGTTCGCCATCTCGCTGCCGCTTCTGATGGTGTTCGTCGTCGGCATCTACGATTTCAGCGGCGCTTTCAACCAGAAGCAGAAAATCGAGCAGGCGGCGCAGGAAGCCGCCATTATTGCCGGGTCTCAACCCACGAGCGACCTTGCGTCGACCGACGCAAACCCCCCTTCTCTGCAAGCGGTGTCGACCGCAGTTTTCAACTCGCTGACAGCCAGCGGGGTGCTGGCAGTCGGGGCTTGTATGCCACCTGGCACAGCAGCGGGACCGGCCGGCTTTACTTGGACTTACCAGATTACCGGATGCAATGGCGGTTTTCCCGGCGACAACCTGGTCATCACCATCAACCGCGGATCGGTATCTACTGTCAGTACGCCTGCGGTTGTGGGCACTGTGGTGACCGTGCAGTATCCCTATCATTGGCGATTCAATAGTGTGATTCAACTGTTGTTCCCGGGCTCGACCACCTATGCGGCAACAACGCTGGTGAAGGAGAGCGCCACCGTCCACAATCAGATGTGAGGATGTATGCGTCGTATGCGTCGAAACAAGAATCGATCGCGGTTGAAGAACGAGCAAGGCGTAGTCATCACGCTGGTCGCGGTCTTCATGCTCGGCGTCATCGGGGCGATGGCCGCCCTTTCGATCGATGTGGTGACTCTCTACACCGCGCGCAGCGAGGCGCAACTGGCGGCCGATGCCGCAGCGCTGGCGGGCGCTCGCGTGCTGGCCAACTCGGGCATGACTTCGACTTTCAACGCGAGCACCACCGTAGGAGACAATGCAGCGCCCCTGGCGATGGCCGTGGCGACGCAGGTGGCCGCGAGTAGCACCGTCGGCGGCAGGACCTTGAATCCGGGGGCGTCGCCATGTGTTGCGGGACAGGAAATCTGCGTCAACATCGTTACAACGGGCGTAGATTTCGTTGCGAATCCCCAGGTCACCGTGCAAGTGCAAAGGACCGATCTGCCGACTTTTTTTGCGCGCATCTGGGGAACCACGCAGCTCAAGGTGGCCGCGTCGGCCACAGCCGAAGCCTACAATCCTTCCAGCCTCCAGGGAACCGGTGGTGGTCCAGGGCTGCCGATCGCCCCGATGTGCGTAAAGCCTTGGCTGCTGCCGAATCTCGACCCTAGCAACCCGGGCAAACCCATTTTTTTTGCGGCTTCGGGCGCCCTTGCTCCCACGACGACAAACCTACTGGGATACATAACTCCCGCCGCTCCGGGGTCGACCCGGTTCAGGACTGTTTGTGCCGCCCCCAGCGGCAACACGGACTGTAGCGGGCCGACCCCGACCCCGACCGTTTGGAAGTACTATCCTGGCACCACTGATGCCACTACCGGTAGCTTTCCCGCACCCAGTGACACCTCGTGCGCCGGCTGTGCTGGGTTCACGCCTTACCAACTCAGTATTGCGGGCTGTGTACAAACACCTATCGCCTGCAGCAGCCAGGTGAACGTCGACATTACCGCCTACCCGACTCGAGACACGGAGACGGCAACCGCCGTCAACACCCTGACTCACGCGACCGCGGCCGCGAACTCAGGGGACAGCGTCGATACCGCCGAGCCTATACCCCCGGGAGGCAACTACCCATTTCAGTTTTTGGCAGGCTCGGAAAATCCCGTAGTGCTTTCCGGCGCGATGGCGGCCCAAACCCAGGTCGCAGTTAGCGATTCGCTGGTGACCGTCCCGGTCATCGACACCACTACGGCTTGGCCGCCCACCACCACCACCTATCCCACCGTTCAGATCATCGGATTTGTGCAGCTCTTTCTAAATCCGACCGGAACACAGGCCCCGGCGGATGGCCACATTCACACGCAGGTCATCAACATTGTTGGTTGCGGAACGCCGGGCGCGGGTGGCGTTGCGGGACAGGCGATTCTCGGCAATGGCGCGTCTGCCGTGGCGGTGCGGCTGATCCATCCGTAGTTGAAATCGTAACCAGAATCTGGTTCAAGATCCCGCGTTCGACACGCGAAAGGAAATTGCAGATGCCCGAAACCCCTCAGCAGTACACGCAGCGCATCATGGCGAATGCGCAGGGAGAAGATCCGATCAAGGTTCAATCCTCCACCAACAAAAAACTGGTGCGGCTGACTAAGGGCGTCTCTGGCGCTAAACTTCGCAAGCGGCCGGCGCCTGAGAAATGGTCGGTCGCTGAGATTCTCGCTCACCTTGCCGACGTCGAAATCGTGATTGGGTGGCGCATGCGCTCGATTCTTGGAGACCCGGGAACGGCCGTCCAGGCCTATGATCAGAATAAATGGGTCGTGGCCGGACACTACGAGAAACGCGATCCGCGGAAGTCGATCGAGATCCATCGATGCCTGCGTGAAGCAAATCTCGCGCTTCTGAAATCGCTTTCGCCCGAGCAATGGAAGCACCATGGCCAGCATGCCGAGCGCGGCCAGGAATCCATCGAACACATCGTGCGCCTGATGGCGGGACATGATATCAACCATCTCCACCAGATCGAGCGCATCCTGACTCCAGCGAAATGACCTTTTTCATCACATCGACGGTGTGATCCCCGTCACAGACACACCTGTCAGCTAAGTGCGACAATGCACCCTGAATGGGGCAGCGACAAGTGTGCCAGTTTCCTCGGGCTGCACTCGAATCTGCCCCGCTGCCATTTTCAATTCTGTGGTCTTGTCAAATCGCCCTGTGGTGTTGTCATCCCGAACGAAGTGAGGGATCTGCATTTTGCCGCAAGCTGCAGATCCCTCACTTCGTTCGGGATGACAATCCATGGGGAGGTACTGCAGATCCCTCACTTCATTCGGGATGACAATCGATGGGAGGCAGATGACTTGCTGAATTTGGGGAGCTAAGTCCTTATTCCAGCATATTTTACCTATAAGTCCTTTAAAATCCATATTTTGCGGGACTTTCATGGGCTAACTCCATGATTCTACACGGGGGCAGGGGGGAGGGGGGTCCCCTGGCAATCAAACGCTAAATCAAAGGCAGCGGGCGAGGGCGCCCGCTCCACACAAGCGGGGTTATTGCTCGGCAGCTTCCTGCAGGGGTTGTGCCAGTGGTGGCGTGGCGGGCTTCCTCGCGCGGGTAGTGGTGATCACCACGACGCTGACCAGCACCAGCAAGGTTCCGAGCAAGGTTCTGGGACCGACGGTCTCGCCTCCCAGGAAATATCCGACAATCACCGCGACTACCGGGTTGACGTAGGCGTAGGTGCCGACTTTGGTCGGCGATTCGTGATGGATGAGCCACACATAAGCGGTGAACCCAATTAACGAGCCAGCCACGATCAGGTAGGCCAGCGCGAACCAGGCGCTGCCGGAGACGGATTGAACGCGAAACCCGCGAAATTCCCCGAGGATTGCAGCCACTATCGCTAGCAGGATACCTCCGGCGAGCATTTGCGCTCCCGAACTCATGGCCTTCGATTCGGGGAGCGCGAGTTTGCGGGTGAGAGACGAAGCGATCGACCAGCTGATCGCCGCGATCACCAGGGCAACCGCTCCGGCAGGGTCGATGGGGGTTTCGCCCAGACGCAGGCTGAGCGAGCGGCTCACCAGCACGGAGACGCCTCCGATGCCGACGAGGAGAGCCAGCGCAAGCCGGAAAGTAAGCTTCTGCGTGCGCAGAATCAGGATCTCGGAAAGCGCCATGAAGAAGGGGATGGTGGCCATCATGACGGCGGCGATTCCGGAAGGGACGCGCTGTTCGGCCCAGAATAAGAGGCCATAATCGAATACAAAGATGCAGGTTGCGAGGATGGTAGCGGAGATCCACTCGCGGCGCGACGGGGACGGCGTACCCTTCAGACGCATCCAGGCGAAGAGCACACCTCCAGCAACGAGGAAACGCATGCTGGCGAAAAGAAAGGGCGGGACCTCACGTACGCCCACGCGGATGAACAGGAAAGTCGAGCCCCAGACGAAATAAATGATGGCGAAAGCCAGCACGACTTTCCATGTCGGAGGACGAACCGTAGCTTCCATATGAAATAGATTGCCAGCGAGGCCGACAGGACGCAGAGTTTTCTGCCTGTGGATTTTCTAGATTACAGAGTGATCAGGAGTCTGGTGATCCGACCGAAGCCGAGCGTGGACGGGCGAGGGCGCCCGTCGCTCCACCGTATTCTTGCGGATGGGCGAAAGCGCGCATTTCTTGACCTCACGAGCTGCCAATCCAGATGCCCACCGCAAATACGAGCAGTCCACCGACTACCACCTGAAAGGCCGCCGAGAGCAGCGGAGTTTCCATATAGCGATTTCGGATCCAGGCAATCGCCGCCAGCTCCATCGCAACCACAATCACGGCTGCGATAAAAGCCACGTGGAAATCCTGGATCAGGAAGGGAAGTGTGTGGCCGATGCCGCCCGCGGCGGTCATCAATCCGGTCACCGTGCCGCGCAGCAGCGGACGGCCGCGTCCGGTCAAGGATCCGTCGTCCGACAAGGCCTCGGCGAACGCCATCGAGATTCCCGCGCCGATCGATGCCGCGAGGCCAACCAGAAAGGCATCGTGACTGCTCCTGGTGGCGAATGCCGCCGCAAATACCGGCGCCAGCGTCGATACCGATCCATCCATCAAGCCGACCAAGCCGGGCTGCACAATCCGCAACACGAAGAGACGCCGCTGCGCTTCGTCCTCCGCTTTTTTTACCGAAGGATCAATGCTCTCTTCCATCGCCCCGGCGGATTCCTGGTGCTTGCGCTCGATCTCCTCCAGATCTCCCAGAAGCTTACGGATTCCCGCATCGGTTACCTTTCCGACCGCTTCCTGATAGAACTGGCGCATCTCCAATTCCATCAGCTCCGCCTGCTTCCGCACGTCGGCAATCTTCAAGGGACGTATCAGCCAGAACGGCTTTCGCGGCGCAAACCCTTTCACATCCGTCCGCCGGATCAGCGGAATGTGCTCACCAAACCGGGCCCGATAAGTATCGATCAGCATCGCCCGGTGCACCGATTCCTCGGCCCCCATGTCTTCAAACAGTTTTGCCGTCGCCGGATACGACTCCCGCAAGCCCTCGGCAAAATCGGCAAACACCCGGCCATCTTCTTCTTCCAGTGAAACCGCCAGCGCCAGAATTTCGCGCTCCGACAAGTCTTTGAAGTTTCGCGCCATCGGACAAGTTTACTGTTTCTGGATGCAGTTTCAAGATTGAGCTTAAATACAGTCCTAACTGTCTCAATACCTTCGTAACATTCCCGGTTGGCCGGCGAATGCGGTTTAATCACCCTGATCCCCGGTGAGGAGACCTATGAAACGAATCGCAGTTTTTGCCTTGTTTTGCGCATCTTTCGCCTACGCCCGCGACCATCAGCCGCCGCAGTCCGGCACGATCCTGCAGATGGACTCGGTGCAATGCGGCACCGACCAGAAGAGCGACAAGAGTCTTGCCGGCGAGATTATCGGCACCGACAATGCTCACCAGAAGATGCACACGTTACTGTGCCAGGAATATCAATTGCAGACCGACCGTATCAACTACCGCATCCGCCCCAAGGACGATAAGCATCCGGCCCTTCTGCCGGTCGGCGAAAGGGCGCAGTTCCGCATCGAAAAGGACTACATGAAGCTGCGCGTCGAAGATCTCGACGGCAAAGAGCGTGACTATGTAGTCGTTTCGATGACTCCTCGCATGGACACCCAGACCGCGGCGACTCCTCACGCGGACGTCCAGACCGCCGCCAACCAGAAATAGTCCAGCTTCCGGTGTCGGGCGGACGCGCTTCCTGATGGCATCCGCCCGTACCCGGCCACTCTTGCCTCGGCCGCGATTGTTCCAGACTGGTTCTTCCAGACAAAAAAAAAGGCAGACCTGAAGGTCTGCCTTTATTGGGGGAGGGAAAAAATTTTCAGCCGTCAGTATAAGTTCAGCAAAAGTTCACCCGACGGTCATGGCCAATCACTGAACGGTTAATGCTCTGCGCGAATCCTCAACCGCATCGTGCCCACCATACTCCTCGATCGCAAAGCCCATGTCAAAACGAAACAGAAGCAAGCTAGTGTATGGGCAGGTTCGTGGGTAAGAAAGACGAGCTCGCCACACGACTCTGCTCGATGTAGCGTGGACGGCCAGCCCTTCGGCTGGCGTTAATTCTTCGGATGAAAAATAGTGAACGAAGACTTGTTTGCCTGGTATGCGGTGTGGCAAGGCAGACGGGTTCGCGGTCGGTATACCGGAACCATCCCGTTGCGCAGACAGGAGACGCGGCAAGGCGCGTTTCTACCTGGGGCATTCCCCTGTAACTCGCGGGGGCCTCAGGACGCGATCTGAGCCTGGTTCAGCGCGATCAAAAACTTCGTGTAGCAGTGCGCGCATCTTACCTGGGCAAAGAGGATCATGGTTCCTGGCCAGTGGTGTACACCTTGCTCCTGGCAATGTGGACATTTGATGAGGTGTCTATCGAGATCAAGATGGATAAGATCGGCTTCCATGAGGCTGACGATATTCAAACGCCAGTCAGGTGTCGGTACGCTTAGAGACTGTCGAAGGTTCGGTGTTGGGCATAGTCACTATTCGGTTTCGCTCCGCCAGTCTTCGACCTGCTTCACCATAATTGCGTAGCACTCACAGGATGCGTCTTCCAGTCTTTGCCGGTTGACAATCTTTACATCCCCTCGAGTGTGGGCGATGAGTCCCGCTTTTTGCAACATACCGGCCGCAACGGTTACGCTGGAGCGGCGAGTACCCAGCATCTGGGCAATTAATTCCTGAGTCAACGGCACCGAGTTCGATCCGATCCGGTCGGCGCTCATCAACAACCATCTTCCCAATCTCTCATTCACATCATGAAGACGATTGCACGCGGCAATCTGTGTGACTTGCATGGCTAGAATCTGCGCAAACTGCTGTAATCGCCGTTCCAGATTGGGGCACTGCACAAGAATTTCCGTCAGCGCTTGCCCGTCCACTCGAAAGGACGAACCCTCAATCTGAGTGATGGCGCGGGTTGCCGCAGTCCGAAAGCCCGCGACCAGCGGCAAACCGATGAAACCTTCCTTACCGACCAGACCCACTTCCACGGACTTTCCGTCGGGAAAGATGCTCAGAATGGAAACTAATCCTGCATTGGGAAAATAAGCAGATTTCAAAGTATCGCCCGGCTCATGCAACACCTGGTGCGTCTTCAAACGCATAAACTCCAACTTCGGGAACAAAAGTTCGCGTTCGTTCGGGGGCAGCTTGAGCAGGATGTCGTTATGGATCTGTTTACCGTCACCATCAAAAACGGGCGGCGTGGGTGTAGGCGGACGGGAACGTGTGGGCGGACGAGACTTCTCATTCATGACGACTCCTTAGAGCAGCAGCAATGCTGTCTGATTTCGCAAGGAACCGTCACCGTTCTGTACGGCGGAAAGATGCTAGACGAGACTCTTTCAGAGTACTCTCTCTCCGGGCTCGAAAGCGTGCACTATCGCACACTATCGAGGTACGCGGCGTACAATCCAGTGCCAGCTTTTCTGGGCTGCTCGCATCGGGTAGTCTTGCAGACGTGCAACCCGGAAGGGCGCCAATTTTTTGGCGGAGTCCCTGGCAGCCGAAAGCCCGGGTCATTGAGGAAAGGCCGATGGGAGCAATGAACAAGGACGCCGCGCCCGCAGCTTCTGGCTTCGATCAACCGCCGCGCATACTCGGGGCGCCCGTCTGCGAACGGGGATCTTTGGCTTGGGGATATTTGGCTCTCCTGGCCTTTTTCGCAAGTGCGCTGATGGTCTATCCAGTTCTACGGGCGTTTTCCATTTTGGAGGTCAGTTACAACGAAGGCTGGAATGTTTACAACGCGGTCACTGCGGCACATCATTTACCCCTGTACAGCCAAAAATACGGCTGGACGACCGTCAATTACCCGGCGCTGTCGTTTTATGTTGTTGCGTGGATGCATCGAACCGGCCTCAGCTATCTGGCTGCCGGGCGAATGTTATCTCTCGTATCCTTCGCGGTCTCCTGCTTGCTGGTTGGTCTCGTCGTTTGGCGGCTGAGCCGGGACTATCGATCCGCGCTGTTCGGTTCGCTTTTTTGTGCGGTGGTCTTTTGTATCGCCGCAAACGAGTACATTGGCTTTGACGATCCACAGATTTTTGCGCAGGTCTTTTTCCTGGGCGGTTTTCTTGTGTACATCTCGGGGGCGCCGCAATTCTCCCGCCTGGCGCTGACGGCCCTGTTGTTCGTGATTGGAGGAAGCATCAAACACAACCTGGTTGAGTTTCCTCTAGCGGTGCTGGTCGACTTAACATTCGCCGGGAGAAAAAGATTTCTGCAATACCTGGGGATTTCGGTTGTCCTGCTAGGGTCGTCGATTTATGCAAATATGATTGTCGGCGGTCCGTTCTTTGTGGCGAATATCCTGACCCCGCGGTCGTACTCTGCCAAGAAAGCCTTTCTTCAATTTATGCAGCATGGTTTTGGGGCCGTGCCGCTGGCTATGATAGCCGCCCTGGTTTGGAGCGCGGCGTCGCTCAAGGACAAAAGACTTCGGGTGCTGGCAATCCTCTTTTTGGCCTCCCTTCTCGTCGGTTATGTTTCCGGTGGTGGAATCGGGGTCTGGGTGAATAGCTACTTCGACATCTATCTAACACTCTCGATGATTGTGGGCCTCGTCATGCATCAAGTCTGGCGGGGGCAGATTGGTAAGGGACGGCCATGGGTCACGGTGGGCGCGCCACTGGCGCTGCTCCTCTCGTTCGTGCCAGCCTGGGCCGCCGGGCCGCCGCTTTTCCGCGGGGCAATTTCAGCGTTGGGAGAAGAGCAAGATCAGTTTCGATCTGAGGTTTCATTTTTACGGGATCATCCGGGACCAGCGTTCTGCGAATCGCTGCTTCGCTGCTACGAAGCTGGTAAGGCGTACGACTACGATCCGTTCAATAGCGCCAGCCTGGTGAAGCTTGGGAAGCTGGACGCAGCCACCCTCGTTGGCCGGCTGAACCGCGGCGAACTCGCCGCCGTTCAACTTTGTTGTTCCATTGACTTCCTCGAAGGTGACGACGACCCGGATATAGTTCCACAGATGCTTGCGGCACTCCGGACCTCTTATGAATTGGGTCTCGCACACGAGCACTGCTATATTTACGTCCCCAAAAATGCGCGTGGCAAGTCCAGCGAGCCGGTTGCTCTGGATCGCCAATCCGCCACAGGGGATGCGCCGCGCTCGGCTGTCAAGGGCAAAAAAAGATTCGTGTAAGATCGACGCATGAAGGATGGACGTGGAACGCTTCGCCAACGCTCTCTAGCCGCTGCATGAAGATCAGCCTACAGACAAGCCCTAAAGCGCCGGAAGCCAACTCCTCTTATCGTTCGCACCTGATCTGGGCTGTTCTGACGGCCCTGGCGCTCCGCCTGCTGGTTGTCGGGTTCGTCTATCAGGATTTTTTGGTCCCCGGCCGCGATCACTGGGAGTTTGGCTACGAAATAGGAAAGATTGCCTATTCGATTGCCAACGGTCACGGATTCAGCAATCCGTATTGGATCGAAACTGGACCTACGGCGATGATGACTCCAGTTTTTCCATATTTGATGAGCTCGGTTTTCCTGCTGTTTGGGGCTTACACGAAGGCCGCGGCGCTGGCGGTGCTCAGCTTTAACGTCCTGGTTTCAGCTCTGACCTGCATTCCGATTTTTTTCCTGGCGCGAAACAGCTTCGGCCTTGCTACCGCGATTGGGGCTGTCTGGACCTGGGCGTTTTTCCCTTATTCGGTCTACTTCTCTGCAAGTTCGATGTGGTATCACAGCCTGGTTGCTCTGCTTCTCGCGCTGCTTCTCTTGATCGCCTGGTATCTGGAAACGCGGACTCGCCTTTGGATGTGGGCCGGCTTTGGATTTCTCTGGGGGATTGCGGCGCTCACTACTCCGGTGGTCTTCTCCGTTCTGCCGTTTCTGGGCGGGTGGGTCTGCTATCGGCTGTACTGCAACAGAAAAAGCTGGAGAATACCTGCGGCAACCGCCGTATTGGCCCTGCTCGCGACGGTTGCGCCCTGGATGGTGCGCAATTATCGGGTCTTCCATCAGCCCGTATTCCTGAAGGATAATTTTTGGATGGAAGTCTGTATCGGCAATCTTGGCAATGCTGAGCATTGGTGGAACGATGCGGCCCATCCGGCAGGTAACAACGCGGAGCTGGCTGAATTTCGCCAACGGGGAGAACTGGGTTACATGCTCAGGGAACGTCAGCAGGCGCTTGCCTTCATTCAGAGTCATCCGGGAATTTATCTGTGGCGCTCCTTGCGCCGAGTCGTCTACATGTGGACCGGCTTCTGGAGCCTTCGCGCGGACTACCTGCACGAAGAGCCGTTGGACTTGCCGAACATTTTCTTTTGCACGATATTCACCGCTCTGGCTATGACCGGTTTATACAAAGCATTTCATAGCTCATGGAATGCAACGATGCCCTATGCTTTAACCCTGCTTGCGTTTCCTGTGGCTTACTACCTTACTCATTCGGAGATTTCCTATCGGCAGCCTATCGACCCGGAGCTTGTGGTTCTTGCCTCATTCGCGGTATTCTCCCGCCGGAAACCTATCCTCAGGCTTCCTTTTTCCGGCAAGAAAAGCGATTCCAACGATTGATTTCTGGGCGGGCCACTTCTCAAAGGCGAGAAGTGGCGCACCCCTACGGCGCGAAGGTCTCGTCTTCACAACTCTTGTCACGATCAGAAGAGGACATCAAAAGAGAACATCAGAAGAGAACATCGAAATCGAGCACAGCTCGCCGATCATTGTTGCCAAAGAAATTGCCATACTGCGGATCGGCAATGTTCGAATGCACCTCGAGCGGATTGAAATGGTTGGTCAGATTACGGACTGTACCGGAGAGCCGCACTGCGTGTTTCGGGTCCACCTGGATGTCTTTCGAAACTCGCAGGTCGAGAGAAAAGTATCTTGGGAAACGAGATTGCGGACCGAAGGTTGCCGCTACGTATTGCTGGAATACGTCGGTGGGCTGGTAGGGAAAGCCGTTACGAAACTCCACATGTGGCGTGACCGTGATTTTTCGTGGAAAAGCATACGAGCCCCACAGCAGAAACCGATTGGGAATTTCACTCGGTAAACTTGCGGTAAGGCCGTCGCGTACGACAGGAAAAGGGTAATTCCCGAGGTAGGAGTTGGCGTCGCTGATGTCGCCATAGGCATATTGCCGAACGTAGGAAAAGAAAAACTGGCGATTGGAAGCTGCTCCTATGCGCGCCGTAAACTCGGCCTGCCGAGTGTGCGCCGAGCCGGATGCCCCGAGCACAAAGGCGTTCTGGTTCTGAATTATTTCCGGCTGGAGCGTGATCATGTTCTGTTCGTGGCTCTGAAGGTATTTCACGCGAAGCAGCAAGGAGCGATTCACGAGTCGCTCGAAGGCCACGTTCCACGCCACGCTGTAGGGAGCGAAGTTACCGCTCTTCTGAGCACTATCGATAAACGGAAAGGTGGAGTGCGCCGCCTGCGCGGTGAGGTTGATGTATTGCACCGGCGGTCCGACCGGGACGCCCGACAGGTTGTAGGTCGTAATCGTCTGCTCGGGATAGCTGTTGAACGCATAAACATCCAGCGGAACGGAATCGTAAAAGACTCCGATGCCGCCTCGGAGCACGGTTTTCCCCACATCAGGAGTCCACTCGAATCCAGTGCGCGGAGCAGTGCGGGTGGTAGAGGTAATACTCTGAGCTTCGAGACGGATACCGGCGTCAATCGCCAGGTGAGAATTGAGCACCCAGTGGTCCTCGGCAAACGCAGCCGGCTCGATGTCGGTAAGGTCGAAGGCTCCCGCACCGGAGAAATTAATCTGCTGCAGGAGATGGCCGCGGGCATCGTCGATCAGAACCGGACGAGCGTTAAACTGGCCTACATTCTCGCTATGGCCGAGCACCGATCCAAACTTGAAAGTGTGCTGGCCGGCGAAGTGAAACGCGCGCGGTGTCCATTCTTCAATCCATTCAAAGCGATCGGCGCGGCGCGACTCCTGGCTGAAGTAATTGCCCTGGTTCCCGGTCGGAGTCAGCACCATTTCGGCCGCTCCCTGTGCCGCTATGCCACTACTCACCCCTCGGTTCGACAACGTGCTTTGCAGGAGCCCGCCGCCGATGGCTAGCCGGTCGGTGAGGGTGGCGGTTGTCTCCTGGAAATCTGCATTTGGCGTGACCGGTTGTGGATTGAAGTAATCCAGCCCGACATACTGCTGCGAATGGGGAGCGAAATGGAAGCTGCCGGTCAGGGTCTGGTCAGCAGACAGGATGGCATCGAATTGCGTGAAAGAGTTGAACGCCTTGGAAGTGCTGAGGCTTTGAGGAAACGGTAAGGTGCGCACCTCCTGCTTATCAAGCAGGTATTCGGCGCCTTCAAGGAAATACAGGCGGTTGGAGATCATGGGACCGCTCAGATTAAATCGGGGAGCTGCGTCCCGCACACCGTCGAGGTGTCCGCTGCGGATGAAAAAGTCGGGAAACGGATCATTCAGGCTGTAATCCCACTTCTCACCTCCGCGTCGCGTATCCGCCGCGACTACGCCGGCGGTGAAGCGCCCATACTCTGCGAGGTAGGGCATCTCCGAGACTTCGATCGTCCGCATACTGTCGATTGGGACGCTGAGTCCAAAGCCCCCGGTAGCGGGATCGGTCACATCCACTGAATTGACCAGCAGCGCGCTATGGTCTTCGCCGAAACCCGCGATTCGTACGCTCCCGTCTGGCCCGCGCACGATTCCAGGTATCAGCGGAAGGGCATCCACGAGCGTAGCGGGGCGTAACGGAGTGTCCTTGGCATTCGTCGGAGACAAAGTTGTGGAGCTGCTGGAAGGTTCGGTCAGCGGATTGGACGCTTCGCCGTTGACTTCCACGCTCTGCTTACTCAATGTCACGGTGTTGAGCACAACATCGATGTCGATATCGTTACCCTGGGCGGCAGGATTCTCTTCTTTGACTTCTATCGTGGCGTCGGCGGGCAGGTAGCCCTTTTTTTGAATGTTCAGGGAGTAGGTTCCCGGAACGTCGACCTCGATCGTCGCTTTTCCTGTGGCATCGGTCGTGGAAGTACCTACAAGCTTATTGCTCACCCGAAGCTCAACGGTCGCGTCCGGCACCGGCAGTTTCTTTTCGTCAATCGCGGAGAGATGAATCGCCCAGGTGCGGGAATCGGCGGCTTCAGAAGTGGCGGGGACAGTATAGATTGCCATACATATCAGGATTGCACCCCAGGCTGCTTTGGGGAGGGCCAACGCTGATCGCCGTCCAAGATTGGCAATTTTCATTCGTATAGGTATGACAAGAGAGCGACATCTTGAGTTTGATCATCGTCCTCGGGATTGACAAGCATCTATCTGAGCACTACGAAGTCGTCATTTAGTCACGCTCTCGACAGGCCGGGAAGGGCAAGGAGGATGAACTGAATGTCATCCGAGTGCAAGACAACTCGCTATAAAACTATGATAATGAAGTCGGTTCGATTGGACAACGTCCGCCGCAACTCTCCTCCGTAACCAGGGTTGGAACTTTTGTCCCGTGCCTCATTAGATGTCAAGGAAAGGATCGCCGATCAAAAATCAGGTGTGTGCCAAAGTTCGAAGCGCGAACGCATTCCTGATCTGCTGACGGATGGTTGAGTTCCAGAATCTCCAGGCTGAAATTCTTGTGCAAAACAGAGTCGATGGGCAGGGTTTACTGGTTGGGCTCGTATACTGCGAGGGCATGACCATCATCCCGGCAAGGTTGTTCGTGTACGATGCGCGAGGGACTCTATGATTTTGAGCCTCCGCCATGGCGTTCTCGCCGTCGCTGCCATCCCATTTATTTATTATTTGATTGCCCTGTTCAGTTCGTGGCAATTCTTTCGCCGCACCGCGCGTCGAAGCTCGCCAAATCATAACTTCACTCCCCCGGTGAGCAATCTAAAACCGATTCGTGGGCTGGATCCCGACGCCTATGAAAACTTCGCCAGCTTCTGCCGGCAAGACTATCCGGATTACGAACTGCTTTTCTGTGTCGGGGAGGAAGACGACCCGGCGGTTCCCATCCTGCAGAAGCTGATGCGTGATTTTCCGGAGCGCCGCATTCGTGTGTTGTTCGGCTCAGGGGGAAGAGGATCGAACGACAAAGTCGTCAAGCTGGCGCGCCTGGTCAGCGAAGCGCAGAACGAAGTTGTTGTAATCAGCGACAGCGACGTCCGGGTGCGGCCCGACTACCTGCGCACGGTGGTGGCTCCTTTGGCCGATCCCAAGGTGGGAGCTGTCACCTGTTTTTATGTGCCGATCGAAGAAAAAACGCTCACGGAGAGTCTGCAGACGATCGGTATGTTTTCCGACTTCTACGCTGGCATCCTGGTGGCGCGCCAGCTTGACGGAGTGAAGTTTGCTTTGGGACCGACCATAGCCACCACGCGCACCCGGCTGGCGGGATTCGGTGGCTATGGAGCGATTGAAGACCGTCCCGCCGATGATCTCCTGGTGGGCCGCCTCATCGCGGAACAGGGCTACGAAGTTGAGCTTTTACCCTACACAATTTTGACAGTTGCCGATTTTCAGTCGATCCGCGACCTTCTCCACAAGCGCTTGCGCTGGGTCGTAGTCATGCGCCATATGCGGCCATGGGGACATCTCGGGCTGCTTCTCACTCAGGGATTGCCCTGGTGTCTGGTAGCGATTGCGATGCGCCCCTCAGCGGGCGTTGCGCTCGCTTACCTCGGCACGTACTTTGTGTTGCGAGTGGCTATGACCTGGATGGTTGGTATTTGGGGCCTGAAGCAGAATTTGCCCTGGAAAAAGTTGGGGTTGATCCCGGTATGGGACGCCGTGGCCTTCTTCATTTGGCTGACCAGTTTTGCGCGCAACAGCATCCGCTGGCGGGATGGCGAATATTACATCCGCGATGGCAGGCTCGTGCCGGTGATTCCGCCCAATGCCGAGCCGGCGGGCTGAGGTTCGGTTTCCTCAGCGCCCCGGCTTGCTGTTCACGCTGCGCGCGCTCCTCACAGTGCCACGATTTCCGTTGCTTCCGCCAGCAGCTACGCTCGCGGTGCCAAGCGAATCCGAATTCTCGATCGAGGTCTCGATCGAAGTTTCTATCATAGCGGCATGGCCGGTTGTGCTGTTCTGCGTCCGGCGCTCGTTGCGGGGATGCCGCCAGTTGATCCGGGGCAGCATCACGGATGGATCGATCTGGTCGCGATATTTCAATGCAACATTCATCAGCGAGTCCAACAGAGAGTCGGAAAGCAAATGCGGTTCCAAACCGAGTTCAATCAGCTTCGAGTGTTTCGCGTTGTAATAATGCTCCTCGGCCTCCACTCGTGGATCGGCGAGGTGATCGACTTTGACGGTCAGCCCCAGCTTCTTGCCGGCGGTTTGCACCAGGTGTGCCAACTCTAAAACTGAAAACTGTTCCGTGAACTGGTTGTAGACACGGCACTCACCCCGGGCCGCCGGATTCAAACACGCGATCTCGACGCACCGTACCGTATCGCGAATATCCAGAAAACCGCGGGTTTGACCTCCCTTGCCGTAAATAGTGAGGGGGTGTCCGATGGCCGCTTGAACGCAGAAACGATTGAGCACGGTGCCAAAGACCTCATCGTAGTCGAAGCGGTTGATGAGCGCTTCGCCCAGGGCCACTTCATCGGTCGTGGTTCCGTACACCACGCCCTGATTGAGGTCGGTGGCGCGCAGTCCCCACGCCTTGCAGGCGAACATGATGTTGTGACTGTCGTGGACCTTTGAAAGGTGGTAAAAGGAGCCAGGCTGCTTGGGGTAAGGTACGGTATCGCGTCGCCCATTGTGCTCGATGGTGATGTAGCCTTCCTCAATATCGATATTGGGTGTGCCGTATTCGCCCATGGTGCCAAGCTTGATGAGGTGACAATCGGGCTGAAACTCGCGCAGCGCGAACAGCAGATTGAGCGTCCCCACGACATTGTTCACCTGAGTGAAAACCGCATGTTTGCGGTCGATCATGGAATAGGGGGCGGCGCGCTGTTCGGCAAAATGGATGACTGCGTCCGGTTCAAAGTCCTGCACGACTGAGGACATAAAGTCGTATTCCGTGACATCGCCGACAAAGAGCTCGATGGTCTCCCCGGTGAGGTTCTGCCATACGCTCAGACGCTCCGAAAGCGGGCGGATCGGGGTCAAGGTTTGGACACCAAGCTCGTGGTCCCATTGCCGGCGGGCAAAGTTGTCCGCAATCGCAACCGTATGTCCTTTCCTTGACAGATATAAAGCGGTTGCCCAACCGCAATAGCCATCGCCTCCCAGCACCGCAACCCTCATGTGGCCTCCTCGCCGTGTGTTTCTGAAAAATGTCTACTGAAAATCTCTTGTTTCCCTACTGCACTGACTGCGCTTCGGACAACAGTGCGACGGTTTTCTCTGCGCCAATCGAATTCGGCGGTTCGCCTCTGGAAACAGCAACCGGATGATTCGTCAGAACGACCTTGCCGCCACTCGCCGCAACCAGATTGAGATGCTCAGCACCCACCAAGGATTCTAGCCGAGGAATGACATTCTGGCTTGCGACGATATAAGAGCGCTCCGGCTTAAGCCAGAGATTGGTGAATTGCGAATCGTCGATAAACACATCGGGTACGCCCGGAGCATAAGCGCCATATTCCAGATTATTGAAACGGCCATTGCGCAGCAGAGCGGTGCTATCGGTATAGAAAAAGACGGAGGAAAATGTGTAGTAGTGATGATCCACAATCAGCGTCCCCTGCGGCGACTTCAGGATCGCCTCCGCCAGCGGCCGCGACGACAGATAGGGATCGAAGACGGCCATGGCCAGGCGGGCGGCATGGAAGAACAGTATCATCATAAGCGCGCCCGCCAGAAATGCAGGTTGACCGGTCCATTTCCAGGTTGCGAACGCGCCCAGGCAAAAGGCGATTGCAGCCACCAGCAAAGGCGTCCGAAGATAAGCAAAGGATCCCAGGGTGAGGTCCTGCATGTGCCCCAGGGAGAGCGTATAGGCGCCGGGATGGTGGCTGAGGGCCTGCGAAATGTCGCCGGGCGCGGGGATGTGACGAGTCAGAATAAATAGAGTCAGCGTTACCAGTCCAATACACGCCGCAATGACTGAGAGCACTCGCGTGCCGCGCCGTATCCAGTCGCCCTGCATCGCCATCGCTGAACCCAAAAGCAGCGCCAGCGCCGGATAGCAAGGCATCGAATAATATTCCTGGGTGGTGGAGAAGGTGAAGAAGATCAGCACAAAACCTGCCCAGCAGAGTGCCAGAAGGCGGGTTCGGCCGGCGCGGTCTTCGGAATTGGAATTGGAATTGAAACTGGGCTTGAAGGAGAGTTTGGCAACGGCTGGTAGATACACACTCCAGGGAAACAGCCAGACCAGGTGCAACAGCCAGAAGTAGAGGCGCGGGACGGTGTTGTAGTCTCGCGGATAGCGCAGATTCAGAAAGCGGAGTAGTTGCTCATTGATAAAGAAAAACCAAAGAAACCCGTGATATTCCCCCGGCCCGCTGTGCAGCGTGAAGACGAAATAAGGTGGATTGCGCAACGTGGCCAGAATGTGCCAGGGTGCAGCGATGAGGGCGATGATCAGCAATCCGCTGAAGGGATGCAAACGCCGCCAGGTGGCGGCGGAAAAGAGCTGGCGAGTGATCCCTAGATAGATGGCGCCGGCCGCGAGCGGAAACAGGACTCCGATCAAGCTCTTCAGCAGGAGACCCACCCCGAGGTTCACGGCCAGCACCAAAGCCCAAAACCGCGGATGAGGCTCCTCTTCGTCCAGGGCGCGAAGGAACGCCCACATGGCGAGGGCGACGGTGAAGGTCAGCATGACGTCAGGGATCAAGACCCGGGTAAATAAAAACAGCCCGATGCATGTGGCCATGCACAGACCCGCATAGAATGCCGCTCGCTTACCGAATGCCCAGGCGCCGAACGCCATCGTTAGCCAGCAGAGGGCGATGGCCGACAAGGCAATCGGAATCCGCGCTGCCCAGTCGTGTACGCCGAACATCATGTAACTGACCGCAATGGCCCAGTACACAAGAGGAGCCTTTTCCAAGTAAACCACGCCATCCAGTCGCGCCGTCACCCAGTCGCCTGACGTCAGCATGTTGCGCGCGATCTGTGCCTGCACGGCGTCCACATCATCCATGAGTGAAGGAGGAGAAATAATGCAGCCCACATAGATGGCCCCCGCAACCAGCAGAACGATCAGGTATAGGTTCCAGTTTTTTCCTGTATCCAAACGCTCGTCTCCCGGGAAGCTGCCGCCTGAATCCCCCACTTTTTCATCCACAGAAAGAGCACCATCAGGCCCCATAAGTGATATCCGACATTGATTCGTCTCTCCAGGTGTTGGCGAATATAAGTTTCGATCACGTCGCGCCGAAATAGTTTCGCGTGCTCGGATGAGCCGTCCAGCAAAACATCCATCATTAGCGAGCGCAGACAGCCCCGAAGCCAATCATGCGCCGGGATGTCGAATCCGACCTTCTTCCGTCGAAGAACCGAAGATGGAAGCTTATCGCGCATCAATTCCTTCAAAAGAACTTTCTGCGTCGAACCGCGAATCTTGAGAGACGCGGGCAGAGAGGCAGCGAATTCAACGATGCGGTGATCGAGGAACGGCGGACGCACTTCCAGCGAATGCGCCATGCTCATGCGATCCGCCTTGTTCAGAATATCGTCGGGAAGAAAATATCTCTGGTCGAACCACAAATACGGCGCCAGATCATCGTGTGCCCCAGACCGGGCGCCCGACCGATCGCGCAGTTCGCCCAGAATGCCGTTGAGCGCGGGCGGCAGTTCCGAGTGCAGCAGCGCCCCCTTTTGCGCTTCGGAGAAGGTTCCGTTCCAGTAGACGTGCGCTCGCTCGGGAGTCATCAGGGACCCTTCGAGAAATCGCTTCAGTTGATATTCGAAGCTGATTTTCTCGTCGGAAACGGGCCAGACCCGCAATGCGTCGAGCGCGAACTGGCGAGCCCCTTGCGGCAATCGCCGGGCGAGCGCCGCAAGGCGATTCGCTCGATGAGTGAGATAACCGCCAAACAGTTCGTCCGCACCTTCGCCGCTCAGGCTAACCGTTGTTTTGGTCCGGCTCAGTTTGGAAAGGAACCAGACGGGAAGCGCGCCAGCGTCGGCGGAGGGTTCATCCGAGTAATACGCGAATGCTTCGATCGCGCCTTGCAGATCAACTTCCGGATTCAGATCCAGTTCCTCGTGGTCGGTCTGGTAGCGCTGCGCAACCTCGCGAATGTATGGGGTTTCGTCGAAACTCCTCCCCTTGAAGGAAATCGAGAAAGTCTTGAGCGGCGTACTGGATTCCGTCGCGGCGTAGTGCAGAATCGTGGAAGAATCGATGCCTCCGCTTAGCCACATGCCGAGCGGGACGTCGGAAAGCAGGTGCTCGCGGATCGATTGCCTGAGAAGAGCGTCCAATTCCTCTCGGGCAGACTCCATGGTCCAATCGCGGACGGGTCCCATCGGCAAGCGCCAGTAGGAATCGGAAGAAACCTTGCCATCCCGCCACTCCAGCCATTGCCCGGGAGGCAACTTTTCTATGCCTTCTACCAGCGTCCAGGGACAGGGCACGTAGTTCAATGACAGATAGCAATCGAGGCCTTCCAGACTCAATCGCCGCTCAATCTCAGGATGGATCAGAATTGCCTTTAATTCGGAGCCGAAGAACAGGTCGTCTCCGCGGCGCGCGAAATAAAGCGGCTTAATCCCCATGCGATCACGCGCCAGCACCAGGCGCTTGGTCGATTTTGTCCAGAGCGCGATCGCAAACATGCCTCGCAGACGTGCAAAACAAGCCGTGTCCCATTCGAGGAACGCTCGAAGCACGGTTTCCGTATCACAGTGTGAGTGAAACTGATGGCCGAGTTGTTCCAGTTCGCGTCGCAGTTCCGGGTGGTTGTAGATTTCGCCGTTGAACACAATGGCGACATCGCCATCTTCAGAGAGAATGGGCTGGTCGCCGGAACGGAGGTCGATAATCTTGAGCCGCGCCGCGCCCACGGAGCAGAGGCTAGATTGAAACACGCCTTGCTGGTCCGGTCCACGATGAATCAGTGTGGCGACGGCGCTCCGAATGCGGCCGGAATCAGGTACCCAACTCTTATGCGTGAAACCAACGATTCCACACAATCGCGCGCACCTCTATCGCTTTCTTAGATCAGCTTTCGATTCCCGCAAATCGGCTCGCGGAGATTGTGATTCCGTGAAACAGGGCACGGCGCAATCTGGTAGCTACGCAGGCAGCAAGTAATCTTAACGATCTTCTCGACGATGCACAACCCACAATCCACAATCCAAAGATCGTGGCCGGTAAAGCTTCTCGAAAGGGCCCAGCGCGCGATGCCTCGCGAACTCAGTACTTGTCGCGGAACTGAATCCGGCTTTCCCGCCCATATTATCGTCGACCTAATTATCCTCGACCTGCTTCCACCAGGGCGGCGGGACGACAATCTTTCACCTCGCCCACTGCTTTCACCGAAACTGTCGAATCCGGATGGGACGAGCGGATTCGGAGTCCAACCGGGCTTACTCGTAGCGCAGGCTTTCCACCGGGTCCATCTTCGCGGCGCGCGCGGCTGGCACCGTTCCGAACAGTATGCCTACCACCGCTGAGACGAAGATGGCCACGATTGCGGAGAGTCCCGAGATGGGGATGCGGTAATCGGTAAGGAATCGTACCGAGAAAGGCAGCGCCAATCCGATTACAACCCCGCCTAACCCCCCGACCAGAGAAATCAGAACCGACTCCGATAGAAACTGAAAGCGAATCTCGGAATTGGTGGCGCCAATCGCTTTCCGAATGCCAATTTCGTGAATTCGCGATGTGACCGTCGCCAACATGATGTTCATGATGCCGATGCCGCCCACCAGCAGAGTGACTGCCGCAATGAGAAACAGCACTAATGTTAAGGCATTTGCCGTTCGGTCGGCCACGCTGAGCAACGCAGTGAGATTTTGGACGACATAATTCGATTCTGGCCGATGGCGGGACCGGATCACTTCGCGAATTCGGTCGGTTACCGGCACCACCATCGAAGGATCGGCCGCCGAAAAGTACAGCTGCTGGACATAGGGCGTGTTGTTAAAATATCGGCTTACGCTATAGGGAATCGCCATGGTGTTGTCGGTGACTTCCGACTGCCCGAAGGTGTCCACTCGCTCCCGGAACGTCCCAATGATGGTGAATGGCAGTCCGCTCAGCTTGACGACCTTCCCTACAGCCTTGTCCACGGATCCATAGAGTTGTTCGGCAAGTTTCTGCTGGATCACGCCCACTTTGTTACGCGACTGTTCGTCCTCCGCGTCGAAGAATCTTCCCGAGACAATCACCAGATTGCGCACGGAGCGGTATTCAGGAAGAACCCCAAGCACGCGAACATCACGCTCTTTGCCATCCCCGATCGGAATCCGGTTATCCAGCGGAACCACCGGAGACGCAGCCACGACTCCGGAGACGCGTTGCAGAACGGCGTACATGTCATCCACCGTCAAGCGGTCGGGCGTAGTGTCCTCGCCTCCGCCCTGGTACTCGGCATCGATCATGTTGGCGCCGATCGATTGAATCTGATTCAAGACGTATTGTTTGCCGGTCATCCCGATCGTAACCACCAGAATGAGGGAAGCCGTACCAATCACCATCCCCAAGGAGGTGAGAGAGAAGCGCACCTTGTTGGCGCAGAAGGTGTCATAGGCGAGGCTAAGAATCTCCCCCAAATGCAGCTTGGGTGGGTGGCTCGCCATAGCCGTAGTAGTCGCCATATCAGGTTGGATGCTACGCGCTATCGGGAAGAGGCGCAATTGACATGGTCCCTTCAGCCCCTCCCGCGGCTTTGAGCCGCGTACGGAGTCAAGACCGCTCGTGCGGGCTGCTGAGGAAGGGTTGCGCACTGGACCAGGATTGACGCGCGCCAGGGAACACGCTGGATGAATGGAGGACACTACGTTAGTCCCCAGAAAGTAACGATTCTAAGCCCGTGGACAATGGAAATAATCTATGTTAGAAACAATGACCGAAGACAAGACACTTGGTGACAACAGCAACATCCTGTCTGGGGACGACTAATCGATGCGCGCGCTGATCACGGGAATCACGGGGCAGGATGGCTCCTATCTGGCGGAGTTTCTTCTCGCAAAAGGATACGAGGTTTATGGTCTCGTGCGCCGGACGAGCCTGGAGAACTACGACCGCATCGCGGGAATCACGGGGCGCCTTAAATTGCTGCAAGGCGACCTGACGGATCAGGGATCGCTGGAAACGGCCATGCAACTGGCTCAGCCCGATGAAGTCTACAATCTCGCCGCACAGAGCTTTGTGGCCGTATCCTGGACGCAACCGGTTTTGACGGCCGATGTCACTGGAGTCGGCGTTTTTCGTGTGCTTGAGGCGCTGCGCAAACACGCACCCAAAGCGAGATTTTTTCAGGCCTCGAGTTCAGAAATGTTTGGGAAAGTGAGCTGTCCCTTACAAAACGAGAAATCTTCTTTCCATCCCCGCAGTCCCTATGGTGTAGCCAAGGTGTTCGGTCACCATATCACCGTTAATTATCGCGAAAGCTACGGCCTTTTCGCATGTTCTGGTATCTGCTTCAACCACGAGTCCCCAAGGCGTGGCTGCGAATTTGTGACTCGCAAAGTCACTATGCAGGTGGCTCGCATCAAGAGTGGGCTTGCGGACAAGTTGCAAATGGGCAATCTCGATGTTCGACGCGACTGGGGTTTTGCAGGTGACTACGTTCCCGCCATGTGGATGATGTTGCAGCAGGCCGAGCCGGACGATTATGTAATGGCGACCGGCGAAACGCATACTGTGCGTGAATTGTTGGAGATTGCCTTTGGCTATGTCGGCTTGGACTGGCAGGAGTATGTTGAAATCGATCCCAAGTTCTTTCGTCCCGCCGAAGTCGACTACCTTTGTGGTGACTCGCGTAAGGCACGGGAGGTTCTCCGCTGGGAACCGACCGTAACGTTTCAAGAGCTTATCCAAATGATGGTGCAGGCCGACCTGAGTCGCCTGGCGCCGAGCGCCATAACGAGCGCCGTACAAAGTGTGGCATGATCCAGCAGGCACCCGCCTGCAATCCAGCCCGATCTGCAATCTGCCTTAGTCCGTGTGCTTCGGGTGGGAGAATCTTCAATTCGAACGCCGGAGCCGCCGCAGCCGGAAGTAGGTAACGAGCAGCCTCAGGCCGATCCGTACGATCCTTGCATTGGAAGCTCCGTGCACCCGGGGAAGGTATGTAAATGGAACCTCGATGATCCGCCGGCCATCGTTGTGAATGCGAATCAGGATCTCCTCAAGGGCGTCATAACTCGTACCCTCGAAGTCCACCCCCTTGATAACGTCAGCCCTATAAAGTCGAAACCCGCTGGAGAGATCGGTGATCGGAACACCGAAGCTGCGGGTAAAGAACCAATTCAGCACCTGGCTCAGGATACGTCGGAACAGCGGGGCCTGCGCACCTCCACCCTCGCAATAACGCGATGCCACAACGACCTCGGCTCGCTCCCGATTTACCCAAAGGCTGGGGATGAACTTGGGATCATGGGAAAGATCG